>OLPX01002210.1_pt1 | contig 11899 bp, 8 predicted proteins | sample 1672491 | NCBI WGS metagenome assembly OLPX01 (sample SAMEA3136692, study PRJEB25190) | human gut metagenome | biome: human gut; feature: human-associated habitat; material: faeces | place: Austria | collected 2013 | reverse complement strand
AATTTACTATTGACAAAAGTCATTACATATCAGTTATCGAAGGAACAGGCGCGGACCAGCGATTTGTAAAAAACGCTTTCAAAAATGCGGAGTGCCACTTTGCTTATTCATGATCTTTCTTTTTCTTTTATTTATATCCCATACAACAAAATACTACTTACAAATCTTTCCCAGTAAGCATCTCATAAGCCTGGAAATATTTATCGATTGTCTTATCAACAATGTCCTGAGGTAGTTTCCAGTCATGTTCGTTGCTCTTTAACCAGTCGCGGGCGAACTGTTTGTCGAAGGATGGCTGTCCATGACCTGGTTCGTATTCGTCTGCTGGCCAGAAACGAGAGCTGTCTGGTGTTAACATTTCATCTCCGATGACGATGTTACCGTTTTCATCAAGACCAAATTCAAATTTCGTATCTGCGATGATGATTCCGTGTTCTAATGCATAATCAGCACATTTCTTATAAAGTGCGATCGTCTTATCGCGTAACTGTTCAGCGTATTCCTGCCCTTTACCTGGGAATTCTTTCTCAAGAACTTCAATACTTCTTTCAAAAGAAATGTTCTCATCATGATCACCGATTTCTGCTTTTGTAGATGGTGTGTAGATTGGTTCAGGAAGTTTATCAGATTCTTTTAATCCTTCAGGAAGTTTGATTCCGCAGACTGTACCATTCTCCTGATAGCTTGCCCAGCCGCTTCCTGTGATATATCCACGAACGATACATTCGATTGGAAGCATTGTAAGTTTCTTACACATCATGCTGTTTCCATCATATTTTTCCTGTTGGAAGAATTCAGGCATATCTTTGACATCAACAGAGATCATATGGTTAGGAACGATGTCTTTTGTAAGGTCAAACCAGAATTTGGACATCTGTGTTAAAACAGTTCCTTTCTTTGTGACATCATTCTTTAAGATGACATCAAAGCAGCTGATACGGTCAGTTGCAACCATGATCAGGCTGTCACCATTGTCATAAATTTCACGAACTTTACCTTCTTTGATCGGTTTCATTTCTTTCATTATTCATACCTCGCTGATAAATTGTATCAATGTTTCTCAAATTTTCACTCGTTGTTTACTAATATAACATCAATTGTTGAAAAAATAAAGTCTGGATTGGCGATTTCAGTATTTGTAATATATTTTGCCCTCGGTTCGTAAATCATATATAATGGTATGAGTGTCAAGAAGTATAATTTAAATGGAGGAAACTGATCGTTATTATGAAATTTTATTATGCCCCAATGGAAAGTATCACGATTTACTTATACCGAAACATTTACGAACAACTATTTGGAGAAATCGATAAATACTACACACCATTTATTATGCCAAATGGAAAAAGAACATTCAAAACAAGAGAATTTCAGGATGTATTGCCGGAACATAATGAAGGATTACATATCGTACCACAGATTTTAACGAAAAGTTCTGAAGATTTTATCAGAACAGCAAAAGAATTAAAAGAACTGGGATACGATGAAGTCAATTTAAATCTTGGCTGCCCGTCAAGAACCGTTGTAGCCAAACAAAAAGGCTCAGGATTCCTGCGAGAACCAGAAGTATTAGATGATTTCCTTACAGAGATCTTCGAAGCATTAGATATGAAGATCTCAATTAAAACAAGAATCGGATTAAGAGACACAGAAGAATTTGAAGAAATCTTAAGCATCTACAACCGCCATCCAGTCTATGAACTAACGATCCATCCAAGACTACAGCAGGAATTCTATAAAGGAAAACCACACCTTGATGTCTTTGAATATGCAGTAAACCACAGCGAGAATCCACTCTGCTACAATGGAGACATCGTAACAAAAGAAGACTACGACAATATCACAACAAGGTTTCCAGATGTAGATGCAGTGATGATCGGAAGAGGTCTGTTAAGAAATCCAGCCCTTGTACGAGAAATCAAATATGGACAGAAACTGACAAAAAGAGAACTCCTGAAAATGCATGATACACTTTATGAAGCATATCAGGGTTACCTAAGCGGCGATAAAAATGTTCTCTATAAGATGAAAGAATTCTGGAACAATGCAGCGGTCATGTTTACAAACCACGAAAAATACGCAAAGAAGATCCGTAAAGTTCAGACGTTAAAGAATTACGAACAGGCAGTGAATGCGTTATTTAGTGATCAGGAACTGATCAAATAAAAATAAAAATCTAAATATACATATAGAAAGCCTATTGACAACATAAGCCCCAATATAATATAATCACTCAATAGGCAAAGACGGAGAAAAGTACCATAAATTATCGTTCCCAGTGAGCAGGCGATAGTGAGAATCCTGTAAAGTGAATTTATGTGAAGAACACTCCCGAGCATCAATCTGAACGCAGAACATGAATAGAACAAGATTCAAACCCTGTCAGTAGGTGCGACGTAAGCTGGGCGTTAACCGGCACACAAGAGAGACTGCAAGACAGTAAATCAGGTGGTACCGCGGACTAGAGATATACAGTTCGTCCTGAAGTAACAATTTCAGGACGGGCTTTTTTTGTACCTGATTTTAAGGTGACAGGGAACTAAGAAAACCGCCTGAACGCAAGATAGAGAATACAAGAAAAAGGAGAAAAGAAAATGTCAGACATGTACCGTACCAGAACCATGGACCAGATTTCTGAAGGTGACATCGGAGCACAATTAAAGATCGCCGGATGGGTAGAGAATATCCGTGACCACGGTGGAGTATCATTTATCGACTTACGCGATATGTATGGAGTGATGCAGGTCGTATTAAGAGATACAAGTTTATTAGACCATGTAAGAAAAGAAGAATGTTTATCTGTAGAAGGTGTGATCCAGCACAGAGACGAAGAAACATTTAACCCTAAGATTCCTACAGGAACGATCGAATTAGAAGCACACAAGATCGATATCTTAGGAAAAGTATACAGAGATCTTCCATTCGAGATCGCAACAAGTAAAGAAATCCGTGAAGATGTTCGTTTAAAATATCGTTACCTTGATATGAGAAACAGAAAGGTAAAAGATAACATTTTATTCCGTTCCAAAGTCATCCGTTTCTTAAGAGAAAAGATGGAAGACATGGGATTCGTAGAAGTTCAGACACCGATCCTTTGTGCATCATCACCAGAAGGAGCTCGTGACTACGTAGTACCTTCAAGAAAATACAAAGGTAAATTTTACGCATTACCACAGGCACCACAGCAGTATAAACAGTTACTGATGGTATCTGGAATCGACAAATACTATCAGATCGCACCATGCTTCAGAGATGAAGATGCTCGTGCAGACCGTTCTCCAGGAGAATTCTATCAGTTAGACTTCGAGATGGCATTTGCAACACAGGAAGATGTCTTCAAGATCGGAGAAGAAGTATTAACAGAGACATTTAAGAAATTTGCACCAGAAGGAAGTGTGATCACAGAAGCACCATACCCAATCTTCAGCTACAAAGAAGCAATGCTGCAGTTTGGTAGTGACAAACCAGACCTTCGTAACCCATTAAGAATCATCGACGTGACAGATTTCTTCCAGAGATGTACATTCAAACCATTCCATGGACAGACAGTACGTGCGATCAATGTTCATGCAAAACTTTCCAAAGGACAGCATGAAAAACTGTTAAAATTCGCACAGTCAATCGGTATGGGTGGACTTGGATACTTAGAAGTCAAAGAAGAACTGAAATACAAAGGACCAATTGATAAATTTATTCCAGATGATATGAAGATGGAATTAGCTGAAATGGCTGGATTACAGGAAGGAGATACAATCTTCTTCATCGCAGCACCAGAAAAAGCTGCTTGCATCTATGCAGGACAGATCCGTAACGAATTAGGAAGCAGATTAGACCTGTTAGAAAAAGACGCATACCGTTTCTGCTACATCAATGATTTCCCAATGTATGAAATCGATGAAGAAACGGGTAAATTAGGATTTACACATAACCCATTCTCTATGCCACAGGGTGGATTAGAAGCATTAAATGAAAAAGATCCATTAGATATCTTAGCATACCAGTATGATATCGTATGTAACGGAGTAGAATTATCATCAGGAGCCGTTCGTAACCATGACATGGAAATCATGGAAAAAGCATTCGACATCGCAGGATATGACAAAGAAACATTAAAAGACAAATTCGGAGCATTATACAATGCATTCCAGTTCGGTGCACCACCACATGCAGGAATGGCACCAGGAGTAGACCGTATGATCATGTTACTTCGCAACGAAGAAAACATCCGAGAGATCATCGCTTTCCCAATGAGCGGAACAGCACAGGATCTGATGTGCGGAGCACCAAACGAAATTACAGAACAGCAGCTTCGTGAAGTGCATATTAAGGTTAGAGATTAATTAGAGATTATAAGATTTAAAAATAAGGAGATATTTTCGTGAGATAAGAAAATATCTCTTTATTTTTGTCTAAAAATTATGATTTTATAAAATAAAACAAGAAAAAATTATGCAAAAATGATAAAAAACATAAGAATTATGTTGAGGAATATATATATAAAGAGATATAATAGAAACAGATTAACAGTACAGTAATATTTGTTTATAATAAAATAAAAAACTCGCCGAAGCGAGTTTAAATCCACCACCATGTGGAACCCTAAAAAGGGCGACTACGAAAATTCGTTATTTGAACCGTGTAGTGTAATCTCATATGGTAATCAATTGAGATATTTTTATTATAAGCAGATTGATTTCTTTTGTCAAGAATGGAGAAGGACGAAAATGAATAAAAAGTATTATTTAGGATTAGATATAGGGACAAATTCTGTAGGATGGGCAGTAACAGATGAAAATTATAATCTTTACAAATATGCGGGAAAAAGAATGTGGGGAATTCGTTTGTTTGAAGCAGCAGATACAGCAGCAGAACGAAGAACGAAACGCTCAAATCGGAGAAGATTATCAAGAAAGAAACAAAGAATAGATTTATTGCAGGAATTATTTTCAAAAGAAATTGCCAAGAAAGATCCTACATTTTTTATAAGATTAAATGAAAGCGGATTGCATTTAGAAGATAAATCAACAGGTGAGAAGTATCCATTATTTGTAGATAAAGAATATACAGATATTGATTATCATAAAGAATATCCAACGATGTATCATTTAAGAAAAGAATTAATTGAGAATCCAGAACCGCATGATATTCGTCTGGTATATTTAGCATGCCATCATATTTTGAAAAATAGAGGACATTTTTTGATTAATGGAAGTATCAGTGATGTAAAGAATTTATCATTTGTTTGCGGAGAAATGATAAAGGAATTTAATTCTGTGTCAGAATATGAAATAAGTTTAACAGATATAAGAGAATTAGAACGAATATTAAGTGATAAAAAGACTGCAAAATCAGTAAAAGCAAAACAAGTCGCACAACTATTTGAATGTACTCCGGCAGAGGATAAAGAACAGCAAAAATGTGCTAAGGCAATTATTACCAATTTAAGTAAATTAATTGTAGGGTTAAAGGGTGATATCAGCAAAATGTTTCATCAGCCATTGGAAGAAATCAGTACAAAAAGTTTTAAATTTACAGAAGCGAAATATGAAGATGAGATCATGCCTGCAATTGAAGAAAATTATCCAGATTATGCAAGTGTAATTGATAGAATCAAAGGTGTATATGATGGGAGTGTATTAGTTGAAATTTTAGATGGAGAAGATTATTTATCATTTGCAAAGGTAAAAGCGTATGAAAAACATGGGAAAAATCTACATATATTAAAAAATGTTATGAAAAAATATTGCAAAGATGAAGTGTATCAAGCTTTTTTTAATGGAATCAACGAAAAAAATGGTTATGGAAATTATATTGGAGTAATTCGGAAGAATGGTCATACATATAAAATGGATCGATGTAAATCAGAGGAAGATTTTTATAAAGGTTTACAAAAGATTTTATCTATGATTGTTCCAGACCAAGAAGATGAAGAATTATTAGAAAAATTAAAGACAGAAGTAGAAAATCAAACATTGTTACCATTAGCAAGATCAAAGGAAAATGGAACAATTCCTAATCAGGTCCATCTTCAAGAATTAATGAAAATATTGGATAACGCAAAAGGATATTTAGATTTTTTGAAGAAAGAAGATGAGTATGGAACAATAGCTGAGAAGATTATATCTATTGCAAAATTTAGGATTCCATATTATGTAGGACCATTAAGCAGAAGACATAAAGGAGAAGGTTCCAATTCATGGATGATAAGAAAAGAAGAAGGAAGAATTTATCCATGGAATTTTGGAGATAAAGTGGATGTAGAACAATCAAATAAGGAATTTATTGAGCGTATGACAAATAAATGTACTTATTTAATCGGAGAAGATGTTTTACCGAAAAACTCTTTGTTATATTCAAAATATATGGTACTAAATGAACTGAATAACCTAAAAATAAGAGGAAATAAAATATCTGTGGAACTAAAACAGAGAATTTATAAAGATCTATTCTGTACAATGGCAAAAGTGACAGGAAAGAAAATTTTAGAATACCTAAAGATGGAAGATCCAGAAATTGTACAGGAAGATATTAGTGGATTTGATATTGATTTTAAATCGGCTCTTACATCTTATTTAGATTTCAAAAAACAAGTAGTAGGAAATGAAATAGAAAAAGATCATTATAAAGAAATTATAGAAGAAATCATTAAATGGAAAACAATCTATGATGATGATTCCAAAATGATGAGAAGAATGATAGAACGAGAATATCCAGAGGTATTTGATAAAGAACAGATAAAGAAAATCTGTCAGTTGAAATATAGTGGATGGGGAAATTTCTCTGACAGATTTTTGAATGGTGTCAGAGGTGCAGATAAAGAGACTGGGGAAAGTTATACGATCATAGAAGCATTATGGAAAACAAATTATAATCTGATGCAGCTTCTAAGCAAACAATTTAGTTTTAAAGAGGAAATTGATCAGATAAATGCGGAAAAAGCAGGTGATGTAGGGAAAATCAATTATAAAAATACAGTCAAAGATTTAATTGTGTCGCCATCTAATAAACGTGCAATATGGCAGACAATACAGATTGCAGAAGAAATAAAAAAAGTAATGAAATGTGAGCCAGAAAGAATCTTTATTGAAATGGCACGAGGAGGAGAAAAAGAGAAAAAAAGAACTGTTTCAAGAAAGACAAGATTGCAGGAATTATATGCTGGGTGCAAAGATGATACACGCAATTGGATGAAAGAAATTGGCGATAGGGAGGAACGAGAATTCAATAGCCGAAAACTCTATTTGTATTATACACAGATGGGAAAATGTATGTATACGGGAGATGAAATAGATGTGGATGCATTGATGAAAGGAAATTCTAACTGGGATATTGATCATATTTATCCACAGTCAAGAATTAAGGATGACAGTTTAGATAATATGGTTTTAGTCAGAAAAGATGTAAACAATAAAAAGCGAAATAAAATTTTATCTCCGAAGATTCGAGAAGATATGAAACAATACTGGAAAATGTTGTATCAAAAAGAATTGATTTCAAAAAAGAAATATGATCGATTGACAAGGACAACAGATTTTACGGATGAGGAACTATCAGGATTTATTGAGAGACAATTAGTAGAAACAAGACAATCATCAAAAGCAGTAGCAGAGTTGTTGCAGCGGTTGTATAAAGATTCAGAAGTTGTTTATGTAAAAGCTGGATTAGTTTCAGATTTCCGACATGATAATGATTTGCTGAAATCCAGAAGAGTGAATGATTACCATCATGCAAAAGATGCATTTTTGAATATAGTAGTTGGAAATGTTTATCATGCAAGATTTACATCGAATCCTAGAAAATGGATTAAAGACAATAGAGATAGCAATTACAGCATTCGTAGAGTATTTAATTATGATGTAAAACAAGGCGATAAGATCGTATGGCATGGAAGTGAAAATGGTGGACACAGTATTGATCATATAAAGAAGACAATGAGTCGAAATGATATTTTATATACAGAATATACATATTGCGAAAAAGGTCAGTTGTTTAATGAAACTTTAGCGAAGAAAGGGAATGAAAAAGCGATAGCTTTAAAGAAAAATCTTGATCCAGTAAAATATGGAGGGTATACCACTCCTAAGACATCAGCATTTGCATTTATTGAATTTGATGGAAAGAAAAAAGAACGGAAAAATCATATTGTGGGAATTCCTGTATATGTTGTAAATATTGCAAAGAGAGAACCAGATGCAGTTAAAAAATATCTGGAAGAGAGAAAAGGATATAGTAATGTGGTTATTAAGAAATATCCGATCAAGAAGAATAGTTTGATAAAGATGGATGGATATTTGGCAAGATTGAGGGGAGCAAATGAAACAGATATTATATTAAAGAATGCAGTTCAATTAATTTTAAATAAAGACTTGTACGAGATAGTACGAAAAATTGAAAAGTATTTGGAATATAATTCACAATATCAAGCTGATGCTAAATTTGAAGGATTTACAATGAAAGATTTAAATATGATATATGAAGAATTATATTTAAAATTAAAAGAAAGTATTTTTCAAAAGCGCCCAGCGCAGCAAATGAAAACATTAGAAAAAGGAAAGGAAGCATTTATATCTATAGATAATTTAGGGGAAAAAGCAAAAGTAATCAATGAGATAATTACAATGTTTCGGTGCGATGCTACAACTGTGGCTAATCTTAAAGCAATCAATGGGTCACAGAATGCTGGAAGTATGAAAGTTAAGAAAAATACGTTAACATCAAAATCATTGAAAGTAGTTCATCAATCAATTACAGGATTATTTGAAACGGAAGAGGAATTAGTATGAGTTGGAGAACTGTAGTAATTACAGGAAATGCTAAGTTGGATTATAAAATGGATTATATGGTAGTTCGCAAATCAGATATGACAAGTCGAATCTATATTGGAGAAATTGGTATGTTGATCATTGAATCAACAGCCATTTCTCTAACAACAATGCTACTATGTGAATTAACAAAACATAAAATTAAAATAGTATTTTGTGACGAAAAACATAATCCACAATCAGAATTGATTCCATATTATGGAAGTCATGATACAAGTGCAAAAGTCAGAATGCAGACCCAATGGTCAAAAGAAGTAAAAGAAAATATATGGACAGAAATTGTATCAGAAAAGATAAGAAAACAAAGTGATCATTTAAAAGAAAATGATCAAGAAGTTCAAGCAGATATGCTGAAGCAATATGTGAAAGAAATAGAATTAGGAGATAAAACAAACAGAGAAGGACATGCTGCAAAAGTTTATTTTAATGCGTTGTTTGGATTAGATTTTTCGAGAAGCAAGGAATGTGCAATTAATGCGGCTTTAAATTATGGGTATGGTATTTTATTGTCTTGCTTTAACCGAGAAGTGATTGCGAATGGGTATATTACACAGCTAGGATTATTTCATAATAATATGTTTAACCAGTTTAATTTAGCTTCAGATTTGATGGAACCATTTCGAATTCTTGTAGATCGTATTGTTGTAAAAAATAAACCAGAGAAATTTGAGAGGGAAGAAAAATTAGATTATATATATATGCTGGAGGATGAAGTATTGATTGATGGGAAATATCAATATGTCAGCAATGCAATAAAAATATACTGCAGGAGTATTTTTGATGCGTTAAATGAAAATGATGTATCATTGATCAAATTTTATAGGATGATATGAGTTATAGATTTATGAGAGTGATTGTATTTTTTGATTTACCAACGATTAGTTTAGAGGATAAAAGAGAGTATCGGAATTTTCGAAAATTTTTGCTGAAGAAGGGATTTGCCATGATGCAGGAAAGTGTGTACAGCAAATTAGCGTTAAATACAACGGTAGCTAATGGGGTTGTTTCGAGTGTGAAAGAGCATAAACCTAAAGATGGATTGGTGCAGATGCTTGTTATCACAGAAAAACAATATTCTAAAATGGAATATGTTATTGGGAAAAAAGGTTCAACAATTATTGATTCGGATCAAAGGACGGTTATATTATGAAATTTATAAGCCATGGAAATGGAATAGAAAGCAGGTTGGAAACAGAAAGGATAAATGCAATCATATTGGAAGATTCAGAACAATATACAGGATTGATTCAAAAATTATGGAATCAGATTCATAAAGTTGAAGAAACATTGTTTCTGTATGGAGCGGAAAATGAATTATTAGATATGAGCAAACAATGCGATTTATTATTTTCGATTAGAGACTTAAGTTTACAAAATTCCAGAATTCAGAAAAAATTGATCACATATTTGGCAGAAGAAATCCAAATGAGTGAATTATATGACAAGATGGTTGAAAATCAGGCGGAATTATTACAGATTATGGAAGAAATAAAAAATCTTTCAGAGTATCCAATCTGTCTAAATGAAGACTATAATATAGCAGATATTTTGAAATACGTTGGAGTGAAATTATCAGAAACAGAGGGAAGTTTTTGTGAAAAATTAATCGATTATATGAAAATCAGTTATGATTTTTTGAAAATAGATGTGTTTTTTGTAGTAGGTTGCAAAGGATATCTGAAAGAAAAAGATTATGAATATTTGCAGGAATGGACAAGATATCAGCAAATTACACTAGTATTGATAGAATGTGATGAAGATCGGTTGCCATTGGGGATGAATAAGTATATAATTGATAGGGATAAATGTGTTATACATTAATTCCATATGAGAATACAACATGTGATGTAGTGGCATGACTTGAAAATTGAGGTTTGAGAGTAGTGTAATTTCATATGGTAATCAAACTGTTATCTCCTCCTTCGGAATTATTATTTTGTTTGAGAGTAGTGTAATTTCATATGGTAATCAAACAGTCAAGGAATCAAATCTATGTTAAACCGCAGTTTGAGAGTAGTGTAATTTCATATGGTAATCAAACTTTGACGGTGTTGAGTTTGACGTAAAGGGTGTTTGAGAGTAGTGTAATTTCATATGGTAATCAAACCTTTTGTATAGGCTTTTCGTAGTTCATCATGTTTGAGAGTAGTGTAATTTCATATGGTAATCAAACTTCAGCCATAATATTCAAACAAGTCATAGAGTTTGAGAGTAGTGTAATTTCATATGGTAATCAAACGGAAGAAAGTGAGGAATAGAATGTGCATGAGTTTGAGAGTAGTGTAATTTCATATGGTAATCAAACAAAAGCAACAAGAATCTAAACAGCAAGACAAGTTTGAGAGTAGTGTAATTTCATATGGTAATCAAACAGATCTTTCTTTGCGATCGGTGGCAAGGCTGTTTGAGAGTAGTGTAATTTCATATGGTAATCAAACAAACGAAATAAAGTGGCATACGTGGTCAAAGTTTGAGAGTAGTGTAATTTCATATGGTAATCAAACACCAGCTTTTAACTTGATCGGTGATGTACGGTTTGAGAGTAGTGTAATTTCATATGGTAATCAAACTAAATATAAATACAGACTGGGAATGGTATGGTTTGAGAGTAGTGTAATTTCATATGGTAATCAAACTCGGATTATCTGGAGAAGTTGGAGAGCTTAGTTTGAGAGTAGTGTAATTTCATATGGTAATCAAACTTTTTTCTTAATGCAGTCGTACTTCATTTCTGTTTGAGAGTAGTGTAATTTCATATGGTAATCAAACTTCAATAACATTTGATAAAAGATGTTTTAGCGTTTGAGAGTAGTGTAATTTCATATGGTAATCTGGTGTTTGAAGATAAAAATCATTTGAATCTTCTAATACAGCCTTAAATGATGAATCAAAACAACATATAAAAGACAGGAAACAGACCAAAGAAGGTCAGCTTCCTGTCTTTTTATTTACCAGAAAAATTTTACATGCTACAATAATAAAAAACAGACATCAAAGGAGGACACCAACATGAAGATCAAAAGTAAACGCACAATAGCACGTACCTAGACAAACAAAAGATCATTTTTTCATGACCT
>OLPX01002192.1_pt1 | contig 11977 bp, 10 predicted proteins | sample 1672491 | NCBI WGS metagenome assembly OLPX01 (sample SAMEA3136692, study PRJEB25190) | human gut metagenome | biome: human gut; feature: human-associated habitat; material: faeces | place: Austria | collected 2013 | reverse complement strand
ATGTTGGGAGGTTTTCTCACCGCGTTTGTACCAGTGGCTCTTTCCGGTTTTACAACGCCGGATGGACCGATCTATGCTTGTGCCGCCATGGTGATCTCTCCGATCCTCTGTGTTGTAGTCAGCAAGATAGCTACCCGAATGGGATGGAAAAGCGGCGAGACAAACGACTTCTTCTACAGCGGTACAGCGGAGGAGTGGCGTGCAGCACACGGTTATGTAAAATAAACATTTACATGCGAATAAAAGCGAAAAAGAATCAGCCAAAAACCCGCATTCCAAAGATTTGGGACGCGGGTTTTTGATGCATAGCGGCCTGAACTTTTGGATATATTGAGAAATAGAGAGAATGGCGGAAAAGGAATCCTTGAAATATGGATACAAATGGTATATAATAAATATAAACACAGTTAGCAAAAGCTAACCAAAGACAAGGAGTGATGGAATTGAGTCAAAATAGAAAATTAGTACTGATTCGCCATGGCGAAAGTGAATGGAACAAATTGAATTTGTTCACCGGCTGGACGGATGTAGACCTTTCTAAGACTGGTCGCCAGGAGGCGGCACAGGCGGGAAAGACGCTCAAAGAGGCCGGATATGATTTTGATATTTGTTATACTTCTTATTTAAAGCGTGCCATCCATACATTAAATTTGACTTTGGAACAGATGGACCGCGAATGGTTGCCGGTGGTAAAGAGCTGGAAGCTTAACGAACGCCACTATGGCGCGCTGCAAGGGCTTAATAAATCCGAAACGGCACAGAAATATGGCGAAGATCAGGTGAAGATTTGGCGCCGTTCCTTTGATATTCAGCCCCCTGCATTGGAAGAGAGTGACGAGCGCAATCCACGTGGCCATGCACAGTACCGCGGCATTGATCCACAACTTTTGCCGCTAACGGAAAGCCTGAAGGACACAATCGCACGCGTGATTCCGTATTTTGAGCAGGAAATCCGTCCGCGTGTTGAGGCGGGGGAACGTGTTGTGATCGCTGCACACGGCAATTCGCTGCGGGCATTGGTTAAGTATTTTGAGGATCTCTCCGAGGAAGAGATCGTAGGGGTAAATATCCCGACAGCCGTACCGCTTGTGTATGAGTTTGGACCAGATTTCCGCGTTGTTCATAAAGAGTATTTGGGCGATCCGGATGCGATTGCTGCTAAAATGCAGAGCGTGGCAAACCAGGGAAAGGCCAATAAATAAATCAATAAGAGCGTTTGCGCTTTATATTCCATTCCCCAGCTCCAGCCGTGTGCGTCATTCGTGCACGGCTGGAGCTATTTTAGGGTTCAATTGCAACCTGCACAGTTTTTGCCTGCATTCAAAAGGGATTCTTTTATTGTCATTCCTAGGCAAAAATAGTATAATATACAAATATTGGCGGGGCAGCGTATGGGAACGCAGCTTAGGGCCATAATGAAGAAAGAGAAAAACAGCCTGTGCATAGCATGGGCGTTTGCAGAATAACATCGAAGAAAAGAGGAATTTCATGGGCCAGTTGGATTTTCTGCCGGTATTGCTTGGCAGCGATGTGAATGTGTATGGAATGGCGCGTTCCTTTCATGAGGCGTACGGAATCAAAAGTGTAGCGGTAGGAAAAGGCCGCTTGAATGCCACCTCAAACAGTTCGATTGTGTCGGTGGAATGCGTAGAGCCCAATTTGGAAGACGATGCTGTGTTTTGCAAAACTCTGATTGACTTTGCAGGGCGCTACCCTAACAAAACGCTGCTGTTGGTACCCTGTGGCGACAATTATATAAAGCTTTTGGTTCGAAATCAGGAACAATTGCGTCCTTATTATCGCTTTGAATGTATTGATGAGCCTCTCCTGATGCGTCTCAGCATCAAGGAGAGTTTTTACCAGGTTTGTGAAGAACACGGATTTGCCTTCCCGAAAACCACGACTTGTTCTTATGAGACCTATAAAGGTGTAAAACTGCCGTTTGATTTTCCAGTGATCATCAAGCCGAGCAATTCGGTGGCATACTGGAATTGTCATTTTCAATATAAGAAAAAGGTCTTTGTAGCGAACAATCGGGAAGAATTTGACGCCATTTTGGATGCAATCTATGGTTCTTCTTATAAAGACCATTTGATTTTGCAGGAATATATTCCAGGGGACGACAGCAATATGCGTGTGATGAACTGTTACTGTGGCCGGGATAAAAAGGTAAAGCTGATTGCCCTGGGACATGCATTGTTGGAAGAGCACTCTCCCGAAGGAATCGGAAGCTATGCGGCCATCATTAGCACGCATGACGATGCTTTATCCGAGCAAATGCGCGCATTTTTAGAGGGGATTGGCTATATTGGATTTGCCAATTTTGACATGAAATTTGATCCACGCGATGGACGCTACAAGCTTTTTGAGATGAACTTAAGGCAGGGGAGAAGCAGCTTTTATGTAACAGCCGCAGGATATAATATGGCCAAGTGGTTGGTGGAAGACGTTTTGGAACATAAAGAGCAGCCTTTGACCATTGCGACCAATGAAGTACTTTGGAGTATCATTCCAAAGGATGTTATTTTTAAATATGTGCGCGATGAAGCTCTCAAAGCAAAAGCGCGCGCACTGATTCAGGCGGGAAAATATTGCCAGTCGATGCAATATAAACCGGATCGAAACTTTAAGCATGAGCTAGCCTTTTTCCTCAATCAGATGAACTACCGGAAAAAATATAAAAAATGCTTTGGCAATAAGGGGCTGCACGAATGAAAACGCTGGGTGTCATCGGAGGGCTTGGGCCAATGGCCACTTCCTACTTTCTTCGTCGTATTGTAGAGTTGACGGATGCACAAACGGATCAGGAGCATTTGGATGTCATTGTATTTAACCGGCCATCCATTCCAGATCGAACCGCCTATATTTTGGATTCTACAAACCCCTCTCCATTGCCGCCGATTGTAGACGCCGCCCGAAAGTTGGAACAGCTGGGGGCCAGTTGTATTGCCATCCCCTGCATTACCTCGCATGCGCTGTTCTCCGCGTTTTCTGCTGCGGTTCGGATTCCGTTTATCCATATCCTGCGGGAAACCGCCAGTTACTTGAAGGAAAATGGGGTACGTACAGCGGGAATCTTGGCGACCACTGGGACAATACGTGCCTCTTTGTTCCAGAGTGCATTGGCGGAGAAGGGAATTGGTTGTGTTTTGCCGGATGGTTTGAATCAGGAGCGGGTGATGAGTCTGATTTATGACGACTATAAAGCAGGCCGTCCGCTGGAGTGGGAAAAATTCCAATCCGCAGCGGCTTCGGTGCGCAAACAGGGCGCGGAATGCATTGTTTTGGGCTGTACAGAGCTTTCGCTCATCAAGCGAGATAGGCCCGTGGGCCCCGGTGTATTGGATGCCCTGGACGTATTGGCACAGGCGAGCATCAAACGATGTGGAAAGCCTCTGCGCCCAGCTTGTAAACAGCTGATTACACAGTCATGAAAAATTTCGTTGGATCGATGGATAGAAAAGGAGGCTTTGTCCATGTGCGGCTTCGTAGGATTTTTTACAAATGGCTACGGCGGAGATCGCGATGCAGTGATTAAGGCGATGGCAGACCGCATTGCACATCGTGGCCCGGATCAGGACGATTATTATGTGGATGCGAACATGGCACTGGGATTCCGTAGGTTGAGTATCATTGACTTAGAGGGTGGTTCCCAGCCAATTCGAAATGAAGATGGGACTAAGGTCCTGGTATTTAACGGAGAGATCTACAATTTCCAGGAATTGCGAAAGGATTTGCTAGCAAAGGGACACGTCTTTAAGACGTCCACAGATTCGGAAGTATTGTTACACGGGTACGAGGAATACGGCTCGGAATTGCTGCAAAAACTGCGTGGGATGTATGCCTTTGTGATTTGGGATAACAAGGCCCAAAAGCTCTTTGGCGCACGGGACATCTTTGGGATCAAACCATTCTACTATTACCAAAAAGACGGTGATTTTCTGTTTGGCTCAGAGGTAAAAAGTTTTTTGGAGCATCCGTCGTTTTGCTTGGAGCTAAATGAGGAGCGGCTTCCCGAATATATGTGTTATTCGTATATTCCGGACGAAGAAACGATGTTTCGAAATGTTTATAAGCTCCTGGGAGGCCACTATTTTGAGTATCAGAATGGAACCCTCCGCATCCATAAATACTACGACATTCAATACCGAATCGATGAATCGAAATCCTTAGAAGACTGGGAATCCCGCATCACGGAGGAATTTACCAAAAGTGTAGAAGCCCACCAGATCAGCGACGTGGAGGTTGGATGTTTTCTATCCAGCGGTGTAGATTCCAGCTATGTAGTGCGCGAAGTTTCAAAGGTTGCTAAAGATGTAAAAACCTTTTCGGTTGGTTACGAGGAAGAAAAGTATAGCGAGCTGCCGTATGCACAGGATTTTTCCCGCGTGATCGGTGTGCAGAACATCAGTAACAAGGTAAGCGCTGATGAATTCTTTGAAGCAAATCAGATCATCCAATACTATATGGATGAACCGCTTCCCAATCCCTCGGAGGTTCCTCTTTACTTTTTGGCACAGAATGCGCGGAAGTATGTGAAGGTCGTTCTTTCTGGAGAAGGAGCGGATGAACTTTTTGGCGGGTACCCAATGTATCTTGCTGGAATGCATTTTGAAAAATATCGCAAAATTCCAAAGGGATTGCGCCGTACGGTCGCCTCAGCAGCAAAGAAGTTCCCAAATTTTAAAGGAAAGAATTTCCTTGTGCGCGGCGGCTTGGAGCCGTATCAACGATTCATGCGGAGTAATTTTGTATTTACTTATGGCGATGTGAATCGTTATTTGAAAAAGGATTACCATCAGAAAGACCCGGTGGATTATGCGAGGCCGTATTTTGATAAGGTACAGGACTTGGATGAACCGACACAATTGCAATATGTGGATATTCATACATGGATGTTGTTCGACATCCTGCAAAAGGCGGATCGCATGAGCATGGCGAATTCCTTAGAGTTGCGCGTACCGTTTCTCGACAAAAAAATGTTAGAGCTAGCTATGCAGATCCCTTCACGCTATCGTGTACATGGGGATGTGACCAAAGTAGCTCTGCGCGGGGCAGCGCTCAAGCAATTGCCAGAGCGTACGGCCAATAAGAAAAAGTTAGGTTTTCCGGTGCCTTTGAATGACTGGCTGCGGCAGGACAAATATTACAATATGGTCAGAGAAAAGTTTGAAGGGCCAGTTGCGGCGCAATTTTTTAACCAGCAAGCGATTATGAAGCTCTTGAACGATCATAAGGAAGGAAAAGCGGCCAACATGCAGCGAATCTGGTCGGTATATTCGTTTATCCTCTGGTATGAACAGTTTTTTCTGCAAGAAAAAAGAAAGTTCGCATGAAGTGTTTGAAAGCAAGTAATAATGTTTTCAAAAGTTCTGGAATCAAAGGGTCTTTCGAAAAATGGGGCTCGATAAGACTTTTTCTCTGAAAATTGTTGAGAAAGATTTAGGTTTTTACCCATTGGACAGAGATTATTCCGTATTTAATCCATACAGGTTATTATGGCCAATAAAAGAGCCACCGCCCTGCAAAATGTCCTGCCCCAAACTATACGGACAGCGCAAAAAAAGCCCCTTGGTAGGAAAAATTAAGTTTTAAGCGGAGTGGCGCAGCGTGAGCGGCGCCACTCCAGCTTTTAAATGGATACGATCCGTGATTGTAAAGATAAATGTAGCTGTCAATGCCTTCCCTGGCCTCGGCAAATGTCGTTGGCTTGAGGCGGGAGATGCACTCTGTTTTTAGAATGGAGAAGAAATTTTCTGCCATAGCATTGTCATAACAGTTTCCATGTCTTGACATGAACGGCGTTATACCATAGGATTGAGTCAGGTGAAAATACTCTCGGGAAGTGTATTGAAACCCTTGGTCGCTGTGGAGCTACAACGTTGCAGCGACTCTCTTTTTCTCCTTCATCATAGCCAGGTGGATGGTATCCAGAACGAGATTCACCGTCTGCTGTGTACCGATCTTATAGGCAACAATGCTGTTATCATACAAATCACGAATCATGGATAGGTACAACACTCCCTCTTTGGTGTGGATGTAGAAGATATCGGTCACCCATTTGCTGTTGGGCCTGTCTGCTTGAAATGGACAATTCAAAAGATTTTCATATTTGTGCAGTTGTTGGCCCACCTGAACCCATTTTCTCCGGCGGCGAATTTCTGCCAAAAGGCCGTATTTCTTCATGATTCGCAGAACTATCTTGGGATTGCGGCGCGTACCTTGTTTCTCCAGCCACAGCCACATCCGTCGATATCCATATATCTTGAAGCAGCGCCCTCGCTGAACGTGGATAGCTTCCACCAAATCTGCACCTTCTCCTTGCATTCCAAACGGTGGACAAAGTCATCATATCCACTCCGGGATACCTCAAAAAACCGGCACATGACAGAGATAGGATAACGCTCTCGGTTCCTATAGATCACATGATATTTTACTTTTGGCCTCACTTCCTTTCTGTGAATTGCAGAAAATCCTGCAACCGCTTGTTTTCCATGCGAAGCCGTTCCAGTTCGCTCTTTTCGTTCTGCCGAGGTGGTTGCCCGTCTTTGCGCGGACGCCCCTTTGGGCGTGGCGCAATTCCGAATGACGTACGTTTTACCTCTTTGTTGTATCGATGAACCCCGTTCTTAATTTGAACTTTATCAAGGCCGAAATAGTCCGCTATTTCTTGTCTGGATTTCCCTGCTTCGCGCATTGCGTTGATCTCTGCCCCGAGAATTTTGATGTTTGTCCATTTCTTTTTTGACATGATAATACCCCCTGATGTAGTACTTTCATTTTCCTACATCAGGGGGCTTTTTGTCTATTCTCCGTTTTTACGGGACCTGTTCAAAAGCTGGCCAGGGTTCTGTTTTTATATAAGTTATGGAACAAAGCTGATGGAAAGGATCACATGTGTATTTTGACAATATCCATATTGATCTTGTGCATGGCAACACACTGTACGAGTCCAAAACCAAAATAGAGACAAGCGGCAGAAGAACCACCGGCACTGAAAAAGGGAAGGGTGACACCCATCACAGGAAACAGATTGAGACACATGCCAAGATTAAAAGCCATTTGGGAAGCAATCATCCCGAAAAAGCCAAAACAAATGCAACTTCCGAGCGGTTCTGTTGCATGACGTGCAATATAAATAGTGCGCACCAATAGAAGGAAAAGAAGCAAAATAATCAGCATGCAGCCGATAAAACCGAGCTGTTCGCCTGCGACAGAAAAGATGTAGTCGCTTTGTTGAACCGGCACGCTGCCCTTTTGGACGCGAGAATCCGGAGAAAAAAGTCCACGCCCCCACAGCTGGCCACTTCCTATAGAGATTTTCCCTTGTAATTGCTGCAATCCTTTGCCCGTAGGGTCGCTCTCTGGATGCAAAAAGATCGTGAAACGGTCTTTTTGATAATCGTCCAAAAGATATTTCCACACCAAGGGAAAAGCTGCTCCAATTGCAGCGAACAGCCCGACAAAGTAACGAAGCTGTACGCCGGCACCAAAACTCATAGCGAGGAACATACAGAAGAAAATTGCAGCAGATCCGGCGTCTCCCTGTAGCTGAAACATTACAGCAACGGGGATTAGAGCATGAACACCCAAAAGGACGACCTGGAGAGGACGTTCCAATAATCCACGTTCTTTTAAGACAGAGAGATGTTTTGAAAATGTGAGAATAAAGCCGATCTTAACCAGCTCGGATGGCTGGAAAGTCCCTAACCCGGGGATGCTGATCCAAGCGCGTGCATTGATACCGCCGGAATTTTGCACGGCGATGCCAAAAAAGTGGGTATATATCAACAAGAAGATGCAAAATCCTGCAATGAGATACCAAAGATTGGACATATCCCGGTAATCGATTAAAGTGATGAGCCAGGCGCCAAGGTATCCGATTGCAATGGCCATCAATTGAGTAGCAAAGTAAGAGCGCCTTCCGGCTGGAGAAGGTACGGTCTTTAAAAGCAACAGACTATAGGCGGAGATTGCAATCATGACCAGCCAAAGGAACTTGTCCGCCCTCTTAAAATAATCTAAAAAGGATTTTCCCAATCGTTCCATGTGTGTACCCCTTATATTTTACAGCCCACTTCCCGAAACAGAGGTGAGCATCAAAAATCCTAGATATAAAGAAATCGCGGCACGGCCGCGAATCCTACGAAACAATTGCCAACTTCAAGATGCTGTGCGTCTATTATAGCATAGCAATTTTGAATCCACAATAAACAAATCGTTACAGAAAAACAGAAAGATTGAAAAACAAAAATTGGCACGGAGCCCAATACTTAGGCTCCGGCCAATATATTTGAGCAATTATGAAAGGGGGAACTGGACACGGGCAGTGAAGAGATCCGCATCGATCTGAACAGAGAATTCGCCACCACAAGCTTCTGTAAAACTTTTGGCAATGGAAAGGCCAAGTCCACTTCCAACCGTTGAACGTGCAGAATCTCCACGAACAAAACGTTCGGTAATATCTACCGTTGGATCGAGCTCATATCGAGAGATATTCTTCAACGTGACACAAGCAGCACCCGTTTCTTCTGTCAATGTGACAAAGACGCGCGTCCCTTCAAGCGAATAGCGCAAAGCATTGGTAACCAAGTTTTGAAATACCCGATAAAGCCGTCTGCCATCCGCTGTAATGGTAACCGGTTGTTCTGGAATATCCACACGGAAGAGAAGTTGAGAAGAGACAATTGCTTCGTGCATATCGGCGAGTGTTTGGCGAACCAGTTTTCCGAGATCGAGAGGTTCCATCTGGAGGTCCATATTTCCACTGGCCGCTTTACTGACATCAAAAATATCCTGAATCATATTTTTCAATCGTAGGGATTTCTCATCCAAAATCTTGATGTAATCCTTCACATGGTTAGGAAGGCCATCCTCCTGCTCGAGAAGGTCCACATAACTGATGATAGAGGTGAGCGGCGTCTTGATGTCGTGGGACACATTGGTAATGAGTTCCACCTTCATTCGCTCGCTTTTGACTCGCTCTTCCACAGCTGTGCTAATGCCTTGTTCAATGTCATTTAGGGAATGTGCAGCTTCCCGCAGATCGGAATCCTGCGGCAATAAAAGAGGCGCTGTATTTCCGCCCTGCTGTACGGCCGTGATTTGTGTGGTCAGACGTCCTAAATCCTGAGCAAGCTGCCGGTGTTGCTTGCCATAGCGATAGGCGAAATATACCATTAATGCGATGGTGATCGGAGCCAGTAGACCGACCGTAATGATACTGAGAAAGAGTCCAATGCCAAAGGTAACCGCTTCACATTTCATAAAGTCGTCCCAACGTTCCAGTAGACGACGCTCTAAAGGGAGTTTCTGTTCAAGTTCGCTACGGTGCTTGGCATGGCGGTGCAACATGGTATTGATGACATTATGCCGCCAACTCCCACGATTGTAGCGCAAATCGACTGCAATCACGTAGTATCCAGGTAACGATAAAAGGAAAAAGATCACATTTGAAGGGATACCGCTGCTGGTAAATCCTGTGGTTAGTATAATGACCAGAATCACAAAGACGAATTTCCATTCAAAATACATTTTAGCCGTTCTTGCGGCGATCCGGCGGCTCAACTCCCGCCGTTCCTTTCTCCAAAGGAACGCAAACACCAATAGAATGACAGAGAGGATGACAATACAACCCCAGATCCGGAGAAACAAAAGCGTTTCTGCACCTCGCTGCGTAATATCATAGAGTGCACTATATCCATTTACCGGTTCGACAGGGACTTTCCGTGCCACTAAACAGACACGCAGGTCTTCATACGCAGAATTAGATGCCATGTTTTCATAACCCGGTACATTCCACATCCCTGCGTTACTGCGGTAAAAACCGTCCCCATAGACGTCGATTGTTTTCCCATCTTTTTCGATAGAAACGGTTTTCCCATCAAAGATCAGGCGAAAATTGTATCCATCGGGGAGAGTGCCTCGATAAAGGTTTCTGTGCTCCGTATCGTTGGTGTACATGTCCGTATCCGAAGAAGTTCCCGCCTGATATAGAAGGTTTCTTGCTGTATCGTTATCCAATCCAAATGAATTGTTATCCTCAGAAAGGTAATAGATGTAGTCTTCGTAGGGGCTAGCAAGGTCGTCTCCTTCCCAAACGGCCCCTGTAGAAGTACTTGAATAGGCGTTCATCGAACGCAAAATATAATTGAGGGTCCGAGAGAGCTCGGAACGGAATGCATTGGTTTCCTGATAATCTTCTTGATACAAGTCGTCGATGTACTGCATGGCATAATCGTAATTAACCAGAAATGATATGCCAAAAATGGCGGTGGCGATTAAAATGCCTATGCTGAGGAAAAAGCTGACAAGGCTGACAATTGCTTTACTTTTTTTCAATTTTGTATCCAATTCCCCATACCACCTTTAGATATTCGGGCTCCTTTGGGTTGAGTTCGATTTTTTCACGAATGCGGCGAATATGAACCATCACCGTATTCTCAGCGGAGAATGCAGGTTCATTCCAAACCCGACGATAGATTTCTTCTGCTGGAAAAATACGGCCGATGTTCCGCATCAAAAGATCGATGATCTTTGTCTCCGTTGCAGTTAATTTGACTGGTTCTCCATCTGCGGCCAAGCTATGCTCCTCGGTATTATAGCTTAAACGGCCATTTACAATCATATGATTTCCTTGCTGTGCATGAATGTCGCCTAAGCTGGTATACCGGCGCAACTGGGAACGCACGCGCGCCACCAATTCCATAGGATTGAAAGGTTTTGTTACGTAATCATCTGCTCCCATGGAGAGGCCCAGGATTTTGTCGGTGTCTTCACTTTTGGCCGAGAGCACAATGATTGGAAGATTACGCTTCTCGCGAATTTTCATAATGGCGGATAAGCCATCCATTTTTGGCATCATCACATCGATGATGATCAGACCGACTTGTTGGCTCATCACGGTATCCAATGCTTCCAGGCCATTGTAGGCACACAAAACGGAATATCCTTCTCTTTCCAAATGAATTGCAATCGATCGAACGATCTCATGATCGTCGTCCACCACCAGAATACTACCTTCGTTCATAGTCTCAAATCCTTTTTACCCAAAGTTTTGTCCGTATTTTTATGATAGGAGAAACTCCTTACAAAAAACCAAATTGATTTCTTAAGGAAATCTTAAAAGATGATCGAGATATTGGGATACCTGCTAAGCCCCGAAGCATATCTGCATCAACGCAGGGGTCACATAGGTTTCAATGACAGCGGCCACGAAAAGAAGAGGAAGAACGATCAGCACATAAAAACGTGCTGACTGATTAAGCGCTTGGAAAAAAGAGCGTTCCCGCTGTCCACAAATTTTGGCTGTGAGCACCCAACACAAATACAGACCAAGAGCAAACGACACCAGTAGAGCGGGAAGTTCTAAAATTCCATGTGGTAGAATCCCAACGAAGAATACTTCGAGGCCGATCCCATACGTTTGATAAAGGGCACCCATCGCTCCGAGTACCAGTGCATTTGCAAGGACTGGCAACACTGTCAGAAAGAAAAAGGGAATGCCACCCAGAATCGTTGAAGTGGCAGACGCAGTGACATTGTTAAAAAACAGGTGAAAAAATGAGATGCCACCTTCCTCAAAGAGACCTTTTTCCTCAAATCCAGTAACAATCTGCTGGATGAATTCGTGTAAAATATCTGGATAAGTAGCTAAAGCAATGCCGGACAGAACACTCAACCCAACAAATGAAATACAGAGGACGAGAAACAGTTTGCATAGTTTTTCACGAAAGAAACATCCAGCTTTTCGATATTGTTCTAGAATCCACATATTAAAACCCCTTTTCCGGTTTATTGATTGTTTGACAAAGGACGATGTAGCTCTTTTTATGAAATAAAGAACCACGTTTCCTGTTTAGCCGCTTTAGGCCAAATTGTTCAAGGAGGTAAGCTCTGGCGAAACCGGCTTCCGGTTACGATGTGAGGTTATCTAAAACATCCAAGCTTGAAGAATGGAAAGGTGCCAAGAGAAAAT
>OLPX01002189.1_pt1 | contig 11984 bp, 8 predicted proteins | sample 1672491 | NCBI WGS metagenome assembly OLPX01 (sample SAMEA3136692, study PRJEB25190) | human gut metagenome | biome: human gut; feature: human-associated habitat; material: faeces | place: Austria | collected 2013 | reverse complement strand
TATGGCATAGGATTTCTAACTTCTTTACAACTATCTTTGATTGTCCGATTCCACGTCCCCATACCTCAATAAAACCAGCCCTGAAAAACGTATTAACAATTAACGGATCATATGGCCTTGACCGATCCTTTCCCATCAGATCATCAATCGTCCAATCTTCTGGAAAAATACAGTCATTTGTAATATAAATCATATCTATATACACACATATTTGAATGGGGAGCAGTGCTCCGTAAAATTTATGTACAATAGCATTAAAAGCGACTTCAATTATTGTATCTTTTGGGAATGGGTAAGTTTCTACTCTTGTCACTCCTTTATAAGAAATATCTGCCTTTACTGGACAGTGAAAAGTTCTCAATAAAAATAACCCTTTCAAGCCATTTTATATTATCCTTAAAGTTACCACACAAAAAGGAGTTATTCATTTTCAGTTTATCATACTTTTCGGTGACTGGCTAGATACCATGATAAATTTTATTGATGATATTTTAAACCTTGCTTCTCCAGAACTACCGCTTTTTGCTGGTTTGTTGTTATTGTTACGGCATTTCTGCTCCGTTCTGATAAACTCGGGGTGACCTCTATGATCCGCGACCTGGCTCTCAGAGCCGATACTTACGAATCTCTGCTTCATTTATTCAGATCCTCCTCCTGGTCTCTTGATTCCTTGTGCCGATATTGGATGGCGGCAGTTCTCCGGTTTGCTCCTCTCCATCAGGAATACAACTGTACGATTCTGATTGGTGATGGCGTCAAGCAGGCCAAAGATGCTCGCTTTATGCCAAGGATGAAGAAATTATTTCAGGAATCTGAAAATTCTGCCAAACCGGATTTCATCTTTGGACATATGTTTGGCGGCCTTGACGTTTTGGCCGGCGACTTCTCCAAATGGTTTTGTATTCCCTTAAGCATTCGCCTTCATGACGGGCTTGAGCCACTTGAATCGTGGCCGGACCATCTGCCAATACGGCTTCTCATGTCGTTCGGATGATTTGGGATGCCTACGATGCTGCTAAGGTTCTCAGTGATTTCCTGCTTTTACTGGACCGATACTTTTTGTCCATCCTGGCGCTTTCAGAAACTAATCATCTGAACCAGACCGGACAGATGCATCTTGATATCCTGACAAAGGCCAGGCTAAACTGTAAGGCTTATGAGGCGGCACCAAAGAAGAAACCGGACCGCGGCCGCCCACCCAAGAAAGGCAAAACCGTCTATCTCAAAGGATTGTTTGATTCCTGCCGTCCGCTCTTTCAGGAAAGTACTTTGGTTTTATATGGGAAGTAAGAGCAGGTGAGATATTATTGTGTCAATCTCCTATGGGGGCAAAAGCTGTATCAGGAATTGTGTTTTGTGTTGGTTGAATACGGTGGAACAAAAAAGCATTTTAGCCAGTACAAATCTGTCGATGGAACCGCTGGATATGATAAGGCTCTACAGTTACCGGTTTCGGATCGAATGTGCCTTTCGGGAGTTAACGCAGCAGATAGGAGGCTTCTGTTATCATTTCTGGAGTAAAGGTATGCCGAAGTTAAACCGCTATCTCAAAAAAGGAATGGTACATCCGTTGGAGAGTATCACGCAATCCCGCGCCAGGGAAAAAATCATAGCAACCGTTAATACAATAGAATGCCATATGATGCTGTCAGTCATTGCCATGGGAATCTTACAAATGTTATCCTTACAATACGGCAGTTTGCTGAACATATCCGAATTCCGATATATGAGAGCGCCATCAAAAAAGACGGTATCTGAAACAACGATGATGCAACATCTACGACAACATATTTTTCGTTTTATGGTAGAAACACCGCATTTAGGCATAACACAAATAATTCTGGAGAAGCAAAAAAGATCTGAAATCCATAAGGATTTATAGATTTCTTAGTCGTATAAACTTTTCACTGTCAAGTGCCTTTAAATATTTCATAAAAATAAGGGCAATTACTTTATCCGCTTGTAAAACTGAACCACTGCCGGCTAAAGCCGCCTAAAGTTACCTATCTCAAAGTTATTGTTTTTCCTTCTCTCTTCCAAATCCTGATTTTTTATATATTCGGTTATCACGTCAAATTTAGTATTCTCTTTTTTCTTTTTACTAAACTTGAAGCTATGGGGTTAACCTAAAGGCTTCGCCTTAAGGCGTGGGATTTAACCCCCTTATACAGACATTAAAGAACCATAATTTTCATCCTGATATCTGACTTCGGCCCACTATGGAGTGTTTACACTATTTTTACTTTTTCTTCTTTTTCAAGTAGAACTTACACTTATCAGAACCAACACATCCAGGAAGTCCCGAGGCAGAGCATTCAACGCGATTAATCTTACCCTTTCGCATATATCGAATGAAATTTCTACACGACTCTTCTTTAATCAGTTCTCTTGAGTTCTTATGTTCATACAACTCACACATATTTCCTTCAATTGTACATCTTATTTTTTGTCGAAGACACATTCCTCTGGAATAATAGAAACATCTTTTACCATACATCCCAGTTTCATCTATTTTTTTAGAACTGCTTATTGAATTGCCTTCTTGCTCAGCTTTTTCTAAATTAACATCTGTATTTCCTTCTTTACTATTAGAGAAATTCCTTTCATGTATTACTTTTTCTTTATTCTCATCAGCAATTAGATTCACCTCTGCTTCTAAAGCATCGACAACATCTAATAGACTTGATATTCTGTCTCTTAATGCAATACTACCATCCTCTTCACCTACAATAGTAAGCGAAAAATACTTTGGTAATGATTGTTTACTAGAATTCACTCCATTCTTCTTAAAATAATACATTTTATCGCTATCGCCAGGATAAATCGCACCAACACCAATAACATCAGAAAAAAATTTATCTTTTGATGCAATCTGTGAACTGTATTTAAGAACCAATTCAGGCAGATATCTTTTCTTTACATTTTGTGTATTTGAATACTTAGCATCTAGAATATAATAATATTCATTCATTGATGTTTCTATTTTCAGTACAAAATCTGGCATCCATCTATCATTCCATTTACATTTTGTAAAATTATATCCTGTAGAATATAGATTCATTCCCTCATTAAGACGATTCACCCATATCAATGGCTCGTAAAATAACGTAAGTTCATATCCGTGTCCAGAAAAAATATACTTATTGTTTATCTCTTCTGGATCATCTTCTATGTCATATACTACTCTGCTAGCTTCTGTAAGTATATAACCATTTTGTACTACTGCCGTTTGCAATTTAATCAAACAATAGTATTCAAATATTCTACTTAAGGTTTTCAACTTAAATAGATAATTTAAGTGATCAAATGTATAGTCTCCCGCCTCAAACCATTTAACCATGCACTCATAGCATATTCTGTAATGATATACTTGCTTAAACGTATTTGTTAATTTAGGTAATCCAACAACATTATCCCCAACACACTCAAGGATACGAATATACCTGTAATACAATTCCTGCAAAAGATCTCTTTTTTTCTCATAACGTTCTATTACACCTTTGTAGTACACATAAATACATCTTCCAGTTAATTCGTGAGTATTAGGTAATTGAATAATAATGCTATCCGGAATATTTTTTAATTCCAATATTTCTCGACTTAATCCACCTATCTGATTGTTTATATACCCAATTACTGACTGTAGAAACCCCAGAACTACTTTATTCTCATATGTATCGTAAGAGTATCTTGAAACATATGTTTTTATTTTCGCTGGAGCATAATATTTTTCTTTATATTTTATTACAGACTCCTTTTCAGTTCCAGTAAGATTATCCGGATTGCTTGCAATCCAAATCAAGCTCTCTTGATCAACTTTTCTCATAGACTTAACATCTACAATTGCTACCTCCTGTTCAATAACAGATTTCTTATGATTCCTAAAGTATCCATAATTTCCTTCATACACACTTATAATTTCATCAATCATTCTAAGTGTATTCCATATTGACCGTATATCATTCTTTATTAATCCAGCCTTTTTTCTGCTACAACTAAAACATATTTCAAGAAAATTAGGTAAATTGTTTTCTATCTCACCTAACATTTGCTCAACTTGCCTCGCTGTTTGCTTAGTAGTTGCAATTCTTAAATATTTAGAACAATATACTCTTTCATCCCCGTATCCACTGTCAATATTAACACTAACGCATATCAAATCAAAACAGCCACTGAACACGGTATCTCTTTCGGTTTCGTAACACCCCGTACTTGCATTATATATTAATGGAACCGAATAATCACCCACAAACAATTCTATACTGTCAAACGATTCTTCACTTCTAACAATAAGCTTATATAAATAGTTTTCGAATAACAATATATCGTTATTAACAGTCTCTAGAGAAGGATGATTATCATTGAGAAGTACTTCCGCACTTGAACCATCTGGTTGTATTATGCATAACCTCAAGTTACCCCTCCTCCTCTCTTACAAGTTAAAAAATCCATAAAACTCATGTTCTGATCTTTCAATTATTTTTGCAATGATATTTGCACTCTTATTTAACTGATTCTCTTTACATATATTCATGAGATCCTTAAGAAACTCTCCATATTGTTTTCCATTTCCATTAATACAAGGAAGTATTTTTTGTGAAATAGCAAAATCTAATGCAACCTCCTTTGATGACATATAACCCTCTGCAACAAGGTAATAATGTGTTATTGCATGAATGCTTCGCGGACTAATTATATGATTACCCTCTTTCATCTTATCAATTATTCTGTCCAGACGAGTTTTTGTAATTTGATTCATTTTTTTATCTTTGACATTCTTCCAATCAAATAATCTATACAAAACTTCAAGCGAAATCACCTCATCGCCATTGCTTACCATTGTATCATTGGTCAGCGAAGAAACTATAGCATCAATAGGCACCGCTCCCATGGATATGACCCAAGCTCTATCTAAAAATCTTGGTGATAAATCTGCAGTTGTTTGATCATAATTAATTGTAGCCAAAAATCTAAGTTCTGACCCAAAAGAATACACCGTACCATCTGAATATGTAATCCTTTGCTTATTAGGATCATCCGCAAAATAATTAAAATGTGACCAATAGTATTCTATAGGACTAAGATTTGCTTCATCAAGCAACACAAAATAAGGTGCCTTCACAGCATTTTCTCTATTCTCCCTTGTCAATTGCTTCATACAATTTGAAAAAGCAGGTTGTGTCTCCTCTATTTCTTTCGTTAATGGATTATAATATCCAATCAAATCTTTTGAAGATGTCCATCCCCTTTCTACCAAAATTTCTGCAAATCTATTATCATATAATCCTAAAGACTTAGCTAACAATTTGCACAGAGATGTCTTTCCAGTTCCTGGTTCTCCGGCAAATACAGTAATATAATTTTGGAACACACTAATCAAATAGTTATATGCATCGTCCTTATTAATATTACGCCCTGCCTCATTCATCTTCTTCAGTAAAATAGAAACTACTTGTTCCGCGGATAAATCATCGCTCAAATTTGCTATTTCTATTACTTTTTCTTCTTTAGTTTCTATTTCATCTGGCATTTCAAGCTGAGAAACAAGCAACTTAACAATCTCCGTATTCCTATTATTCGCTGCCCATTCAACTATCATTGCATTCAAATTATTCGTTGCTTTCTTATAGTCATCTTGAGCGCTCTCACAAGCTCTCTTCCAAGTGTCTCTGTCAGACTCCATTTGATCGCGTTCACTTTTTGCTTTAGCAATAGCCGTCTCTGTATCACTCAGTTCTTTCTTCTTAGCAGCTAATAGATTTTCCAAATCCTGTTGCTTTTGAGCAATTGCTTGCTCCCCAAGTTTTTCAAGTTCTTTTTGCTGTTCGTTTAATCTACTCTGTCCATCTTCTATTTCCCGTACAATAGCATCTCGTTTTGCTTCTACTTCATGCAATTCTATTGTAATCGCCTGTATTTTTGCGTCATATTGAACATCCTGCCTTGCAATTTCATCTAACAACTCAGAATGTGTTCTTAAATATTCTTCCTTATCCGCAACTGAATTAGGATTATTTCTAAAATATTCCTCCATTAACCTCAATTTGTAATCGCTTAGTTCAACGGACATCTGCAACAATTCACATATTTTCTTAACTCTAAAATCCGATAATTGCCCCCTCTCAGAGAAAGAGTCTGCAATCTGCATAAATTGTTCTCTAAGTTCTGCCAAATTTTCTATACCTTCGGATTTATCAAGCAAATCTTTGAAAAAATCTGCAAGTTCTTCATTATCAATATAGTCAATTTGTTCAGTCGGTTCTATTTCATGCAGCTTTTCCATCTTGTAAATAAACTGCATTTTATCAGTTCTTCTTATAGAGTAATTACCATCCATGATAATGCTCTCTAAATCAAACATTCGGTATCTATTAATAATTCCACTATTTACAAAGATCTTGAGTGTATAAATTGCCTCATCACCGTATGAATCCTCAATATCAGAAATCATAAACTCAAATGGGCCATAGCAATCTTGTGCATACTTCAACAGAATAAGTTTATTAGGTTTATGTTTTATTCTTATTAATCGTTTTGTATTATCATTCAAAAACTCATTGATTGGGTAATCAATATCTATTATTTCAATTACTTCTTCCCTATCGAAATCATCAACATCATTTAAACTTATCTGATATTTATTGCTGTTATTATTGAACTGATCGAAATTCGGATGAAAACTGCTCTTAAAATCAATTCTAAAACGCAATAATCTGTTTCTTATATCGTCGGTAGCTCCTTCATATGAATTCGATAAAGATACCGTTCCGCCATTAGGAAATTCTGTCCATCTATTATCACCAACTTCACGCAAGCTTCCGTCTAACATTATTTCATATTGTGGTCTAATAAAGCTTTTATTTCCAAAAGCCCCCAAATAATACTGATACATTCGTTTTTCTCCTTCGTTACAATTATCAATTCTCTCTTTACGTTCAATTATTTATTAACCATCTGTCATTCTTTTCCCTCCTCATATACCAATAGCGCATATTTTCCATCCAAAGCACGAAGAAGTCTCTTAATATACGTTCGTGTTCACAATCTGCTCATCAGGAAAGCACTGGTAAAATTTGATGTAATAATGCAAATTTCTTTTAGGATAATTTTTGACAAACTCCTTTGTCAAATCTTCTGCCAATGCAGAAATCAAGCATCTTGCCATACTCTGCACGCTCACTGTCGTCCAGTTCCTGCTCTATAATTCGTTTTCCAATATTCCAATAGGTAAGTAACATTACTTTACTGGAGGCACTATTGGCTACTTCTCACCCAGATAAAAGAATACTTTTAATTTGTGTAATAACTGATTGATATGGCATCAAATGATTCTCCATCGTATCACCTCGGATTCATAATAAATATATTTTAACTTGCTTTTCCTGTCACATCAAGGCTCCTTCAAAAATGGTGTAGTAGTAGTATAATAAACGCCTTTCTGTTTCATGAAACTATTGATTTTACAGGCTTTCCCGGGATTTTTCAAGATATTTTCGTGACAAATAAATAGTATTTTTATCATCTTGATTATATCCCTTCATAAGCCTTCAAACCTTGATATTACAGGATTTTTGGCTCTTTTTATATTTATCTAATTTGCCCCAAACCTACGCTATTCTTTATAGATCTACGCAAATTCACGGGCAAATGGTTTCGTAAGTGGTGTAAAAAACATTACTGCAGACAATTAATCAAGCTTATCATCATCTCTTTTTCTTCCGGATTAGATTCCGCAATCATAATAGTAAGAGCCACTAGGGCATGGTCATCAATCAATTTTTTCCATTTTTAAACAACACTTCATTCTTATCCAGATAATACAAAACATGGTCGCGGCAACTCTTTTGTTGCCAACTGAAAAGCTATAATTCTTTGTCACAAAAAATAATAGATTTGCAGCCTTCTCCTCCAATGTGGGGTATAAATCCTCACCTGCAAAACTTTGATAAATTGCTCCGATGCTCCCTTTAAAGGAATCATCCTTTTCATTACCGAACAGGGAACTGCTGTCACCAAATTTCATATCTTCTATTACTTTTCAGCATTCCTCATAAGTCAGAATATAGGTCGCCTTACTTCCACCAGGACGCACCATATTCTGATGGTCATACTCATCTAGCAAATCTAAGGCATAGCTGTATCTTTTTACACCATCACCACTTGTTTTGTAACAAGGCCGTTTTCTACTCTTTTTATAACATGTATTACGTATAATCCAATTATCTCAGATGGTAATTGGATTTTTCCTTTCGCCCAGAAATCTCTGGGTATTCTGCTCTATCTCTGATATATTTTGGAAAGGCACTGTGGATCTGTACCTATATTTCTACAGCTTTGACTGTTCCGAGGTGACTCAGACCACAGCTTTTCGGCTATTACTGTTAATCAGTTTGTTAACGCCTGACGTTTCTATTTACGTGATTACACAACCGAATTCCCTGTGGAAGACAACAATGCTCTAAATATTTTTATCAGGAGGTTTTTCTCTATGGCCATGTACTTTGTCGGAATTGATATTTCCAAGTACAAACACGATTGCTGTATTATATCGGCAGATGTGCAAAAGGTTGTTGCAAAGCTCACCATTAAAAATGATAAGGCTGGCTTTGAACAGTTGCTTTCTGTTTTTAATTCCCTCTCCATTCCAGAAAATATAAAAATAGGGTTTAAATCAACAGCACACTATGCCCTCAATCTTGAACTCTTCCTTGAAAACGCCCACTACAGCTTCATGGAAATTAATCCACTTCTTATCAAGGAATACAAGAAATCCACATCTCTCAGGTGTACCAAAACCGACTCTGTTGACTGCGAATCAATAGCCCGGTGGTTAATGAGTGTTGAATACAAACCCCATTCAAAAGGATTTTACCACTCTTACTCCTTAAAGTCACTAACACGTTTAAGAGATCGGCTCATTCGACAGCGCTCTTTTTATCTTGTGAAAATCACAAATGTCCTGGATCACACATTCCCTGAATTCAAGCCGTTTTTTCATGAGCACTTATCCAAGACTGCCCTCTATCTTCTTGAGAACTATGGTTCTTCTGAAAAAACGGCAAGAATGAATTCTGCATCCTATGAGAAACTCCGCTCCCTATCAAGAGGAAAATTTTCTCCCCAGCAGTTCATTCAGTTAAAAGAGCTTGCTGCCAATACGGTCGGCGTAAACAACTCCATCTTTGATGTGGAACTGAACAGCCTGCTTATCCTATATAAGTCTCTCTTAAAAGAGATTGACACACTTAAAAAGGAAATCAACCGGCTGATCGAGGAAGTGCATCCTCACTATATGTCTGTTCCCGGCATCGGGTCTATATCTGCCGCCGTCATTTATTCGGAATACGGAGATATATCAAGCTTTTCAACACCGGCCCAGATGCTCGCATTTGCAGGTATTGAACCCGGTATAAACGATTCTGGAACAGAATCACACGGAGGGCGGATGGTGAAACACGGCTCGTCTCAGCTCCGGTATGTCCTTATTAATTGCTGCCTTCCACTAATCCGTTTCGATATGACATTTGCTGCTTACTATGAAAAAAAAACGTAGAGAAGGCAAGCCACACAGGGTTGCTGCACCCATGTGGCGAAGAAACTTGTTAGAGTCATCTATGCATTGGAGAGGCAGGGAGTAGACTTTAACGCGCAGAAACTCAGATAATTACTTACATAAATGAACCTTTTCCCATCTGAAATACAATGTATTCAGATGGTCTGTTAAAGTTACCCATTTTTACTAAAGTAATTTTTTTCAAAAACCTCTTGACTATTTATAGTTTGTCACCTCATTTAACTGATTCATACAGTTATGATTCACAGCATAGCCTTTGATTATGTATTCCTTTAATACGAAATTTGCCCATTTTCTATAGCAATCCCACATTTTGATTTTACTCTGTAACCAACTGATATAATTACATCCAAATTATATTACATTGGCGACCCAGATGCTGTATTTTCACTTCTTTCGAAAATTTTGACAAAAGTACTTTTTTCCGTTCCTCTTCCTTAAAGATTTTACCTATATGGTAAGCAATGAAAGAACGCGCTGTATCAAATAACACAGACATTTGCTCATGTGTTAACCATACTGTTTCTTGTTCCGGTGTAATAGGCACTTCCAACTCAATTTCATTATCTACTAATAGAATAATTTCATTCTTTTTTACCTGTATTATAAATATTTTTTTTCATGTTCTTCAAACATCCTTCCATTTGCATAGTATTCTATTATTATTCTTACTCGCCTCACTTTGATAGACTTTCTTCATTTCTAAAGCAATTAAATTGTTCTGTAATTCATTTTCACCTCTGTTATGTATGATTAAATCACATTGAATATCTATTTCCTTCATGTCTCCATTGATTGCTAATTTTATATGTCCGCAATTTCTATTATATTCATTATCGATATGATAATTTTGTATATTATATCGTTCAATTCCTCTTGTAAAAAATTTTTAACTCTGAACATAAGCATCTTTCTGAAACATCATCATATATCATTTTTTGTTATTTAACAAAAATTTATATTTATCATTCGCCTTATTAAATATATTTTTTAAATCATCATTCATGTTATCTCCTGCCATTGTACATTGTTGATTTTATACCTACTTTATCATATTATAATTTCTTCATAGAAAACCTTTTCCTAAACTCTCTGTTAAACATTCTGACAACTCTTTAAGAATCGCTTTTCCATATTCGGTGCGCTGTTTTCCATTTTATTCTTATATAATCATACATCCCACCTCATAATAGAGCATGGAAATAGTCAATGCCAAGTTTACCTGTTTTCTGGCATTATTTAAAGTGTTTATTACTCTATAAATAATCACCTTTCATGATTTTTTCCATGCAATAACCTCCCAGTTGAATTAAATAGAAACTGTCTACCCAATTCACATTATAACAAAATTCCCCACAAAAATCTACAATAATACAAAACTTATCTTACTTTCACTTTTCCTTGCCATATCATGACTCTAACCCAAATCAAAATGGTGTAGTAAGCGCCTTTCCGATCCGGTGCTCATAATATATTGCCGTGACAGATAACTAATACCCTAATCATATATAAAATTCCTTGAATTTATTGTATTTCTGCGATTTATTGACCTTTTCTCTTGCCTGTTGTTACCTCTTGACCGTAATGCTTTCTTAATCCAAGGTACTTAAAAGGCACGAATAAGAAAATCCACGGAAAGGAGGACGTATATTGATTAATCCAAACCTCGAATGATTGGACAGCCCGCATGAGCTTTGGACGTAAACGTCCATATATCCCTTTTCAATGTTGTATCAGGTGTTCCCCCAATCTATAATTTCGTTCTTAACTTCATCTAAAATATGCTGCCCGGTCATTTTGTCCGTGTCTTGTCCTGTTAAAGTGCAATTCAGTGTACACACGTTTTGAAAAGTACTTATGGATATTTGAAAATCGGGTGGAAATCTGTAAGTCCCTGTTGTATAACAACTCGTGATTTTACAGTTATTAAAAAACAATTTTGTATGGTCAATTTTCCCAAAGTTCGTATAGGAAACAGGGAGTAAATGGTAAAACCATTTTATTCCCAGAGCAAGTATAAATCGCGGAATTTTATGAAACGTATAGTCTAGCGGACGAATACCAATCAGGCAACGAAAACGTGATTTTTGTAATTCCATTTCAATATGTACCTGTGACAAGGTTTGGCTGAAAGAGTGTTGCGGTTTAATCTCAACAACAATCTTTCTGTAAATCCCCGTCATATTCGCTACGGTAAATTTCCCCTGCATAGATGAAAATTTCCGCAGGTCCGCGGGACAGGGGATAAATACAGTCTGTATCTCATGTAATCGGGATATTACACGGGCATAAGCAGTAATAAACACATCGTTAAGGGTCACATTTTGTTTTCTGCTTTTACAATAAAGAGTAGAAAAGTCTTCAGGATAAATATGGCTGCATAAACAAAATTGTTTTTTCCCATTGCTGC
>OLPX01002188.1_pt1 | contig 11993 bp, 16 predicted proteins | sample 1672491 | NCBI WGS metagenome assembly OLPX01 (sample SAMEA3136692, study PRJEB25190) | human gut metagenome | biome: human gut; feature: human-associated habitat; material: faeces | place: Austria | collected 2013 | reverse complement strand
CATGACCGCCGCAACATGGTAGATGTAAAAAGTATCGCTATCTAACCCCAGCAAAGTTCGCGCCGGAAAAGCCGTCGTCGGTGTACCAGCGCAGGTTTGTAAAGCCGTTCTGCTTGGCGTAGGTTTCCAAAATCCGCTTTTGGTTGGATATGGAATTGCTCTCGCCTTGCAACTCGTCCTCATGGGACAATCTCGGATAAAGGGCGGTGATGAGGTTTTGGGTGGCTCGTCTTAACATAAATTCCTCCGTTTCCGACAGCCAGCCCCACTATTCCGTAGCTTGATTGTACCACGGAACAGGGCTGTCTGTATAGCGGTAAAATCGTCAAAGTTGATTCTTTATGATTTGTCAAATTGACGGTTGTTGTGTAGCGGTTTCGGCTTTCAGCACTTTTTCCATTTTGTCGGCGGCGGTTTCGGTGCTGCTCTCCTTGAAAAAGCCGGACACAACAAGGACGGTGTTCCCCATGCGGATTTCCGTCACGCAGTCCGGGCGGCGGGCGGCGCGGTCTGCTTTTCGTTCTATCATAGGCAGTTCTCCTTTCCTCCGGCTAACAGCGTTTTCAATCGTTCCAGCTTGCTCTGCGCTTTCCCCTTGCGGAAGTTCCCGCCGGTAAAGCGGACGGGCGGACACATCTCAATCAGCCGGTCATAAATCCGGGCGTGGGCGGTGTCCTTTGGGTGCTGTAATTCCTGCAAGGTCAAATTGGTGGTAACGATTAGGGGCTTGCCGCTGCGGTAGCGGCTGTCTATGACGTTGTAAACCTGCTCTAAGCCGTATTCCGTCCCGCGCTCCATGCCAAAATCGTCAATGATAAGCAGGGGATAGCGGCAAAGGCGGGAAATGTACTCGTTCCTGCCCTCAAAGCTGGCGGCAAGGTCGTTTAGGATAGCGGCAAAGTTCGTCATGTAGACGGGGATTTCTTTCTCCATGAGGGCGTTGGCGATACAGCCCGCAAGGTAGCTTTTGCCGGTGCCGACGCTCCCCCAGAACAGACAGCCCAGATTTTCCGCGTATTCCTGTTCCCATTCCTCCACATAGCGGCGGGCGGTGGCAGTCTGCGGGTTCTGGCCGTTGTCATTCTCGAATGTCCAGCCCCGCATGGTCTGGTCGGGAAAGCCCCGGCGTTTTAATTCCTCTACGGCGTCAAGGTGGCGGCGGCGTTCCTCGGCGGCCTGCCGTTCCTCCCGGATTTTCCGCTGGCAGTCGCACTCTGCCGGGTGGCGGTCACGCCCGAACAGCGTCTTTCCCTCCGGGAAATAGGATTCTTTGGGCTTGCGGCACTTGCCGCAGTACAGTAAACCGTCCTCGCCGGTGTAGTCCTCCGGCTCCGGGGCGGCGGTCATATTTGAAAACATGGTGTTCATAGGCTCTCTCCTTCCTCGCATGAGTAGTCCGGCAGGCCGGTTTCGGCTCCCTTTTTGTCATTGTCCGCCCATATCCGCAGGGCGGCGGCGTAGTTCTGATAGGTTTTCCCATTGGCGGCAAGGTAGCGGCTCATTTCCTCGATAAGCCGCTCCAGCCTGTCCGGGAAGTCGGCCTGCAACTCGGCGTACTCGGTTTCTGACAGATAGATATTTCCATAGCGGCCATAGGCGGGGGCGGGCGGCTCCCCACTCACTCCCATTGTTTGGCTCTCTGTAAGGTTGTTTATATTAGTTTTGTTAGGGGTCGGATTTCCGACCATCATAGGGTCGGGTTTCCGACCGTCATAAGGTCGCTTTTCCGTACTTATGAGGGTCGCTTTTCCGACCGTCATAGGGTCGGAAAACTGTACTACTGGGATAGGCGGCACTTTTACATAAATCCGGTTGGGCGCGGAAAATCCCCTCCGTTCCCGTTCTAAAAGCCCCGCAGCGTCCAGTTCGTTCAATGCCCCTTTGACAGCGGTACAGCCCTTGTCCAGCATTTCCGCTATCTCTGCTACGGGATAGAACACATAAATCCTGCCCTCGTCGTCCTGCCAGCCGTTCTTCTGCGACAGGGTGGAACGGTCTAACAGCAGCGCATACAGCAGCTTGGCGGTCTGGGAGATGTCCATTTTCAGCAGGAAACGGGGATAAGGCAGGTAGGGCGGCAGCTTTGTTTCGGCTGTGATATATTCAGCGATAAGGGTCGCCTCCTTTCCCGGCGGGCGGCTTTGCCCTCTTGGAAACAAAAGGCGGACAGTCGATAATGGTCGCCCGGAAACTCTGCTTACAGGTGCGGCGGCACTTGCGGCAAAGGGGATTGTATGTGATACAGTTGCGCTCATTGAGGAAAAACGCCCATTCCTGCTTGCGTTTCTTACTCATTCTCGGCATAGCGGCTCCTTTCTGCCGTTCCTATCGGGATAATGGGATAGGCGGCGTTTTGTGTATCGTTTCGGTGTCATTTTCAAGGTTTTTCTGCCCTGTACGCCCCTTGAAAAATCCGGATGGTATTGCGGATAGGGGAAGTACCGGCAGTCTGTTTTGTAGGTTCTCGGTATCAGTCCGGGGCGGTTTTTATCGGTCTAAATCTTGCCGCCTGCCGCGCTGCGGCTCATTCCGGCGTAACATCTGGTCGATATTGCCCTTGACGGTCTGAAGGTGACGGACGCGCTCTTTCTGCTCCCGGTAGTCGTGATACAGCCCGTCTTTCTGGACGATAAGTTCCTCAATCTCGGCCTGCAACGCTTTCCGGGCGGGCAGCTTGGAAATACCATGCTCCCGGAAATAGTGGGCGGCTGCGTCGGCTATAATAAACTCGCTTTCGTGCGCCTGCCGGTAAGCTGCGCGGGCTTTCTCGGACTTCTGGGCTTTCAGCCCGTCCCGGACAGGCTTGGTCTTGGCGTAGGCAAGTACCTGCCGCTGCAATTCCTTTTTCCCGGACAGCTTCTTTTCCAGTGCTTTCAGCTCGCCGGTGGTCTGGCGCAATCCCTCATGGGCGGCGGCAAGGGCAGTTTCCAGTTCTTCCGGGGAAGTAAAGCCGTACTCCTGGTAGGCGTTCAGCGTCGCCGCCATTTGTTTGAGGTTGTGCATGGTCGCCCATTTCTCATATCCGCGCCCCTTGCCCTCGGACAGTTTCTTTTGAATGTCGATAAGCCGCTGTACGCCGTCCTGTTTCGGGGCGGTCTGCGTGGCTTTTTCGCGCTGTACGCTGGTTTTCTCCTGCCGGGGATATTCGGACATGGCGGCGGTCTTTTCTGCGGCTCTGACGGCGTTCTGCTCTAATTTCGCAAGGACGGCGGCGCGGTCAAAACCGTCGCCTAACTTCCGGGCGGTAATGGGCTTTGCCCTGTCCGGCGTGAGGTAGCTAAGCCGCCCCCGGCTCTCCTTGACGGTCACGCCCTCCCGCAAAAGCAGCGCGGAAAATTCGTCATAGCTGGTGGCGGTGGCAAGGGCTTTCCCTATGGTCTGCCGCAGCTTGTCCTTGTCCGTTTCAAACTTGGTCTGCCGGGGCGTGATACCGTCCGCAATCATGGGCGCGTTCTTCTTATCAAGGGCAAGCTGCCCTTTCTTCCGCGCCCAGTATTCCCGGTCTGTGACGCGGTTTTTGCTGCCGTTCAAAAGGTCTATCTGGTAAAGCCCCTCCCGGTGACACATCTCCATGACTTCGGCTTTGAAGTAGCGCATAGCAGCGTCGGTACAGCGGTGCTTACAGCCGTCCTTTGTGTCCGCCGGTCTGTCCATGTAGGGCAGGAACGGTACTTCCTCAACTCGCAGACTGTTAATGACGATATGCACATGAATGTTGCCGCTGTGGTTATGCCCGTCCGGGTGGGTGCATACAAGGGCTTGGTGTCCGGGGAAATGTTCCCGGCAAAACTGTTCCCCTAATTCCTGCGCCCGGTCTGCGGTCAAGCCGTTGTCCGGCGCGTCGCGGGGGTCAAAGCTGATGATATAGTGGTGGCTCTTTACGTCCTCCCGCCGCTGGTTTTTCCCATAGCGGAGATTGGAACGCATACAGGCAACGGCAAAATCCTCGCCGCCGCAGTTCAATGTAGACAGCCGGTAGCCCTCGCGGGGAATGAGCCGCCCGTTTTCATCAAGGACTGGTTTCATGGTAAACTCGTCATGCTCGAACATGAGGTAACGCTCGGCGGCTCCGTAGTCGGCGTTTTTAGAGTTGATATGCTTGAGTGTTGCCAACAGCGTCACCTACTTTCTGTAAGACCTCGTATTTGAGGGCGGCAAGGTCGGAAACGGCGGCGCGTACCTCGCCGGACAGGGCGTTGTAGGGTGCGCCGTACTCGTTGAGATACCGGGCTATCTGGTTTAGGTTGCCGCCGATCCGCCCGTACTCGGCGGCTAACTTCCCGACAGCGGCCAGCAATTCATCATTGACCGCCGACACATGGACAACGGGGCGTATGGTTGCCCGCCGTATGGCCTGCCGGAGAAATTCGGACTGGCTGATACCGTAAGGGGCAAGCCGCTCTGTGAAGTCGGCGTATTCTTCCTCGGACAGCCGGGTTTTCACAACGCGGCTGCGGTGGGGCGTGTTGTATTTCTTTCGCATGGTCGTGACCTCCTTTCTTTGCCGCATGAGCGCGGCGGGGATAAGCGGCGCAAGCCGCCATAGCAGGGTTTGGGGAAGGCACTCCCCAACAAGTTTCCCGCAGGGGCAAAATGAGCGGTAAGCGAATTTTGGTACTGTGGTAGAAACTTGCTCTTAGTAAGCCGCAGACTTCCCCCTATCCGGCACATAGCCCCCGGCGCGGGGGTGGGGAAAGCTGATACCGGCGGGAAATATCCAGTTGCGGCGGGGATGGGGCTGCGGTGTGCCGTTTCCTTTTGCCGCTCATAAAGCGAATGGGACGGCGGTTTTTACCCGCTGTTCTTCCTTTCCGCTAAAGATACACTTGGAGAGGGCTTTTCTGCCCGCTGTTCGGGAATTTTTACAAATTTTCTCTCGTTTCTTATAGTTCCGGCGGCGTGGGAAATGCCAAAGGTGGGGCAGATTTCCTCCGCTCAATCCCAACTCCCCAAAAAAGATGAAAAATGCCAAATGGAATGAAAAGTTCTCCCTATTCCCTACAAACCATGAAAAAGGGAAAATGACGGAGATTTCATAAAATTTTTCTCTTTGTACCTAAAGACGGACAACTTTTCAAAATGCCAAATGGACGACAAAAAAAGCAGCAAATCTTTTCAGACTTACTGCTTTTCGCTGCCGCCGGTGGCGGTAGATTATTCAATTAGTTTTACAAACTGGGATTTGTTGATTTTTTCTGTTGCGCTCATTTCTTGATAATGTAAAAGTTAAACCAGGGTTTTTGTTAAACGTGTTCCAATGGTTAAATACGGCTCACCCAAATATTCGTTTTCTTCAATTACATAGCCATTCTTTTGATAAAACGATATAGCGGCCGTATTTTCCTGAAATGCCCATATAACGATTTCTTGATAACCTCGCTTTTTAGCTTCTCGTTCAGAAAAAGAAATACATTGGCTGCCGATATTATGTCCTTGTGCTTCCGGTCTTACATAAATACGCCAAATCTCAAAAGCTCCTTTTTTATCCATATCTGCTGTATCGCCTATTGATAATAGCGCTAATATCTGGCCTTGTTCTTCCCAAACATATTCCAATAGCCGTCTTGATTGGAAGTCATGCCTTAGTTCCTCTGCGCGTTTTTTACAACCATCTTCATTTAGCAAAAGTGGATTTACATAATCTGAATATGTCTTTTTCCAATTTGTATTCACTATATCAATCGCTATATTATAATCTTTCTCTGCTAAAGGTCGTATCATAAATTTGTTCCTCTAACTTGACTGCTAATTTTTTCAGCTCTATAAACTGGGATTTTATGAGATAATTTCTGCTATATGGTTTAAGGAATTGAAATCAACAAAGTCAACTTTTGAGTTAAAAGTTTCTATCATAGCTTTAATCTCAGCAGTTTTCTTTTCTTCTGGCAATTTTTTTGCCTTGTTATATAAAAGTGTCATCATTGTTTTATGCTTAAAAGTCAACTTTTGGTAATCAATCCCACCTCTTAAATGAAAAACAGATGAATCTTTTAATAAATGCTCTGGCACTTGTTTTCTTATGGAATTTCTGATATTGCTTATATTTGCCTTATCACACACATCTGCTAATCCAACTGTCACGATAACCAGCTTTGTATTTGAAGATAATTTTTTAACTGTATTCTTTAACCCTTTAATGCCACCTGCATATAAACCACCAAAATAGATTATTCGCTCATAATCAGTTAAGGTTTTTATATCCTCATAGCTGATAACTGGAAAATCCGTCATTTCTGCAAATTTTTCTGCATATCGCTTTGTTGTGCCATACTGACTGCCATATATAATTAAAGTATTCATATATTTCCTCCACAACTTCCAATTTGTCACTGGCTTTATTATACTCTATTTCGTCACATAAGTATAGCTGTATGCGGCGTTATCTGCCAAACTCATATTTAAAAATTGCGGTCAATAGCTTTTCTGTGATGTAGTCCTCTGTGTCCTGGTCTACCCGTCCATCAACAAGAGAGTAATAACAGATAAGTCCCCGGTAATGCTGTAAAACAGTGTTGACCGCCTCCGGCTCGCCGCTGGTGGCTTTGATGATTATTTCGTATGGGAGAAGTCGGTTATTCCTCATGCGCCATTCCCTCCATTTCCTCATAAAGCCGCCGTATGGACTTGCGGATATGGCGGCCGGTCGCGCTGCGGCTGCGCCCGTACAGCTTGCCGATTTTCTCCTGTGAAATGCGGCGGTAAAAGGATAGGTAAAGCATTTCCTGTTCTTCTACCGGCAGACGGGAGAGAGCTTGTACCAGCAGGCCGTTGTTCAAGATAACCGTATCGCCGCAAAGGTTCAGTATGTATTCCTCGTCCGGCTCCGGGGCTTGAAAACATTTATCGTTCGTGCCTAAAGGGTGATATTTTTCTTCTGTGAGGTATTCAAGGGATATTTCTCTTTTGTATTTGCGGTTCCTTGTTCTGACAGCAGTACACATAGCGTTGCGGATAACGACTTTACAAAAAGCGTGGAACGTGTACTCGATATGCTCTTTGTATTCTTCCGTACAGGTCATGGAAATTCCCCCTTTCCTCAAAGGCTTGTGCATGGTTGACGGGCTGCATTTATGATAAACAGGGGGCGGCAGCACTCTTTGCTGTCGCCCCTTGATTACCCTCCTGCAAAGACGGGCGGGGCTGTCAACGGCGGCGCGGTACGCGGCGTTCATCTTGACCGTTGGCTGGCTCGGCTGGCTTTGCTATATAATATTCACTAATCTTTTCCGCGCAATTTGATTTTAAAGATTACCAAATAGGGAAATATAAATCAATCCGATTGTTCCTATGGCAATGAAACTTAACGCCAAACCGACTCTTTTTTTTCGAGAGTCAAATTCTCTTCTTGAACTATCCGTCATATTAGAGGGATACTTATTTCTACCGATTAGGTATAATAAAAGACCACCACCGCCATTTCCACTAAGTGAAAAAATGCCCCAAAAATTAGGGTGTTTCAATCCTCTGCTTTCTGCATCAAGAGCTACTAATCTGAAAAGTTGATAAATAAAAGTAAATGCACCTAATAAAACCATAAATACAAAAGTAGTTGCTAAAACTATCATTACTAATTCCTCCTAAAGTTTTTTTATTATCTGATAAAATACCATACAAGTCGAGATAATACTGAGAGATGAACCTCCCATAATCAAATAGTTATTTTTTACTATTAGTCCATTAAACAATGTAAACAAAATGAGAATCAAAATATTTATGGCGATTGCTAAAATCAGTTTTTGATTACTCTTTACAGTGTTTGTGCTTTTCTCCAAATGTTCTATCATTTCTGTATCCTCCTTCAAAAGTCTGTCAAGGCTAATATCATACAAGTTACTCAGTTTGATTACACTCACAATATCAGGAAATGATTTTTCGTTTTCCCAGTTTGATATGGTTTGACGGGAAACTTGTATTTTCTCCGCCACACACTCTTGAGTTAATCCCGCCTTTACTCTTGCCTGTTTTAGCTTGACGCCTATCTCCATAACACTTTTCCTCCTTTCGTAAACACTATCACATTTTTTGAATTGATTGTCTATCAAAATTGCTTTACATCAACTAAATATTCTTGTCAAAATTCTTTTACATACAATATATAGTAGTTAAAGGTGGAACACCCCATATACATTTAGGAAGTATTTACCATTAACGATATCAGCGAATTTGCTATTTATTATACATTAAAGATACGGTTTTATCTATTGTTGTTTTTGTATTTTGGAATAGTGGGTTGTCTATCTTTTAATTTTTTATGTTACTTTATGGCACATGAGCATTGGAGCCAGGGTTGTCCGATCCGTAGCCCTCCAGGAGATTGACTACGCCCCACACGCCCAGGCCAGCGCCGAGAGCCACAACAAGGGTCTGTAAAGTATCAATAGCGGAAGAAAAGAACTGCATAGAGCCTCCATTTCTCCGGGTGTTCCCCGGCCATGAAAAAAGCCGCCATCACTGGCGGCAGGTTACAGCTTCGGGACACTTTGTCCCAAAGCCCATTTATGCAAAGGCGTCTGGATCGTCGATGTCGTCATAGTTGAGGATGTCCTCGTCCTCTTCCGTGAGCGCATCGTCCGGCACAGCCACCTCATACATCTCACACGCCTCGTTAAGCCCGGGCCGCCTGCGGCGGTTAATGAGCTTATCGAGGTCAAAAGCGTTTTTGATTTTGTCGGCCTCAGCCGTGTATTTATAATTCGGGTGCTTTTTTAGGTCATACTTCGGGGAGTAGAACGGGGGCAGGCCCCTAAGCTGTAAAATGCACTTGTCCCCGGGCATGGTTGCCAGCTCGCTGGGCGTCATCAGCTCCCGGCCCAGCCGCTGGGTGTTCAGATTGTAGCTTTCCGACTGCCCCTTCGAACGGCCATCGGTCTGCATATAGATGGTTGCCTTCCCCAGCCAGTTTTCCGATATTTCCTTGATGGTGCTGGCCTCGCGGCCTCCCAGGAATACCACGCTGTCCATATTTCCGAGGATTGTCTCCGCGTGTTTATCGTAAATGGCCTTGCACTGCGCCAACTGCTGGTAAAAGAGTGTCAGCGATACCTCGCGGGAGCGGATCACGGCGCAGATTTTTTCGAGCTGGGGCACTTGTCCCGTGTTTGCCGCCTCGTCCCACAGCACCCGTACATGGTGGGGCAGGCGGCCCCCGTGAACATTGTCGGCCCTTTCGCACAGCAGATTGAACATCTGCGAAAAGGCCAGGGCCACAAGAAAGTTATAGGTCTGCGTGGTGTCCGAAATGATAAAGAACACCGCCGTTTTCCGATCCCCGATGCGGTCAAGCTCCATCTCGTCATAGCTCATAATCTCCCGGAGTTGGGGGATGTCAAAGGGGGCCAGACGCGCACCGCAGGAAATCAAGATCGACTTGGCAGTTTTGCCGCTACTTAACTTATATTTGCGGTATTGCTTGACCGCAAAGCAGTCCGGCTTGCGTTTCTCCAGCCCCTTGAACATATAGTCCACAGCGTTTAGGAAATTTTCATCGTCCTCCTTTACCTCCATGCCGGAAATCATATCGACCAGCGTGTTTATGTTTCGATCCTCGGCGGGCCCCTCAAAAATGATATAGGCAATCAGAGCGCAGTATAAGAGCGTCTCCGCCTTTGTCCAGAACGGATCGCCCTCCTTGCCCTCGCCTTTGGTGTTGGAAATCAGCGCATCCACAAATTTGAGGATGTCCGCCTCATTCTTGATATAGGCCAGCGGATTGTAGTGCATGGATTTTGAGAAATCAATGGAATTGAAAACCTTAATCCGATACCCACGCCGTTGCAGGAAAGCTCCCACCTGGGAGAGCACCCCGCCTTTCGGATCGACACAGACAAAGCTGCACCCGTCCTTTTTGTCCGCGCTGGCCTGGAGCAGCTGGGGAGTAAGCCAAAAGCGGGTTTTTCCCGAGCCGGACGAACCGATGACGCAGGCGTTTAGGTTGCGGGCGTTGGCTGGATTTTTGGGGCGGGTGTTCATGGTAAGGAACTCCGTCCCGGTCAGAATGATGTTGTTTTCAAACTTTGGATCGACGAAAGGGGCGATGTCTTTGGGGCCGCCCCACCGCGCCGATCCGTATTCTTCATCCCGTCTGTATTTTTTGGCGTTCTTGCTTTTGAAGTAAATCAAGAGCCGAAAGCCCGCCGCGCCCACGATGCCGATGAGCCAGTCAAGGGGATTAAGCCCCGGCGCAAAGTCGGCAAAGGCCGGGCTGATGGTCTGGCCCAGGCCCATGAGCTTATGGGGCAAATCCGCGCCCCCGGCCAGCCGGTAGGCCGTCCCCAGCTTTAGGCAGGCCCACAGCACGAACAGATAGGGGATATTGGGAAGTACATATTTCTTGATTTTATCTGTCCTCACGAACCGCCTCCTTTACCCGTTCCCGCTTGCGGGGCTTTTCCTTTGCAAGCTGATCCGCCGCCTGTTTAAGCTGTTCCCGGATGGGGATGCGGCGGGATTTGGATTTATTCAGCACCTTCCGCGAGTATTCAGAAAAGCAGGCGGTAATCGCATCCGCCTGCCCAGCCTTGAAAAACAACAGATATTTGTCCGGCCCGGTTTTATAAAAGGCATAGTCCACATTCCACTTCCGGGCCACCCGGTCAAACGCCTTCGTGTCCCCGGATAGCTCAATGCTGTTTGTGGCCGCGCCGTGGGCCATGAGCTTTTTCACGCTCTGCCTGCCGTGGGGCGTCTGGTGCTCCCGGTGGGCCTTTCGGATCTTCCGGCCCACAGCTCCCACCACATAGGCAAGGCCCCGGGCCGTCAGCTTGCTGGCGCGGACAGATACGGCAATCGTGCGCCGGGAAACATCTTCATCAATCAGTTACACCGCCTCCTTTCCGGCGGCTACCTCGGGACAAAGTGTCTCGAAGTGCCGCCTATCGTTCCTCACGCTCCTTATTAGAAAGTTTCCGATAGCCCTCCAGGGAGGAGCCGTCAATAATCTCTTTGTAGGCCGCCATCTGCTCCCGGATGGAAAGTTTCGGATAGGAGAAAACCCGGTGTTCGGCGGGAATGTCCTTCGTATCGCGGTAAAACTCCTTAAAGTCCCCGCTGGTCTGGACAATATAGCCGCCGGGGGCAAAGTGGCCGCTCTTGTTGATGGAAATATCCCGCCCGTATGCCTCATAATCAAAATAATCTTTCAGCTCGTCCGGGATCGGCAAGTCCTCCGAAAAATAGCGGCCCAAATCCTCCTCGTTTTCAATATCGGGATAAAACTCGTAGCAGTCCAGATTTTGCGTAAGGTTGATCAGGTCTGCCACGCTGGAAGTATGACTGCCACAGTCAATCACAGCCTCGAATTTTTCCAAGTCGCTCTGATCCAGTTCGGAGAGCAGGCAGGCAAGATGGTTGAGCTCGTCCAGATTTTCGTATTCCGTCAGATAGTCATAGAGCCCCAGCACATCGCCATCAAAGCTGGTAATGAAAAACTCCTCATACCGCACCCCGTCCACGCCGATGCGCTTTAGGAGCGCCTGCACTTCCTCCGTGGTAGTGGGGAATTTCAGCGTTTCTCCTACCACTTCGCCCTCGTTGTATTTCCCCAGGTTCGTGATGTAGGCTTCAAAAAGGGCCGCCATCAGCGGCGGCCCTGGCCCTTGACGGTCAAAATGCCTTCAAGGGTAGTAGCCGTGATCCCCAGGCGCTGGGCAACGGCGATGTCGTTTTTCATGGCCTCGGTCATGGTATGGCCGCAGACTACCAGCACATGGGAGCGGCGGAGCAGGTCGCGGCTCATATCAATACCGCTTTTGTGCTCCTCTGGCACTGCGTCGTTGAGGAATAAGGGCAGATACAGGGTAGGACAGATGGGCGAAAATCCCGCCTCATATACCGCCCGGCAGTAGCGGGCCGCCTGTTCCGCGTTTTCACTGTCACCGCCAAGCCATCCGGCGGTAATATAAGCAAGTGGCCGTTTCATTGTCAAAACCTCCATTCATTGAAGAAAGATACTTCAGCCCAATCCCCCCGCCCTTTCCCAATCATGGGAAAGGGGG
>OLPX01002185.1_pt1 | contig 11997 bp, 10 predicted proteins | sample 1672491 | NCBI WGS metagenome assembly OLPX01 (sample SAMEA3136692, study PRJEB25190) | human gut metagenome | biome: human gut; feature: human-associated habitat; material: faeces | place: Austria | collected 2013 | reverse complement strand
GGAGTGCTTCACCTCAAAGAAAGCGACTCCCTTAAGCGACACGTACGCGGCGGCAGGCGCAAAGCTGATCTTCAGGAATATTGAGGAGGCGTACAGAAATCCCGGTGACATGGAGGCTGGAAGCAACATGATGCTGGGCGCCTTTTACGGCGGAGTGGCCATTACCGGCAGCGGCACAACCGCGGTCCACGCCTTAAGCTATCCCCTGGGCGGAAAATACCATATCCCCCACGGCGTGTCCAACGCAATCCTGTTCGCCCATGTGATGGCGTTCAATAAGGACGCCTGCGCCGGCCGGCTGGGGGTACTCTGCGACGCGGTATATCCGGAGCGCGCGGCTCTTGGAACAGAGGAGAAGGCGGATTACATGATCGGGCGGATCGCCGCAATCGTTGAGAACACGGAGATTCCCATCCATTTAAATGCCTTTGGTGTGAAAATGGCGGACCTGGATTTACTGGTGGATGCAGGCAGTAAACAGCAGAGACTGCTGGTGAACAACAGGAAGAAGCTGAGTCTGGAGGACATTCGCGCCATTTATTTAAAAGTGTTGAAGGAGGAGTAGAAAGTGACTGAGATCAAGGGAATTATCGCGGCAATGCAGACCGCCATGCATGAGGACGGCAGTATCAATGAGGCGGAGCAGCGCAGACAGATCAACCGGCAGATCGACGCGGGAGTGGACGCGGTGTTCTGCCTGGGCACCAACGGCGAGTTTTACATTATGTCCGCCGAGGAAAAAATCCGGGTGATGGAGATTTTCGTGGACGAGGTAAAGGGCCGGGTTCCGGTGTACGCGGGCACCGGGTGCATCAGCACAGAGGAGACCGTGGCGCTGTCCGGAAAGGCCCAGGAGATCGGCGTGGACGTGCTCTCCGTCATCACCCCCTATTTCGCGGCCATCAGCCAGGAAGAGCTGTACCAGCATTACGCCCAGGTGGCGCAGGCGGTGGACCTTCCGGTGGTGATGTACAACATCCCGGCCAGAACCGGGGCTTCCCTGGCTCCGGCCACCGTGAAGCGCCTGGCGGGCGAATTTAAAAATATCGCAGGCGTCAAGGACTCCAGCGGCAATTTTAACAACATTCTCCAGTACATCCAGGAGACCGAGGGGATGGATTTCGCTGTTCTCTCCGGCAACGACGCCCTGATCCTCTGGACCCTTTTGGCAGGCGGCAAGGGCGGGATTACCGCAATCGCCAACATCCTTCCCACGGTTATGGTGGACATTTACCAGAGCTATCTGCGGGGGGACATGGAGGGCGCGAAGAAAGCCCAGAACGCCATTTCTAAAATCCGGGAATGCTTTAAATACGGCAACCCCAACTCCGTCGTCAAGTGCGCCACCAACCTGATCGGACAGCCGGTGGGGCCCTGCAGAAAGCCCTTCGGCATCTTGCCCCAGGAGGCGGTGGAAGCGATCCAAAAGACCATCGACACCTACTACGGGGAGTATAAAAATAAGTGACAGTCCAGGAAAGGAGAACGGCAGTTATGAAAATAATCGGTATTACCATGGGAGATCCGGCCAGCATCGGCCCGGAGATCACCGCGAAGGCATTGTCCGACCCGGCGGTCTATAAGCGCTGCAAGCCGCTGGTGGTGGGAGACGCCGCGGTGATGGAGGAGGCCTTAAAGATTACCGGACTCTCCGGCAAGCTGAAAATCCATAAGATCGGGGACGTAAGCGAAGCGCTGTACGAATACGGCAGCATCGACGTCTACGACATGGGTATGGTGGACATGAAGGAGCTGAAGCGGGGAGAGGTCTCCGCAATGGCCGGAAACGCGGCCTTCCAGTATGTGAAGAAGGTCATTGAGCTGGCCATGGGCAAACAGGTGGACGCCACGGTGACCAACGCGCTGAACAAGGAGGCAATGAACCTGGCGGGCCATCATTACTCCGGCCACACCGAGATTTACGCGGACTACACCGGCACAAAGAAATACACCATGATGTTGGCCCACGAGAATCTGAGAGTGGTCCATGTTTCCACCCACGTTTCCCTCAGGGAAGCCTGCGACCGGGTGAAGAAGGACCGCGTTCTGGAGGTGATCCGCATCGCCCACCAGGCATGCCGTAAGCTGGGAATTCCGGAGCCGAAGATCGGCGTGGCGGGCCTCAACCCCCACAGCGGCGAGAACGGCATGTTCGGACGGGAGGAGATCGAGGAGATTACCCCGGCCATCCAGGCGGCCAGAGCCGAGGGCATCCTGGCGGACGGACCGGTTCCGCCGGACACCATTTTCTCCAAGGCCAGGGGCGGCTGGTACGACATTGTGGTGGCCATGTACCACGATCAGGGGCACATTCCCTTAAAGGTGGTGGGCTTTGTATACAACCACGAAGCACAGAAATGGGACGCGGTGGCCGGAGTGAACATCACCCTGGGCCTGCCCATCATCCGGGCCTCCGTGGATCACGGAACCGCATTTGACCAGGCGGGCACGGGCCTTGCCAGCGAGCTGAGTTTGATCAACGCCATGGATTACGCCATCCGCATGGCTGAAACCAAAGAATAATACCGTAAAAAAAGGAAGGGGAACGATTATGGAATACGCAAAATTGCCAGGGTTGACACCGGACGGAACAATGTATTGGAACGAGGAAATGGGGACTGTGGAGGCGGTTCTCCCGCCGGGGGGCTACAAGACCGCCCACGGACCGGGGCTTTTGGAGCTGGAAAACGGGGATATGCTGTGCGTCTGGTTCGCAGGTTCCTTTGAGGGCAACGCGGATGTGAACGTGATCTGCGCCCGCCTGAAAAAGGGAGCGGACCGGTGGGAGGAGCCGGTTCTGGTATCCCATGATCCCGAGCGGAGCGAGCAGAACCCGTCGCTGTTTTCCGGGCCGGACGGAATGGTCTGGGCCATGTACACCTCCCAGCTTTCCAGAGTTGAGGGCAAGGACAACATGCAGTTTACCTCTGTGATCCGCTGCCAGAAGAGCGCGGACGGCGGCGAGACCTGGAGCGACTACGAGACCGTATTCCCGGAGGAGGGAAGCTTCTGCCGGCAGCCCATCCAGGTGCTCTCCAACGGGCGCTGGATCTTTGGAAACTGGATTTGCACGGACTCCGAACTGGGGCTCACCGGCGATCCCACCGCCTTCCGTATCTCCGACGACCAGGGTAAAACCTGGAAAATGGTAGATATGCCCGAGAGCAACGGCGCGGTTCACGCCAACGTGGTGGAGCTGGAGCCGGGCCATCTGGCAGCCTTCATGAGAAGCCGCGCTGCGGACAATATCTACCGCAGCGAGTCCCTGGACTACGGCGACACCTGGACCAAGCCGGTTCCCACGGTTCTGCCCAACAATAACTCCAGCATCAGCGCGGTGAAGATGCAGAGCGGAAGAATTGCCGTCGCCTACAATCCCACCTGCACGCCCTGTCCCACGCCGGGCATCGCTTCCTGGCCGGGCCTGCGCTGCCCCGTAGCCGTGGCGCTGTCCGAGGACGGCGGACTCACCTTCCCCATGATCCGCTATATGGAGCGGGGCGAGGGCTACATGGGAGACGAGAACAAGACCAACAACCGGCAGTACGAGTATCCCTATATCATGCAGGGCAGAGACGGCAGGCTCCACCTGGCCTTTGCCTACAAGGACCGCCTCAGCGTGAAATATATGAGCTTTACGGAGGAGGACGTCATGGGCAAAAAGCGCGAGACGGTAGGCATCTACAATCCGACCTCAGCCAAGGTCCAGTGAGAAGGAGGAAAATGAAATGACAATTCAAATGATTCTTGCCCTCGCAATCCTGGTGATCATGATCGGGCTGATCATGTTCGACGTACTCCCCTTCGGCGCGCCGCCCCTTCTGGCCTGTATGCTGCTGGTGGTAACGGGACTGTCCACCGTGCCCGAGGCATTTGCCGGATTCACAAACTCCAGCGTGATTATGATCGCCAGCTTCATGGTGGTGCTGGCGGGCGTACAGAAGACCAGGGCCATGGATAAGGTAAAGGAAGCCCTGATCGCCCTGGTAAACAGAGGCGGCTACAAGAGCTACGTGCTGCTGGTGATCGTGGTCATGGTGGGCGCCAGTCTGGTGGGCGGCGGAAATACCGGCTACTATGTGCTGATTCTGTCCCTGATTTCCACCATCCCCTACACCAAGAAAATGCCCACCTCCAAGCTGATGATGCCTCTGGGCTTCGCCACCAACCATCCGTTGATCCCCATCAACGTGGCCCTCTATTACGGCGTGGTGAGCTCTGTTCTGGAGACCGCGGGCTTTATGGAGCCGGTTTCCATGATCAAGTTCTCGGCGGTGAACTTCGCCATGGCCGTGGCCTTCCTGGTCTGGTCCCTGGTGGCCTACCGGCTGCTTCCCGACCACCCCATCGCGGCGGCCGAGGTAGATGCTCAGGCTAAGATTGAAAAGACCAAAGCGGTTCCCATGGAGCCCTGGAAAGAAAAAGTAACCGTTGTGGCCTTCGTGGTCAGCGTGGTGGGCATGATGCTCATCAACACCCTGGGCAACATGGCCTATGTGATCCCCGGCCTGTCCGCCATGGCCCTGCTCTTCATGAAAGTGGTTGATTTTAAGGAGTTCCGCGAGAATATGTTCGCTCCGGTAATCCTGATGATGGCAGGCGTCATCGGTGTGGCCGACGCCCTGGCCAATTCCGGCTTTACGGCCATGATCGGCGAAGCCATCGCAACCGCCCTGGGCACCAGTGTGGCGCCGCTTCTGGTCATCATCCTGTTCGCACTGCTGACCAGTACCTGCGCGACCTTCACCGGTTCCAACATGGGTTCCGTCTACATATTCGCCCCCATCGCCATCGCGGCCTGCATGAGCCTGGAGCTAAATCCAACTGCAGCAGCGGCAGCAGTGGTGGTGTCCGGATGGCAGGGCGGATATATGCCTATCGACGGTATGCCTGCCATGATTATGGGGATGGGAAAATACAAGCTGCCGGAATTCTGGAGGTTCACAGTGCCGATGTATCTGATCCGGATTATCGCGCTGAGTGTGGCGGCTGCTGTTATCTTCCCTATGTAACTGTTTGAGACAAAGGAGAAATGAAAATGTTAATGTGTGTATCACTGTTCATCGTCGGTCTGATCTGCCTGATTAAGGGCGGGGACTGGTTTGTGGACGGAGCTACGGGGGTTGCCCGTAAATTTCACCTGCCGGAGCTGCTGATCGGCGCCACCGTAGTTTCGATCGGTACAACGCTGCCGGAGGTTATGGTTTCCACCACCTCCGCGCTGACGGGCCACAGCGAGATGGCCTACGGAAACGCCATCGGCTCCGTAATCTGCAATACCGCGCTGATCGCAGCCATCACCGTGGCCATCAAGCCGGGGAAAATCAATCGGGAGACCCTGCGCACGCCGGTGCTGTTTTTCTTCATCGCAGCGGTCATTTACACCGGGGTGGCCTATTTCCTGGGATATTTCAGCCGGACCATCGGGTTTGTGCTGCTGGGGATCTTTGTGGTCTATATGTTTACCACGGTGTCCCAGATGAAAAACAGCCCCCAGGCCCCGGATGACGGGGAGGAAAATGAACGGTCACTGGGGATCAATCTGGTGCTGCTGGTAATCGGCGCAATACTCATCGCGGTGGGCGCTAAGCTGCTGGTGGAGAACGGGACGCTGATCGCCCAGGCTATGGGCGTGCCGGAATCCGTGATCGCGCTGACCTTCGTGGCTCTCGGAACCTCCCTGCCGGAGCTGGTGACGGCCATCACCTCCCTGGTGAAGGGACACGGCGCGCTCTCCCTGGGAAATGTGATCGGCGCCAATCTGTTCAACCTGGTGCTGGTCAGCGGCGTTTCCGTATCCCTGGCCCCCTTCAGCGTTCCCAAAAGCGCAGTGCTCTTCGGGCAGAACGCTTCCCTGGTATTGGACATCCCGGTCATGCTGGCGGCTATGCTGCTGCTGACGGTTCCGGCTCTGATCCGGGGCAGACTCTCCCGGGTACAGGGGGTGCTGCTGCCGGTGCTGTATTTCGCCTTCTGCGGGATTCAGTTTTCGCTGTGAGAGAGGAGGCGGTTGTGAAATGATAATCGATCATGTGGACAATATTTTGAAGTATGAGGCGCTCCTGCCGAACCTGAGGAGGGGTTTGGAGGCGTTTGAAACAGTGAAAAACGCCGCCGGCCTTGTGCCCGGGCGGTATGAGTTTGAGGGCGGATATTTCCTGGTGCAGCAGGGCGAGACAAGGCCCATCTCGGAGGGGACCTTCGAGGCCCACAGAAACTACATCGACGTCCAGATCATGGCGGAGGGCAGCGAGGAGATGGCTTGGGAGGATATCCGCAAACTGGAGACCGTGATACCTTACCAGGAGGAGAAGGACGCCGAGCGGCTGACAGGAAAACGGGACCATGTGGTGAAAATCACAAAAGGCATGTTTTACGCCGCCTTTCCCTGGGACGGGCACCAGGCTGTGGCGCATACGGAGGAGAGGCAGAGGTTTTTGAAGGTGGTGATGAAGCTGAGGGTGGGGTGAAACAGATCGATTCGGATGCGGAAAGACAGGGATACTTGAGTTTTGCCAAGTTTCCCTGTCTTTTTTGATGAGTTTTGACAGTTTTACTTTTTTCTCCTCCGAAACGCCGGCGAGTCAAAGTCCTTATCCTCCGGCAGCACCTTCCTTGTAGTAGCTTCCACCAGATCATTGTAGCAGGAGAACACCCCGTCCGTCAGCCCCTGGGGAAGCTTGGGGGTGATTAAGGATACCAGGGGCACGGCGATCAGTCCGGCCACCATGGCGATTGCGCCTGCATTGATGGGCGAAGCTATATAATGAAGGAACAGGTTTGACACCGTGATTCCCACTCCGATGAGGAAGCTGATCCAGACGGAGGCCCGGGTCACGCCTTTCCAGTACAGGCCGTAGAGGAAGGGGGCCAGGAAGGCTCCGGCCAGGGCGCCCCAGGAGATTCCCATGAGCTGGGCGATAAAGTCCGGGGGGTCCAGGGCCAGTACCACGCTGATCACGATAAATACCAGGATCAGCCCCTGCATGAGAATCAGCTGGGTCTTGTCCTTCATGTTTTTAATCAGGTTCCCCTTGATGAAATCCAGCGCCAGGGTGGAGCTGGAGGTCAGCACCAGGGAGGAGAGGGTGGACATGGAGGCGGAGAGCACCAACATGACCACGATTCCGATCAACAGGTCCGGCAGGCCGGAGAGCATGGCCGGGATAACGGAATCGTAGGCCACGCCCCCTGTCGCGTTGTACACAGCCGGGCCGTCAAACAGCCGGCCGAAGCCGCCCAGGAAATAGCTGCCCCCGGAGATCACGATGGCGAATACGGTGGAAATCACCGTGCCGGTGGCGATGGCTTTCTCGCTGCGGATGGTATAAAACTTGTGGATCATCTGCGGAAGTCCCCAGGTACCCAGGGAGGTCAGAATGACCACTCCCAGCAGATTTAAGGGATCAGGGCCGAAAAAGGAGGTGTACGCACCCGGCTGCCCCAGGGTGGCGGGCACTTCGCTGGGAATCTGGGCAAGCTTTCCCACCGCGGCGGTGAAGCCGCCCTGGCCGTTCAACACGCTGGCGATAATGGCCACGATCCCGGCCAGCATGATGATTCCCTGGATAAAGTCATTGATGGCCGTCGCCATGTATCCACCCAGAATCACGTAGACCGCGGTGAGACAAGCCATCGCCACCACGCAGGCCGTGTATGGCACGTCGAAGGCCATCCCAAACAGACGGGACAGGCCGTTGTACACGGAGGCCGTGTAGGGGATGAGGAACACGAAAATGATCGCAGAGGCTACGATTTTCAGCGCTTTGCTGTCGAACCGGCTGCCGAAAAATTCCGGCATGGTGGAGGCGGACAGATGCTTTGTCATCACGCGGGTGCGCCTTCCCAGCACCACCCAGGCCAGCAGGCTTCCGATCAGGGCGTTGCCCAGGCCGATCCAGGTGGAGGCCAGCCCGTATTTCCAACCGAACTGTCCGGCGTAGCCGATGAACACCACTGCGGAAAAGTAGGACGTCCCGTAGGCGAAGGCCGTGAGCCAGGGCCCAACGCCCCGGCCGCCCAGCACGAAATCGTTCACGTTGGTGGCGTGCCGGCGGGAGCAGAAGCCGACAATGATCATGATGGAAAAGAAAATGACGAGCAGCATAATTTTAATAAACATGGAATGTTCCTCCTGTGTTTCGCCCGGCCGCCGGGGAGAACATCCGTTGGCCTGATTTTATAACTTTAATGATTAAAAGTTCTGAACTTTAATGTACCAAAGTATTCGTTCCAAGTCAAACACTTTTCAATGAAGAAACCACATTTTGGAATAAGTGCACAAAAGATATGACAAAATTTTGACGGATCCATCATCCGGGCAGATTCGATTGGAGGGACGGAAAATCAGCAGAACCGCCCGTCCATTTTTATGAAAAAATGCCCAAAGTGGGGGATGCATACTTTTTGAACGACAGAATATGACAGGAAAAAGCAGGAACTAAAATGTAAAATATATACTATTTTAGTAAAAATAAGTTTACATAAATTTAATTACAGAAAAAGTAAAAAATATACATCGATTAAAAATTAATAATAATGTAACACTATTGTAAAATATCAATGGCAAAAATGCATGATATATAACGATAAAACAAAGCAAAATATATCATAAATACATAATGAGACCAGGGGGATAAAAAACCTTGCGGAAAAATGTAACAAATATATTAAATCACCATTGACAGCACGGGATCAAATCCCATATAATTACCCATACATCCCCGGAAAATGAGGTAAAAGTGGGAGAAAGCCCACAATTAAGGAAAGCGAGAAATAAGAAATTTCGACTTTCAGGAAAGAGGAGTATGTATGCTGATATTGCGTTCATTCTTTGAGTCCGTATTTCTGTTTGTGAAGTCCCTTGCAGTCAAGGTGACCAAACAGATGTACCGCTCCTCCTCCGTGATCGTCACCGGAGTTATGGTGGTAGCCGTGATCTCTTTTTCAGCCAATGGATTTGGCGGCAGCGGTAAAAACGCCATGGCGGCCCCTGTTATAGAAGAAAACGGTGACAGCGAAGCGGAAGCAGAGGAAGAACCTGCGGACCAGGGAATCACAGGTAGCACAGAAGCAAAAATACAAATCGGACTCACAGACGCGGGTAGTGTCGGACAGCAATTAGTTGGCGACCTGCTTGTGCAGAGCGTCCGACAAAAGCAGGAGGAGGAGAGAGCCGCCCAGGCGGAGATCGAAGCCCTCAAAAAACAGATTTTAAAGCAGCAGCAAGAAGAGAGAGCGCGCAGAGAAGCGGAGGAAGCAAAAAAGAAGGCGGAGGCGGCAAAGCGTGAGGCGGAAGAGAAGCGCAGAGCGGCCAGGCGCATCAAGTACACCGAGGAAGATTACCAGGTACTGTTGCGCATTGTCCAGGCCGAAGCCGGAATCTGCGATGCGCGCGGAAAAATACTGGTGGCGGATGTGATCATTAACCGGGTGCTGTCGGACGAATTTCCGGACAGCGTGACCGAGGTGGTCTACGCCCCATCCCAGTTCCAGCCGGTATCCAACGGGAGCATCAATTCCGTGAAGGTGACGGCGGAGACCATCGAGTGTGTGAACCGTGCCCTGGACGGAGAGGATTACTCTCAGGGAGCCCTGTTTTTTATGAACCGCAAGGGCTCGGGCAGCGCGGCCTCGTGGTTTGACCGCCACCTGGACTATCTGTTCGCCCATGACGGCCACGAATTTTTTAAATAGTGTCCCTCTATACAATGTGGGAACGTGATTTTTTGAATCCGGGGATTGAGTTTGTCCGTGGTTTGGGTGTATACTAGATGTGGTCCGGGGCGGGATAATGTTTTCGGGCACGTGGGATAAAGGAGAATTGGGACGATGATTTTTGATGAGAAGAAGAACCTGGATTTTTACAAGAACTTAGGAATCGGAGGCAGATATGCCAAGGCGGTTGCATTTTTGCAGAATACCGACTTAAAGGCACTGGAGCCGGGCAAGTACGAGATCGACGGCAAGGACGTTTACGCCAACGTGACCGCTTACACCACGATTCCCTGGGACGAGGCCAAGTATGAGGCTCATGAGCACTACACCGACATCCAGTACGTGATCGAGGGCAGCGAGATCATGACCTATGCGCCGGTTCACGAGATGACGGTGAAAACTCCCTACAATCCGGACAAGGATGTGGTGTTCTTTGAGAATTCCACTCCCGGCCTTCAGATTGTGGCAGGCCCCGACCAGTATCTGATTTTCAATCCATGGGATGCACATAAGCCAAAGGCCATGAACGGCCAGCCGGCTCCGATTAAGAAAGTGATCGTTAAAATTAAAGAGGATTAAGGAACATAGGATATGCCGCCGGTGCGCGTTTTGTGAGCCGGCGGCGTTTTTTATGTATGTGGGCTATAATGTAATTTCTTGCGCGATAAGGAAAAAACATGTACAATAAAAATACGCGACATTAAATTGCAGGTAAAGGACGATGGTGGAGGGTGAGACCAAAAATTCATTTGAAAAAGGAATATCTTCTGATAGGAATTGCTACAGTATTGCTGTTTATTTTGATCGTTAAAAATTTCTATGCATACAACCGGTATCTGGTTGAAGAACAGCAGAAGGAATTTTTGCGGTTGGCCAAAGTAGTGACCTATGGGCTGGAGGAGCGGCTTGATGGGGAAAAGGATGGACTGGACCAGTTTTTTAATCCCTATCTGTTGGCAAAAGAAACGGCGGCTATGGCGGGAGAGGAAAAATTGCAGGAACTGGGGCATTGGATGAGCCAGTATCTGGACATGGCTCCAGACAGAAGACATCAGATACTGCTGGCCGACCGGGCTGGAAAAATCATAAAAGACGTGAGGGCCGAGGGTGAGGATTCTTTTTGGACAGAGGAAACTTACCCCAATTCCAATGAACTGGGAGACAAGACGGTCCTGGGAAAGGCCTTTCTGATCGGTACCCATGAATATACCATTCCCATTATAAAGCCGTTGACCGGAGAACCGGAATATTATCTGATTCTTTTGATGGATATGGATGAAATACGCGGTTACCTTAACAAGGTGGTGGAGGATGAAAAGGAGAACGGATATGTAGCGCTGAAAAATCAGGAGGGCTATATTCTCTCCCATAAAAATCCAGAGCAGGTTGGTTTGCATATGGTCCGGGACAGAAAGGAAAAATATCCGGATCTTGATCTGACGTATCTGGACAGGCTGGAAGCGATGCAGCTGTCGGGGAAGGAAGACACTTATGTGTATGATTCCTACTGGTTCGGAGAAAAGGAAATTAAACGTGGAAAGAAGGTGGCGACCTTCACTCCTCTGTATCTGGATCATGAGTTCTGGGTAGTGACCATTAATCTGGATTATCAGACTTATATGGTTCCGCTTCAGCAGTTTATGTACAAAGGAATCGGGCTGAGCGCCTGCGTGCTGCTGCTGTTTGGAGGGCTCTTGTTTCGCTTGAACCGGGCGGGGGAGGAACATAAAAAGATGGTTCGTGAGAATCACTATCTCCATGAATTAAATGAAGCCATGAGCGAGTTGGGGCGGGAGCGGGAACAGAGGATGCATGCGAGAAAATTGAGTCAGATCGGCACCATGACCGGTAAGATAGCCCATGATTTCCGGAATTTCCTGATGCCGGTTCTGGGTCATGCGGAGTTTCTGCTTCTGGATGAGCGTTTGCCGGATAAAGCTAAGCGGGATGTGGAAAAGATCATGGAATATGCGGAAAAAGCCTCCCAGCTGACGGACCAGATTGCAAAATTAAGCCGCCATGAGAAGGCGGCCGCAGAATACGAATACTTTGATATCATCAAGGAACTGCCTGCATGGCTGGAGGCAGTGGCCATGATTCTGCCGAAACAGATTCAGTTTGAGATGAATATTTTGCTGGATCAGGCCTGGGTGTATGGAAATCAGACACAGCTCCAGGAAGTTTTGTGGAATTTGTGCAGCAATGGACGGGATGCAATGAAAGAGAGGTAATCGATCCCCTCCACAACAGTCCCTGTGCCAGGGTCTGTTGTGGAGGGGA
>OLPX01002184.1_pt1 | contig 12000 bp, 10 predicted proteins | sample 1672491 | NCBI WGS metagenome assembly OLPX01 (sample SAMEA3136692, study PRJEB25190) | human gut metagenome | biome: human gut; feature: human-associated habitat; material: faeces | place: Austria | collected 2013 | reverse complement strand
AATCCGCAAATGCTTTCTCTTTATCCATTTTATTGAACAAAATAAACTTCGTCAACTATTTTCTCATATCAATGCGGATGGTTCGGTGCGGATGCTCCGATGCTGATACAGACAGATCCGTCGGGAACTTACGCATTACAGGATCTCGCTGTTTCCGCGCATATTCTTATATTCTGCCACCGAACGGTCAAAGCCTTTGATATGGTTGTACAGCCAGTTGATGACATTTTCCTGAACCTGAGCTACGAACGCCTCTGTCGGTCCCTCCTGCTCTTCCAGCATCTCATGCAGTTCTTCTACGACTCTGCGAAGCTTCTCATGCTCTTTTTTGTGCTGCTCGATTCCCGGATAGGAGATGGATTCCTGCAGCTTTTCTTCTTCTCCGAAATGAAAATCCGTATAATCTGCAAGATAATCCAGCGTCTTGATCGCTGTCAGCTTGTCGTTTCCGACTTCACAGCTGTCCAACAGCTTATTGATCTTGTCGATCAGTTCCTTATGCTGTCCGTCGATCATCTCATTTCCTGTTACCAGTGTCTCGTCAAATTCTGCTCTCATGTTTTTGCCTCCTGCTTTTTTCTATTATTTTAGCGTCAGTGTACAAGGAGAACCAACGCTATTTATTATTTTACTTATTCTGAAAATTCTTTCATTTCATACTTAAAATGCCGGATCATCTCATTGGTCAAACTCTCTGTCGTCTCCATCTCCGGAATGTCTTTCCGGTCAAACCACTCTGCCAGCGCCAGTTCTTCTTCGTCAAGTGTGATCTGATCTGTCCCGTCCAGATCGCAGTAAAATCCCAAAAGTAAAGTGTCGCTGAAAGACCACGGCTGACTCTTGTAATACCGGATGTTCTTCACTTTCAATCCGACTTCTTCCATCACTTCGCGCTTTACCGTCTCTTCCACCGTCTCGCCGATTTCTGTAAATCCGGCGATCAGCGCATACTTCTTATAGGCTCTTCCCGCATATTTTGACATCAATATCCGGTTTCCGTCTGTCACACCGATGATCACCGCCGGACAGATCTTCGGATACTCCACATTTTTACAAGATTCACAGTACAACATCCGTTCTTTCGCATCCTGCTTCATACGCTTTCCGCAGCGTCCGCAGTATCGATGATTCTGATACCATTGATAAAGCTGATAACCTGTAATCCCCGCAAATGCAAGATGCCTCGGCTTCACATGCCGGAAAATCTCGGTATTTTCCAATGTAAAGGAAGAAGTTCCCGGAAGATTCAATTTCTCCACCAGATAATACCGCTGTTCGTCGATCGTAAATAAATACGTCCATTCTTCATAAATCTCTTCATTGTCCGCTTCCAGTTCTTCAAACCGCGGATATCGGATCGCCTCTGTTGTCCGTGCCATCAGACAGACATGATCTTCATAATAGAGCGCGATGCTGTCTTTGTCCGGCGCCTCCGGTTTATAGGCATTGTCATAGAGGTGCGGAGCAATGTCCTGTATCATCTTCTATCGCCTGCTTTCTTTGTTTCTTTGTGTCAATTCTTGTCTGCTCTACTAGAATACTATATAATAATAAAGATGTAAAGTACAAAAGCCCCCCTAAATCCGGAACAGTTCAGCCCGCGCCGGTCGTATGGCTGCACTGCTGCCTAAACCCGAAAACGAAAGGAGCACTTCACATGAAACTTGTATTTCTTGACAAAAAGACGATCGGTGAAGATATTGATTTTTCACCGTTTCAAAAACTGGGAGACGTTGTGGAATATGATTTCACTCTTCCGGAGGAAGTCCCGGAACGTGCGGCAGATGCAGACGTTCTGATCGTCAACAAAATTCCTGTCAACGAGCAGACGATCCACACAGCTTCTCATTTAAAACTTGTCTGTGTCACTGCCACCGGAACCAACAATCTGGACAAAGCTTATCTGGACCGCCGCGGCATTGCCTGGAGAAATGTTGCCGGATACTCCACCGATTCCGTTGCCCAGCATACATTTGCCATGCTGTTTTACTTACTGGAACATCTGCGTTACTATGATGAGTATGTAAAAGACCGCCGCTATCTGAATGATACGATGTTCACACATTTTGCGCGGCATTTTCATCAGATTTCCGGCATGACCTGGGGCATCATCGGGCTCGGTGCGATCGGTCGGAAAGTTGCGGATCTTGCAGCAGCCTTCGGTGCAGACGTGCTGTATTATTCCGCTTCCGGACGTGAGCCGCAGGACGGTTACCGACAAGTCGATCTTGACACATTGCTGTCACAGTCCGATATTATCTCGGTCCATGCGCCGCTCAATGAATATACCGAAAATCTGTTGGATTCTGCCGCTTTTCAAAAAATGAAATCCGGTGCGATCCTGCTGAATCTGGGACGCGGTCCGATCATCGACGAAACGGCGCTTGCAGACGCATTAAAAAACGGACAGATTGCCGCTGCCGGACTGGATGTGCTTTCAGAAGAACCGATGCGTGCTTCCTCACCTCTTCTTGAGATTTTAGATCATGACAATCTGCTGATCACACCACATATCGGATGGGCAAGCGTGGAAGCCCGTACACGGCTGATGCAGATCATTGCAGAACAGATCCGTGAGTTTTTTAACTGAATACAGCCGCCTGTATATAAAACTGCCCCCATCCGAACTCTGCAAACACACAAATTCCCGATGGGGGCAATCTTTTTCTTATGCTTATTTCTTATGTTTATTTCTTCTTTCCGCGAAGCTGTGCGATCACTGCCGCGATCACAACGAAAACGCTGCCGATTCCGATCAGAACATCTCCCAGATTAAAGGTGATCTTCGACAACTTCTCATGCCTGCATTTCACCGCAGCATAATCGATCACATACCCGCGGATCCAACGGTCAAATGTGTTGCTCCATGCTCCGGCTGTCATCAAAGACAGTCCCCATTTCTTCAAAATACACGCTTTTCTCCTGAGCAATGTGACCAACTGATAAATGGTAAGCAAAACCGCTGCAAACGCCGAACCGTATTTGACAACTTCCTGATGATCCTCCAGAAGATTCATGCACATGCCTTTGTTATAAACTTTTCTCAGGATCAGTTTCCCACCGCATGCAGTCCGCTCTTCTTTCTGTGTCATGTATCCCTCGATCGTCGATTTCAGCGCAATGTCGATCAATGCCAGACATGCCGTAATGTTGATCAATACAAGAATTCCCATACGTCACCTCAGCTTTATTCTTCTCATACTTCTTATTTTTCTTATCTTTCTCTTGTACTTCTCTTACTCTTCTTCTCCCCGAAGTTTTTCTGCTGCCTCTTTTGCTTTTTCTACCGTCTTCTCCGCCGCATTTTCTACGGTAACTGCTGCTTTTTCTGCCATATCTTCCACCTTATCCGCTGTTCTTCCGCCAAAATCTTCCACTTTATCCGTTGCTTTTTTTGCCAGATCATCGACCTTTTCTGCCGCGTTTTCCACTGCGTTCGCCGCCTTTTCCGCCACTTCTTCCGTTTTCGCTTTCACAGCGTCCGCCGCCTCTTCCGCTTTCGCTCTCATCACGTCCGCATAATCGATCACATCCGCCTCTGCGTCTTTTGCTTGCCGATTCTCGTCTTCAGCTGCAGCTTCCGCCTCCATCTTCTCACCACAATACGGGCAATACGCCATCTTGTTGGAGATCGTCTTTCCGCAATTTTTACAGGAAAATTCTCCCCGAACTGCTATGATCCGCTTCTCGTAGTCCTCAATGCTCTGTTTTCTGCTCCGGATTGCCTCGCACAGCCCCTCTGCCTCACTGCCTACGAGATTGCCTGCCTCAAAATATTCGTACACCATCCGTCCGAGATCGATCAGATCTTCTTCCGTTCCGCGCTCCAGTGCACGGATCTGACTTTTCAGCTTCTGGATCTCCACTGCCTCGCCTGCTTTATTCGACACGGATTCCGCTGTTTCTCCGATCCGCTTGCTCAAATCTTCCCAAAATGTTCTCATAATTGTTTCTCCTTTCCTGTCTGCTTTTCATCTGAACGTTTTCTTTCTCTTTTTATGTTCTATTATACCCGATTCCAAACCATGTGAAAACGCTTTTGTGCACTTATTTTATTTTTTCACTTTTATTTCATTTTTATTTTAGATTTCAAAGTTGCACTCATAATCTTGCATCATCCGCTCATAGACTGAAAAAAAACAGGTTTTGCACTCTCATGATCGATCCATCCATATGCCGGGAGAGAATCCTCTCGGAAGATTTTTATGATTTTATACTAAATGACATAAGAACTCCATTTCTAACAGGGATCACACAGGAGGATCTCTGCAGTCAGGATGCCGGATTCGGCTATCGCTGTCTCTATCTTTCCCGTCTGCAGTCCGGTCCCCTCTCTCTGGATAAATTCACCTATCACTCAATCCCTCTATGCTATACGCCCACAAGTCTGGACACACTCAATCAGGCCGGAATACTTCCGCTGCAGAATTATCCCACATTACAGCTCACCGGAAAAGGAATCCTGATCGGTTTTTTGGACGGCGGCATCGACTATCAAAATCCGATTTTCCGAAATATTGACGGTTCTTCCCGTATTGTCGGTATTTGGGATCAGACCGTGCAGACCGGGACACCGCCCGCCGGGTTTGCTTATGGCTCTGAGTACGATCAGGACACGATCGATCAGGCGCTTAAACTGGATCAGCCTTTCGACCTCGTTCCTACTGTCGACGAGACCGGACACGGTACATTTACCGCAAGTCTTGCCTGCGGCGGCGGTGTACCCGAAGAATCTTTCCTAGGAGCCGCTCCGGACGCTGCCATCGCAGTCGTAAAGCTCAAATCCGCAAAACAATATTTAAAGGATTACTATTTCATACCTGACGGAGTTCCCTGCTATCAGGAAAATGACATTATGCTTGGTCTGTATTATCTGGATCAGCTTGCAAAACGGTTGGATCTGCCTCTTGTATACTGTATCACGCTCGGAACAAGCGGCGGCGGACATCTGGGCGACCGTCCGCTTCCGCTCGTCCTCAACGGATATGGTTCTCTTGCCAACCGCATTCCCGTGATCGGAACCGGAAATGAAGCGGATAAGCGCCATCATTTCTATAACGAAATTCCGGATCAACAGACATCCCAGACTGTCGAGATCCGGGTTGGCGAACAAGTAACCGGATTTACGATGGAACTTTGGACTTCCATCCCCAATATCTTATCGATCGCACTGACTTCCCCGTCCGGCGAAACGACAACGCGGATTCCGATCCGTGTCAACAGCCGGACTGATTTTGAATTTCTCTACGAGCGCACAAAAGTTACGATCGACTACCGTCTGATCGTGGAAAAAGGAACTGCCGAACTCATCTTCTTCCGGTTCGACCAGCCATCGCCCGGAATCTGGAAAATCGAAGTGGAACCGGTACGCATCATCGACGGCCGATACCACCTCTGGCTTCCTGTTTCCGAATTTTTAAGCGGTGAAGTCTATTTTTTGGATTCCAACCCGGACTACACGATCCTCAATCCGGGAAATTCCGCAAGCCCTGTCACAGTCTCTTACTACGATGGAGCCAACGGTGCTGTCGCACTTGCTTCCGGACGCGGGTACAGCCGGAATGACCGGATCGAACCCTCGATCACCGCTCCGGGAATCAACGTCAAAGGAGCGCTTCCCTCCGGACGTTTTGCCGTGCGCTCCGGCGCCAGTATATCCTGCGCCGTCACTGCCGGGGCCGTTGCTCTCTTGTTGGAATGGATTCTAAAGAAAATGGGAACTCCCGGCATCGATGCTTTTCAGATCCAGAGTATTCTGATTCTTGGAGCAGTGCGCGCTCCCGGAAAGGAATTTCCAAACCGTGAGTGGGGATACGGACAATTAAATCTCTTTAATACGTTCAACGAGATCCGGATGCTGTGAATGATAGTTTCCTATCATTAGATAAGATGTCGCACTCTTTTGCTTTCAAATAAATCAAGGCACAGCCATTGGATCAATATCGTTTGACTGTGCCTTGATTTTTTCAAGATTATAAAACAAGAGTCGAATCTAAACCTCTTCATTGTTTAGATTCGGTAATTTTCCTGCTTGTGATGCAAGCTTCTTTTCCTGTGTTTTAACTTTTCTTTCCAATTTTTTATATCTTCGGAGGGTGGTAAATTTTCAGGCTTAATCCCCCTCTGTCCGAGCATATCTCTTATTGTAGAATTATTTTGCACATGTTCCACAGTAATAGAAGCTTCTCCTTGCAAATCTTTTTCTTCAACATTGTAATTTGTCATTTCAGTTGCCAAATTCTTCGCAGCAATAGTAAGTGTAGGGAGAAAGTCTGCAAGTGGCCTGTTGTCTTTCACGCCAAGTCTACTTTTCATTTCCTGAGTAGAATATCCACCGAACAATGCCCTATCTCCTTTAGAACGAATACGCCCAAATCCTGCATCATCAACACCACGTTCATAAATATTTTGAGATAATTTCTTTTCGGACTCTCTTAATCTTCCTCTGGCCTGTGTTCTTTCTATCAATGAAATGCGTTCTTCTATAAGTTCCTGCTTTCTTGTCTGAACAGCAAAATAACTTTGAGCAAAAGCAATTTCTTCTTTTTTAGGATCGCCATTTTGAGCAATAAGGTAACACGCATACCGAGTAAGCATATAGTCTTTGATTTTTCTTTTTGCACCGCTTCCCAATTCAACCATTTTCGTGACCTCACGAAAATGGTCTAAAATCTCTATTCCAGAGGTCTTACAAGATTCCATTGCCCGACACACCGCTTTGTCAAAATTCTCCCAACGGTTATACCCCAACAATTCCATAAGTTCTCTCGCATACCAAAATTCTACATCTGCTTCCTCATTAACATGCATAATCAAATCATATTTTTGACGAATTTGCTCTATCCTTTTTTTATCCATTTTGTTAACGCGCCTTTCGTCCGGCATTTTCCTAATGTTCTCATTTAACTCAGAAGCGGTACGCTCTGTCCTCTAAGCTGGATCAGCGGTCCGCCGGTACCCTCGATATAAGCCCGTGTGATCGTCACTTCTCCGATATTGTCGTCTTTCGGAATCTCATACATGATATCCAGCATAAATTCCTCGATGATCGCACGCAGCGCTCTCGCTCCGGTATCTTTTTCCATCGCTTTCTCCGCGATCGCTTCCAAAGCTCCCTCGTCAAAGTCCAGCTTCACTTCATCCAGCGCCAACAATTTCTGATACTGCTTCAGAATCGCATTCTTTGGCTCTTTCAGGATCTGGACGAGCATGTCTTTGTCCAGACCTTTCAGAGTAAAGATGATCGGCAGACGACCGATGAACTCCGGGATCATTCCGAATGTCCGCAGATCTTCCACCGTCACTTTGCTCAAAAGATCTTTGTCATTGTCATATTTATCTTTCAGCTCCGCGTTAAATCCCATGGAAGCTTTGTTTGTCAGACGCTCTTTGATGATGCCCTCCAGATCTGGAAATGCTCCGCCGCAAATAAAGAGAATGTTCTTCGTATTGACGGTTGTCAGCGGCACCATGGCATTTTTACTGTTGGCGCCAACCGGCACTTCCACTTCGCTTCCCTCCAGAAGCTTTAACATGCCCTGCTGTACGGACTCTCCGCTCACATCCCGCTGGCTGGAATTTCTCTTCTTCGCGATCTTGTCGATCTCATCGATAAAAATGATTCCCTGCTCGGCGCGCTCCACGTCATTGTCCGCCGCCGCAAGCAGTTTGGAAACAACGCTTTCAATATCGTCTCCTATGTATCCAGCCTCAGTCAGAGAGGTTGCGTCGGTGATCGCAAGCGGCACGTCCAGAAGCTTCGCCAGTGTCTTGACCAGATACGTCTTTCCGCTTCCTGTCGGTCCGATCATCAGCATATTGGATTTCTCGATCTCAATATGATCTGCGTTATCGGACAATACACGTTTATAATGGTTATATACCGCAACTGACATCGCCTTTTTCGCGTATTCCTGACCAACCACATAATCATCCAGCTGTGCTTTGATCTTATGCGGCGCCGGAATGTCTTTCAACGTCAGTTTCTTCACTTTTTTCTCTTCCGTCTGCTTTTTCTTCTTGATCTTCTGCCGCTTCGGAACCGTATTCTCCAGATCCGACAGATTCAAAAACTGGATCCCCGGCATATTTCCCATCATCTTGCTAAAATCGATCGGCGCATTGTTCATCGCGTCAAAACTCTTCTGCATACAGTCCTGACACACTGTAATATTATTCGGCAGCTCGATCATCTTTCCTGCCTTGCTCTCCGGTCTGCGGCAGATAAAGCAGACTTTTTCATATTCGTCCTCTTTCTCATCGTCCGTCTCTTCCGCCGTCACTACTTCCTGTACTTCCTGCTTCTCTTCCTCCGGCAGATCGGCTCCCGTATCCTGAGATTCTTTTTCATCAGAATCAATTATCGTAAAATCATAATCTGACATCTTGATTTCCTCCGTATAAAATCACTTTCCGTTATAGAACAACGTTCTTTTATTATAGCGAAATATTTTCAGATAGTAAAGAGCGTGCCCCCGCCCCTTTCGCGTATATCCTGTTAAATTTTTATGGATCTCATTAAATTTTTCTAAAAAGCCGGACTCCTATGATCTTTATTCTTCCCGCTCCAGCATCTGAAGAAAATCTTCTTCCGACAAGATCGGGATCCCGAGTTCTCTCGCCTTTTTATTTTTCGATGAAGTGGACTGTACATCATTGTTGATCAGATAATTTGTTTTGGACGTCACAGATCCTGTCACCTTTCCGCCCCGCGCTTCGATCACTTCTTTTACTTCCGCCCGATTTGCAAAATGAACCACGCTTCCGGTGATCACGAAATTCATTCCGGCAAATTTCTGTGCGTCTTCTTTCTCCTCTTCCGCCGGGATCTCCACCTCTTTCAGCAGGCGTTCAAACAGATCCCGATGTGTTTGATCGGAAAAATAGTCCACATATGCCTGCGCGATCACGCCGCCGACTCCCGGGATCTCGCTCAATTCTTCCACCGTTGCATGTAAGATCCGCATCGGATCATTTCCCAACGCACGGCAGATCATTTTCGCATTGGCAATACCGATATTGGCGATCCCCAACGCATATACAAGCCGCGGCAGTGTTGTCACACGCGCGTTCTCCACCCGTTTGACCAGATTTTCATAGGATTTCTCCCCGAATCCCTCCATCGTCTTGATCGCTTCCTCATGCTGTTTCAGATGGAAAATATCTGTAAAGTCCCGGATAAATCCATGTGCGATAAATTTTTCCAAAGTTGCCTCGGAAAGCCCTTCGATGTTCAGCGCATCCCGGCTCACAAACAATGCGAATGCTTTCACCTGCTTCGCCTGACATTCCGGGTTTGTACAGTACAGCGTCTTTGTATCATTTTCCATCGAAATGTGGGTTGCTCCGCCACAGACCGGACATGTCTCCGGCGCATGACACGTTCCGCTTCTCGTGAGATTTTCCGCGATCTGCGGAATGATCATATTCGCCTTGTAAACCTGAATGGTGTCTCCGATCCCCAGTTCCAGTTCTTCCATGATGCTGATATTGTGCACGCTGGCGCGACCAACCGTCGTCCCCTCCAGTTCCACCGGCTCAAAAATCGCCACCGGATTGATCAATCCCGTTCTTGACGGACTCCACTCGATCTCTGTAAGCGTCGTCTCCCGGATCTCATCCGCCCATTTAAACGCGAAAGAATCGCGCGGGAATTTTGCCGTTGTACCAAGAGACTGTCCGTATGCGATGTCGTCGTATGTCAATACAAGACCGTCCGACGGGAAATCATTTTCCGCGATCTTTTCCGCAAACCACGCCACTTCGGATTCCACCGTATCCGCCGTTACCGGATGATGCTCCACAACCGCGAATCCCTGCTCTGCCAGCCAGTCGAACTGATTCAGTCTGGAATTTGCAAAGTCAACGTCCTCCGCGCGGACTAAAGAGAACGCAAAAAACTGCACGTTCCGTTTCGCCGTCACTTCATTGCTCAGCTGGCGGACGGAACCGCTGCACAGATTCCGCGGATTTTTGTATTTTGCATCCACATCTTCGATCTCTTCATTGATCCGCTCAAAATCCCGGTATCCGATCACCGCTTCCCCGCGGAGGATCAGTTCTCCCTGATAAGAAATGTGGAGAGGAAGATTTTTAAATACTTTCGCATTGTTTGTGATGACCTCTCCTACTTCCCCGTTTCCCCGGGTAACCGCTTTCTCAAGCGTTCCGTTCTTATAAGTCAGAACGATCGTCAATCCGTCCAGTTTCCATGAGATCACCGCTTTCTGATTCCCCAGAAATTCTTTCAGCCGCCCTACTTCTTTTGTCTTATCCAGAGAAAGCATCGGGCGCTCATGCCGCTCTTTCGGCAATTCGCTCAACACTTCATACCCTACATTTACGGTGGGACTGGATCCAAGCGTTGTTCCCAACTCCTGTTCCAGTCCCAGTAATTCATCATATAACCGGTCGTATTCATAGTTGCTCATGATCTCCGTGTCTTCCTGCTCGTAAGCACGTCTGGCACGGTTCAAAAGTTCTACCAGTTCCAGCATCCGTTGTTTTTTTGTATCTGCCATCTTCTCTCTACTCCCACACGCGTACCGGCTCATTGGAAGACTGACGGATCTGCTCATATAAAAGATTGAGCTCCTCGTCGGTCAGCCGCCGCACTGCGCCTTCTTTTAAATTTCCTAATTCAATGTTCATGATCCGGGTTCTCACCAGATCTTTCACCTGATACCCGAGCGCCTCGCACATCCGGCGGATCTGCCGGTTCAGCCCCTGAGTCAAAATGATCTGGAACGTATATTTTCCGATTTTTTTGATCTTACACGGTCTCGTCACCGTATCAAGGATCGGAACGCCGCCTGCCATTTTTTCCAGAAATTCTTTCGTGATCTCTTTATCCACGGTTACTTTATATTCTTTTTCATGCAGATTCCCGGCGCGCATCATTTTGTTGATGATATCCCCATTATTTGTCATCAGAAGAAGACCGCGGGAATCCTTATCCAGCCGTCCGATGTAAGTGACGCGGACCGGATAATCCAGATACCGCACGATACTGTTGCGTTCCTTCTTTTCCTCTGTACAGACGATCCCCACCGGTTTATTGACCGCAAGGACGATCATTTCATCCTGTCTGGAAACGACTTTTTTCCCGACGCGCACGACCTGCCCCGGCAGGATCCGCATCCCGGTCTCGGCACGTTTTCCGTCCACGCTGACCCGTCCGCTTTCAATCAGACGGTCCGCCTCTCTTCTGGAACAGACCCCGGCTTCACTTAAATATTTATTCAGACGGACGGGTTCTTTTTTCTGCTGAAATTCCTGTTCGATCTTATTGCTCACTGTCCAACACTCCACTAATATTATTATCTTGAAAAAATGAATTTCCGCTGTATAAAAACATCGTATCGGTAATACGGTATGCATTCATCAGATCCTCGATCGTCCCCGAATAATATCTTGGATCCACCACGACGATCTCACGGAAATACGGCGTCAAAAACGGTACGAAACTATTTGCAAAGGAATCTTTTACAAGCAAAAGTCTTCTCTGGCTTTCCGAAACCGTCTTAATGTCGATCAGCGATGTGTTCCCCCCGAGGAAAACGCCGTACTGATCCCGTGTTTTTAATTTGGAAGAGTCGTAAAGAGACGCTGTCTTTTCCTGTTCCTCCACATAATTCACGACCAGACCGCCGTCCTCTTCTTTCGGCACATACATATCGATCACTTCCCGCTCGTTCAGACGGAAGCCGCTTGCCGACGCCAAAGTCCCGTTAAAAGTTTTTGAAATCGGATAAGATACAAAATTACTTCCCGCTTCCCCATCGATCTTCAATGTTTCCGCAGCCGCCTGAAATACATAGAACGCGCCCAGACTTGTCCAGTGCGGATCTGTCTTATAGTATATCTTTTCACCGGCATGCTTATTCAGCACACTTTCCGCGTCGATCCATGTCACGGAGTCTCCCAGTTCCCGTTTCACCTGTGCGATCATCCGGCTCTGATCCGAAACAACGGCAAGAGACGGAAGCGTATCGTCCAGCA
>OLPX01002179.1_pt1 | contig 12015 bp, 9 predicted proteins | sample 1672491 | NCBI WGS metagenome assembly OLPX01 (sample SAMEA3136692, study PRJEB25190) | human gut metagenome | biome: human gut; feature: human-associated habitat; material: faeces | place: Austria | collected 2013 | reverse complement strand
GCCGCTTTTGGATACGAGGAACGGCAAGGACCTGATGGGAACCTTTATTGCAGACCTTGTATTGCAGATATTGTCTTTTGTGGCGCAGAGCGAGCGGGAGAACATTAAAAAGAGGCAGGCGGAAGGGATTGCGGCGGCGAAGGCAAAAGGCGTGAGATTCGGCAGACCGGAAATCCCGGTTCCCGATAATTTCGGGCGGATTGTGCGGCAATGGGAGAAACAGCAGATTTCCTTTTCCGCCGCATTGGAACAGTGCGGCATGAGCGAGGCCACCTTTTACCGGCGTCTGAGGGAATACCGGCTGAGGAACAAACGGCAGAAAGAAAGCGGACTGTCATAAGGTACACCTTTTGATAAATGCCGTTGTCCGGCTTTTGCAATATCCTCCCCGACAAAAGATACAGAAAAAGTGGGTTTCAGTGCGTCAATTTTCGTGGCTAGCGTAAAATTTTACTCGGAAAAATGAAATAGAAATTAAAAGAGGACACCACTTTGTGATAAAGTATTTAGGCCGACAAGCAAAAATACACACAAAGGGAGGTGTCCTCTATGATTAAAAGTATAAAATATTTTGAGGAAGAATGCATTAAAAAATTTGAAAAACTTGTAGATGATTTTATGAAAGAGCCAACAAAGATAGCAGAGTATGTTCTTGGCGTAACAGATGAATTACACAAGCTTGGTCTGGAAATGATTAAAGAATCGCTGGAGTCTATGGATCAAATGCTTCAGGAAAGTCCCATTCGTAAGAAAAACTGGGTTGTAGAAGCTCATGATACAAAGCAACTCACAACGTCTCTCGGAGATGTGCAGTTTGCTAAAACATTATTTAAAAATCGGGAGACAGGAAAAAGTGAATATCTGCTAGATAAGATAATCGGACTCGAACCAAAGGAAAGAATGACTGAAGATGCAGAGGCAAAACTGCTAGAGGAGGCTGTGCAAACCTCATATCGTCGTGGAGGGGAAGCTGCCAGTTTAACTACTGATGTAACAAAACAGACTGTGAAAAACAAAATCCATGAATTGAAATTTCCTAAAAATGCAGAGAAACCAAAAATAAAGAAGGTGGTCGATTATCTATATATTGATGCTGATGAAGACCATGTATCCCTGCAATTTCGCGAACATAAGGGCGATTTGATAAGGAACGATAATAATCAGAAAAACAACTGCTTAATTACAAAGTTAATCTACGTGTATGAAGGAACTGAAAGAGAAGCTCCTAAGAGTCACAGGTACCGGTTGGTAAATCCTTACTATTTCTGTGGTGTAAACACTGGCGAGGAAAATCACAGATTCTGGGACGAAGTGTATGAATATTTAGACAGCCATTATGACTTAAGCAAAGTAAAGAAAATATATGTAAACTCAGATGGCGGGGCTTGGATAATGGCAGGTATTAAGCGAATTGAAGGAGCAATTCACGTACTGGATGGATTTCATCTGGAAACATATTTAACGAAACTCACAAGCCACATGAAAGATACAAAGGATGATGCAAAACAGGAACTGAGAGACTGTATACGAAGTCAAACAAAAGCAGACTTTATAAAATTGGTTGACAGGTTAGAAGAATACCCGAATGCAGGGCTAGAGCGAATGGAAAAAGCCAGAGAATATATACTGTGTAACTGGAGTGCCGCAAAGCGCAGATTAAAACATAAAGATGGTGTAAAAGGGAGTAGTACGGAAGGTCATGTAAGTCATGTTCTTTCAAGTCGAATGAGTTCACGCCCATTAGGCTGGAGTGTTATTGGTGCAACAAACATGGCTAGACTCAGGGCTTATTATTACAATGGTGGAGATATGCTGGAACTTGTACGTTTTCAGGAAAAAGAGATTCCGAAAGCTGCTGGAGCAGAAGAATATAATCTTCTAAGCAGTGCCCAGATAATATCATCAGAGAGAGACCGCCATGGCGAACTAGGAAAATATGCGGAAACAATTAGTCACAGTATATCATTACAAAGCAAAAAGAAAATGTATTTCAACAGTCATATCTGGGGCTTATAAGAAGCACATGAAATGTGAGAAAGAGGCTTATTCCTCCTGATTACAAATAGACCGAAGTATTTCCAGTTGTCAATACCATAGCCGCAATGCGGTGCGAAGCAGCATTGACAACTGGAAACCTTCGGTCAAAAGAACACCCAAGAGGAATAAGCCATAGGGTGCCCGCTTAAAATCGGGCTTGCTTGTGATACGCAAAAATAGTATAGTTAAACCACAAGTCATTGCCTGATACTTTATCAGAGCATCGTGGGTGGACTCTACACCAATTTTTCCGAAGATAAATTTACGCAGCCATTTTCGTGAAAACTATTGAAAATTCCGACTGCATCGATTATACTTTAAAAGTATCTGTGGGCTTTCAAAAGGTGTACCTTATGATAAATGCTGCTGCGGAAAACTGCAAAAGAAGGGAGGAGAATGGTATGGCGGTACAAATGTCATTGTTGGACGCATTGCAGCAGAAAGCGTGCTGCAGCCATCTTTCTGATCTGCGCTTTTTGAACCGGCCTGAACAGGCAAGGCTGGCGCGGGAAATTGAACAAATCCCAACAAGCGCGGCTTCCCTGTTTGAGTGGAACGACGCACTGGCGTATCTGGTGAACGGCCCGCCCCAAGACACACCAGAAGCCGCACGGGAGCGGCTGATCTGCCTGTTAGGCCATCCAGAACGTATAGAAGCGAAAAACTATTTTGAAAGTGAGGAATGATTATGAAAAAACGAATCATGGCGATTCTGCTGTCGGCTGTTATGCTACTGTCTCTTAGTAGTACAGCGTTTGCGGAAACTGTCAATACCGGCAATGCGCTAGAAACAACAGCCTTAGATAATGGTGATGGAACTTATTCCATCGGAACGGATACCAATACAGCAGTTGCCGAAGTGAACGGCTTTGGCTACACCACCTTGGCTGCTGCCATTGAAACTGCCAAAGACGGCGGAACCGTGAAGTTTCTGAAAGATGCGTCTGATGTCACCATTCCGGAAGGTACTAACGTGACAATCGATCTGAACGGAAAAACTATCTCCAGTGCCAATGATCACGCTATCACCAATAACGGGACGCTGACAGTGACAGACAATAGTTCGGACAGCAGCGGAACAGTGGACGGCGGCTCTACCTCCGGCAAGGGCGCGCTGTACAACGCCCCCGGCGCAACTGCCACCCTGAATGGCGGCACCTTCACCGGCTCCAAGTGGTATGTCATTAAGAACCTAGGCGCCATGGCCATTGATGGCGCAGCCGTAAAGCAGGAAGACATCGGCTCCAGCGCCATTGACAACGGCTACTATGGCAATCTGGGTAATGACTGCAATGTGAGCTATCCGACAGAAGCTAATGTTACTCTTACTGTAAAAAGCGGCTCCGTCACCGGCGGCATGAACGCCGTGAAGAACGATGACTTCGGAACCCTGAACATCTCCGGCGGCTCTTTCTACACCAATGCCTCCAACGGTGCCACCATCCTGAACTGGAACGTGGCCACCATCACCGGCGGTACCTTCAAGGCTGACGAAAGCACTCCTGCGGTTGTCAGCAACGGCAACTGCAGTGATGCTGACGTGGGTCAGTTGACCATCACCAGCGGCGATTTCACCGGCGGCGTGACCCTGTTTGGGCAGCCTGTCGGTACTACCGGCACAGCAACCGCAACCATCACTGGCGGTACCTTCAGGGGGCAGCTCCTCAAGCCAAGCAATATGGAGTTCAGCATCGCCGGCGGTACCTACTCCGTTGAGGTTCCCGAGGAATACTGCGCGGATGGCTTCGCGCCCAAGGCGAATGGTGACGGCACCTATGGCGTGCATACCCACAGCGCCGTGAAGACGGAAGCCAAGGAAGCCACTTGCACCGAGGCGGGCAATACTGCTTACTGGTACTGCTCCGACTGTGGGAAGTACTTCTCCGACGAGGCGCTGACCAAAGAGATCGTTCTGGCAGATACCGTGATTCCCGCTACCAGCCATGCCTACGGCACCGAATGGAAATCGGACGATACCAACCACTGGCATGAGTGCACCGCCTGCGGAGAAAAAGCGGATGCTGCGTCCCATACCTTCCAGTGGATCATTGACAAAAACGCAACCGCAACCGAGGCTGGCAGCAAGCACGAGGAATGCTCCGTCTGCGGCTACAAGAAGGCGGCTGTGGAAATCCCGGCAACTGGTACTTCCGTCGGCAATCAGACGGGCGGCAATACAGGCAGCAAAACTGCGGATAAGCCAATCAGCAATGTCCCGCAGACGGGCGACACCAGCAATCTTGCCCTCTGGATTGTCCTGATGGCGGTATCCATCGGCGGATTGGGAACTCTGTTCCTGTTCTCCAGAAAGCGAATCTGCCATGGTAAACGCATGAAATAATTGATGGCAAGGCGGTGCGGAGTTTTTCTCCGCACCGTTTTTTGGGACATATATGCAGAAGCAAGTAAAATAAACTGCTGCTATGCGGAACAGGAGAAACGTAAGAACTGACAGAGAAACGGATACCGGCGGTTGCTTTCAGCGGCCAGACAGATGGGAAAGGAAATGCCTGATTAAGATGTACCGCCAGACAAGAAAGGAGATAGGGGATGGGAAGAACCGTAAGAAAAATCCGAATTGTTCTTCATACAAAGGAAACCGGCTCCCGTTTTTTGGGGGGCCGGTTTCCTTTTCAGAGATAACGTTGAAGTAATGCAGATTTGTCAGCAGTTCCACTTCTTCATTGACAAACACTATTCATTATATCATCCCAATCAATCTTTCCAATATATTCATTGTGTATAATTCGTTGCATAGGCTCTTTCCTATAAATGTTTATTAAATCCTTACACCATTTCGGCAGAAATCTTTATAGAACTACATGGCGATATATGGCGTAAGATGTTTCAAAAATCTTTATTTTATCGGGTTTTGTAGACTTCCATTAACTTTATAGAGACTTATGAAATCCGTCCTGTATATTATGATCCCTAACTTCATCTATAGATCCTCTCTTCATGCTTCATTATTCTTCAGAACATACAGTAGTTTATCACTTTTGTTCTCTCTTGTCACGGGTCTCCATCAAGATTACGGTGCCGGACGGAAAACTGATCACGACTTCTTCTTCGTCTTCCGCAATCTGGTTGCTGACGCACAGGCTATCGTACGGCGTAAGCGTATGGTTTCTAAGCGGATACCTTGCGCCCTCTATGTTAAATCCAAAGATCTCTTCGCCCAGCGGGAACACGGAAAAATACGGCCCATATAATTCATCCTTGCGGATATGCGTATCACCGCCTCCAATCAGGCAGATCATATTCTGGCTATCCATGATCCTGGCATCCACCCCTGCTTTGTATGGAATGGTAAGGGTCTGCACGTTGGCCCAAAGGTGGTCGATCCTTCCGCCTGTGGCGCCCAGAATAATCAGTTCGCTGCACCCGAGCGTAAGAGACAGCCTGACCGCGATTTCCGTGTCGGACGCGTCTTTTACAGGATTGAATTCCCGGATCGGGACATTGGTCTCATTCCTGTAATAATCGGCAATCTCTTCATTTACGCTGTCAAAGTCACCAACAATATAACTGGGCATGATCTGGTGGGCATACAGAAATTCCATGCCCTTATCTACTCCAATAATACACTGGCTCTTCTCATCCTTAAGAATTGAAAGCGTCAGTTCCTCATCCAGCTGCCCGCCGCTTACAATAACAATCCTCTTACTCATAATCCCTTAATATCTCCATAAACTCTTTGGTATTCTGTCCCGGCTCGCCCTTAAATACTGCTGAGCCTGCAACAACAACATTGACTCCTGCTTCCAGCACTTCCCGGACATTCGTAAGGTAGATTCCTCCATCGACTTCCACATCTACGGAAAGTCCTTGTTCTTCTATCATTCCCCGAACCTTGCGGATCTTGTCAAGAGATTCCGGGATAAATTTCTGTCCTCCGAATCCCGGATGGACGCTCATCACCAGAATCATGTCAACATCCTCAAGAAAAGGCTTTAGTGCCTCCGTTTCCGTCTCCGGACAGATAGACAGGCCAACCTTCATACCGCATTCCCGAATCTTATCAATGGTCGCTTTCACATCCTCACATGCCTCCAAATGCACTGTAAGGATGTCCGCGCCGGCTTTCTGAAATGCTTCCACATAACGGATGGGCTCCTGCACCATCAGATGTACATCCATCGTCTGGCTTGTCCCATCCTTTATCGATGCGAGCACCGGCATGCCAAAGGATATGCTGGGAACAAACATGCCATCCATTACGTCAAAATGCAGATATCTGGCACCATTTTCTTCTGTTTTCTTCATCTCCTGGCCCAGATTCTTGAAATCCGCAGCCAGAATTGACGGGGCTAATATATACTCCATCATCAATACCTCCTCTTATTCTTTAGTTCTTCATACATCTCTATATAATTCTGATACCGTACTTTATGAATCTTTCCTTCCTCAACGGCTTCCTTTACCGCGCAGCCCGGTTCATGGATATGATCGCATCCATTGAACTTGCACGTGCCTTCGTATACTGCAAACTCGGGAAAATAGTATTTCAGTTCTTCCTTTTCAAAATCATTTACATACAGAGAGCTAAACCCGGGAGTATCCATAATATAGGAATCCGCATCCACCGGAAATAATTCCGTATGTCTGGTGGTGTGCTTTCCCCTCTCGATCTTGCTGCTGATAGCGCCCGTCTCCATATTGGCTTCGGGCTGAAGGATATTGATAATGGATGACTTGCCCACCCCGGATGGACCTGCGATGGCCGTCGTCTTTCCTCTTAGCACTTCCTTCACCTGGTCAATATTCTTATCTTTAAGAGCGCTGGTGAAAATCAATGGATACCCGCAGTTCTCATAGATGGCTTCTAGTTCCTTCACCTGCGGATCGGTTGCGATATCCTCTTTATTAAAACAGAGAATCACTGGGATCTTCTTGCTTTCCATCATTACAAGAAAACGGTCCAGCAGGTTAAAATGCGGGTTGGGCCTTACGATGGCAAATACGACCAACGCCTGGTCGATGTTAGCGACCGCGGGACGTACCAGTTCATTCTTTCTTTTCAGGACTTCCGTGATGTTTCCCGTCTTCTGCGCTTCATCCAGCACTTCAATAATTACATTATCCCCCACCAATGGCTTAATCTTCTCCTTGCGGAACGCGCCCTTGGCCTTACATTCATAAACACCGGATTCTACTACATGTACGTAGTAGAATCCGGCAATACCCTTTACTATCTTTCCTTGCATATATCTATCCTGTCTGCTTCTTTCGCCTCGGTTACTGGGTGCTTTCCGTCTCTCCGCCATCGGGCTGGGATGACTTGCTGATAACTATCAGCGTGACAGTGCTTCCCTCATCCACCTGTGTGCCAACGCCTGGATTACACTTAATTACCTGGCCTACCGTTCCTACAGTTTCAGAATCATACTTGATATCTGCTTTTAATCCGACACCATCTAATAAGGCTCTAGCCTCCTCAATCGATATGCCTGTAACAGGTGGAACACTTACCTTCTCCGGTGGCTTCGGTCCGCTGCTGATCGTCAGTCCTACGCTGGTACCCGGGGCAACCTTTTTGCCGCCCGCCACCGTCTGGGATACTACCTGGCCCTTCGGAACGTCATCATAATACTCATAGGTAACCGTACCTACCGTCAGTCCTGCGGCAGTAATAGCGTTCTGGGCATCTCCGTCCTGCTGGCCTACAACGTTCGGCACCGTCTTCTTCTCTGAGCCTTTGCTCACCTTCATGACAATCTCCGTGTCCTTGGTAGCCCTGGCATTCGCCGCAGGCGTCGTGCCAATGACATCTCCCTCGGCAACGGAATCGCTGTATGCAAAATCCGATGTGATCTTCTCAAATCCGGCATCCTCCAGCGCCTTCTGAGCCTCGCTCTCACTCCTATTGCTGACATCCGGTACCGTGATCTCAGCTCCTATAAGGCCGGAACTTACCACTACCTGTATGGTCGTATTCTTGGCAACCCGCTTGCCAGCCTCCGTCTTCTGCTTGGATACCGTGCCTTCCTCATACTTCTTGGATTCTTCTCTGGCAACGACTTTGAAGCCCAGTCCCTTTTTGTTCAGGGTTTTCTTCGCCTCGTCTTCCGTCATTCCCACTACATTTGGCACCTTCACCTTTGTCTTCTCATCGGTATCAACCGTATCAATGCCAAATCCGCCTTTAAATATGCCGGCTGCCTTGCCAATGGCAAATACCAGGATGAACACGATAATAATCGCCACTACGATGGTCAGGATCTTCATAACCTTCTTCATGCGCGGGTTTACATCATCAGAACCCTTGCCCTTCTTCCCTTTTCCGCCGTACTCCTCATCGTCATCATACTCATCGTACTCGTCGTCATCTTCGTCGTACTCGTCAAATTCCTCTTCGTCGCCATATTCATCTTCATCATACTCGTCAAATTCCTCTTCGTCATCATAAGAACTGCGGATATCATCCAATTCTTCATCTGTAATAATAACCGTATCCGCATTGCCCAGGGGCGGAATTATGACAAAATCGCCGTCCGGGTCTACCAGCGAGCGTTTTAAGTCCTGAATCAGCTCATCCGTATTCTTGTATCTTCTCTCCCCGTTCTTCTGGGTACATTTCAATATAATCTGCTCCAGGCTGTACGGTATGTCCGGCACGATCTCTGACGGAGGGGTAATCTCCTCCTGCAGATGCTTGATTGCCACGGAGACGGTAGAGTCGCCGTCAAAAGGCACTTGTCCCGTAACCATCTCATACAGGGTAATGCCGATTGAGTAGATATCGCTCTTCTGATCGCTGAATCCGCCTCTTGCCTGCTCCGGAGAGGTATAATGCACAGAACCCATTGCATTGGAACTGATCGTATTGGATGTCGTGGCCTTTGCAATGCCAAAGTCCGTTACCTTTACCTTGCCGTCTTTTGATATGATAATGTTCTGCGGCTTGATATCTCTATGGATAATGTTGGCTGCATGGGCTACGCCGATCCCGGTACACATCTGGATCGCGATGCTTATGGTTTCTTTATGGGAAAGCCTTCCCTTCTTATCTATATATTCCTTCAGCGTAATTCCTTCCACGAGTTCCATAACCATATAGTAAAGCCCGCGGTCCTCCCCAACGTCATACACATTTACCACATTAGGGTGTATCAGCCCGGCTGCCGCCTGGGCCTCAGAACGGAATTTGCGCACAAAATTCTCATCTTCCTTAAATTCCTTTTTCAGGACCTTGATTGCCACGTAACGATTGAGCATATGGTCTTTGCCTTTATAGACATCGGCCATCCCCCCTGCTCCAATCTTACTTATCACTTCATACCTTTTACCAAGAATAATACCATTTTTTACCATATACTCACCTCATCCGCAAGTGGCTCCGCTATAACAACCCCTATGTTATCTCTCCCGCCATTGCTATTTGCCTTCTCAATCAACATCTGTACTGCCTCTACCACATCCCGGGAACCCTTGACGATATTGAACATATCTTCATCTTCCACCATGTTGCTGAGCCCATCGGTACACATCAAAATTACATCCCCCTTTTTCAAGCGGTATTCATAGATGTCTGCCTCCACATCTTCCTTGACTCCAATGGCACGCGTTATAATATTCTTATCCGGGTGATTCTTGGCCTCTTCGGCCTTGATGCCTCCAAGCCTTACCATTTCCTCTACCAGGGAATGATCCTTGGAGATCTGCCGGATCTTATCGTTGATCAGATAGAGCCTGCTGTCTCCCACATTGGCAAAATAAAGCGTATTGCCTACCACAGTGGCTACTACCAGTGTCGTGCCCATCCCTTCCAGCTTAATGTCTGTGGATGCTGCCTCAATCAGCTTATGATTTGCAATGCCAACGACGTTGCGCAAGATCTCCTCCGGCTTATCCAAAGGCGTATCCTCTAATTCCTCCCGCAATACCTTCACCGTATATTTGGACGCGAAGTCTCCAGCCTTGTGGCCGCCCATTCCATCGGCAACCGCAAGGAGATTCGGGAATGGCCCGATGGGCTTATCCGTCACATATACGTAGTCCTGGTTTATCTCGCGTTTTCTCCCAACATCAGTCATTGCATATATCTTCATCTGGTTCTCCTTCATTCGCGGCCGTATGGCGTCTGCGCAGCTGGCCGCAGGCTCCGTCGATATCCGAGACTCTTTCCCTTCTTATAGTAACATTAATTCCGTTTTTTTCAAGTTTATTTTTGAATTCAAGGGCATTTTTCCTGTCCGGCTTCTTGAAGTCCCGCTCCTTGATGGGATTCACAGGAATCAAATTCAGATGACAATTTCGCTTCCTCAATATGGAGATCAGTTCCCTGGCATCCTCCATCTGATCGTTCACGCCTTCTACCAGACTATATTCAAAGGTGATCCGCCTCCCCGTCTTTTCAAAATAGTAATCGCAGGCAGCCAGGACTTCCGGAAGCTCGTATCGGTCTGCCACCGGCATCAGCCTCTTACGCTTCTCCTGGGTCGACCCATGCAAGGAGAGGGCAAGCGTAATCTGAAGGCCTTCATCCGCAAGCCTCTTCATATTCGTAACAATGCCGCAGGTGGAGGCCGTGATGTTGCGCTGGCTGATATGTAGTCCATGCTCATCGCTCAGTATATGGATGAATTTCACGAAGTTATCATAATTATCCAGCGGCTCCCCAGTACCCATGACGACTACATTGGATACCCGCTCTCCCGTCATCTTCTGAATCTGATATATCTGCCTGAGCATCTCGGAAGGAGCCAGGCTTCTTTCCAGCCCTCCGATGGTGGAGGCGCAGAACCGGCATCCCATGCGGCATCCGGCCTGAGACGAGATGCATACGGAATTGCCGTAGTTATACTTCATCAGCACGCTCTCAATCATATTGCCATCGCACAATTCAAACAGAAACTTTTCTGTAGGATCTACCTTGGAAATCTGATGGTCAATCATCTTGACTTTTGCAATCTCATACTCTTCCTTCAACTTTTCCCGAAGCGCCTTTGAGAGGTTGGTCATCTCATCAAAGCTCTCTGCGAGTTTTACATGCAGCCATTCATAGATCTGAGTGCTGCGGAAAGCCTTCTCTCCAATCCGTGCGATCTCTTCTTTCAATTCTTCAAAACTATAAGAGCATATATCTTTCTTACTCATGATTCTCCCTCTGGAACATGGCGATATAGAATCCATCCCCCGGATCCCTTCCCGGAAGCATCTGCTTCTGGCGGATCAGGCGGAACTTGGGATCTATTTCCGTTAACCATCTTGCATTCGCTTCATTCTCGTCTCTGCTGATCGTGCAAGTGCTGTATAGAAGTTTTCCGCCAGGCTTTACATACTCCTTAACGACTTTTAGCATACTGCGCTGCAGCGATGCCAATTCCTTCTGCATCTCTTCTGTCATCCTGCTCTTCAGATCCGGCTTTTTCCCCAGCACGCCCAGGCCAGAACACGGCAGATCGGCTATGACGATATCCGCTTTTCTAATGGATGATTCATCTTGAACCGTGGCATCCTTACGGACTGCTTCTATATTATGAAGGCCGCTCCTTAAGATATTCTCCCGGATCAGCCCTACCTTATACTCCGTCAGATCCCTGGCTTCCACATGACCGGTTCCGGCCAGTATTTCCGCCAGATGGATGGCCTTTCCTCCCGGCGCCGCGCACACGTCAATGATATAATCGTCCGCCTTAGGCGCTGCCCACCGGGCTACCTGCATCGAACTGATATCCTGTACTTGGTAGTATCCCTGTCGGAAGCTATTTAATCCTGCCAGATGGTCATATCCCGATAAGTATAGCGCATAAGGGACGGCTGGCTCATCTTCCACCGTAACGCCTTCTTCTTTTAGTAGTTTCAGCAGTTCTTCTTTTGTAATCTTTTCCAGATTGCATCTCACCGTGATGGGCTTCTCTTTCAGGAACTCTTCTGCTATCCTCTTTACCGTCTCTTCATCATATGATGCAAGCCACTGCTTTAGGATCCACTGGGGCAGGCTGTAGCGAATCTCCATCCACGCAAGCCTGTCTT
>OLPX01002167.1_pt1 | contig 12108 bp, 11 predicted proteins | sample 1672491 | NCBI WGS metagenome assembly OLPX01 (sample SAMEA3136692, study PRJEB25190) | human gut metagenome | biome: human gut; feature: human-associated habitat; material: faeces | place: Austria | collected 2013 | reverse complement strand
GGGGCGAGCTGATTCTTCGAGATCTGCTCCCGCAGCTTGCTTTCATTGATTTCAGGCATATCGTATCCTTTCCGGGCGGCTCAGCCGCCGTATATCGTATAGCTGCCGTCGCCTGCAAAGCGCAGGCAGATATGTTCGTGTTCGCCCGCCAGAATATAGCGTCCGGTCGGGAGCACGCCGGCGGTCTGCCGTGTGTCCTCCGTTTGCAGGATCGTAAGCGCGCCGTTCGGCACGCCGCCGGCCTTATCCGTGACGCATATATCCGCGGTTTCGCCGAAAAATCCGCCGTCTCCGCCCTCCAGCAGGATCTGAAGCCCGCCGGCCGAGAGCGCAATGCAGTCTCCGCGGCCGGAAATGCTGTACGCCGCGGTATCGGAAATCTGCCCGTCCGTGCCGTAGGCGTAGGCGATACCCTGCGTGTCCGATTCGACCGGGAAATAAACGGAATCGGGATAAAGGACGGTAGAGACGCGGAATTCCTCGGCAAGCGCCTGCGCACAGCGGATGGATTTTTCATCGGACTGCACGTGGAGCAAAGCGATGCGCTCCGCGCCGTAATCCCGCAGCGCACCGCCGACAGCCGTGCTGCTGCCCGTACAGCTGAAAATATAGGCGGCGCTGTTCTCAATGTAGGCCGTGCAGGCGGCGGTCGGCGTGGTAAAGACCAGCAGCCGCGCTCCATGGCTGTTCAGCGCGGCATTCGCGCCCATCCCGACGAGCAGGACGCCCGCCGCAAGGGCATAGGCTGCCGCAATGTGCCGCCCCCGCAGGATACGGAAGCCACAGAGCAGAAAGACGACGCAGATCAAAACGGCGGGGGCGGCATATAGGCCGGCGATGCAGAGCGTATCCGGCAGAGCGCCGGCGATCAGCCGCACCACGGCATTCTGATATTTTGCAAGCAGGCCGCTCAGAAAGACGAACGGCGCGGCGGCGGGCGCCAAAACCGGAAAACTGAGCAAGATCGCCGCAAGCACGCCGAAGCGGATCAGCCAGGCCGAGGCGTAGAGCGCGAGCACCGAAGTCAGCACGGCAGCGAGGTTGATGCTGCCGAATACGTAGAGCTGCACGGGCAGCGAGCCGAGGATCGCGCAGACGGATGCCGCAGCGGGCGACAGGATCCGCGTGAGAAACTGCCGGCGTTGCACGCTTTGGATGCGCCCGGTCAGCACATCCATCATGTGCGGCGAAAGCGCGATGATGCCGAGCGTCGCGGAAAAGGAAAGCAGCAGGGAAACGTCGCCGGCACAAAACGGGTTTGTGAGCGCCAGAAACAGGATGGCGACCGCGAGCGAGTTCAGCGCGTCCGCCGTGCGGCCGATCAAAACCCCGCAGAGCAAAATGATCTGCATGATGCCGCTGCGCACGACTGTGGCGGACATGCCGGAAACCACCATAAAGGCGAGGATAAATGCGATGGAGATCCCCGCGGCGTACCGCCGGCGCACGCCGAGCAGGCAGAGTCCGCCGAGCGCAAACTGCGCGACGATCGACATATGCATGCCGGAGATAACGAGGATGTGCGAGGCGCCGGCCACACGGTACGCACTGTTGAGCGCATCGGGAACATTGTCCCGAAAACCGAGCAGCATGGCGGAAAGCACGGCGGCTTCATCGGTCGGCAGCGCACGGCGCAGGCTGTTCTGCACATGCGCGCGTATGGCGGCGCTGTAATAGGCGGGCGGCCTGTTTTCCGCCGGGGTGACGGCGATGCTCTCATAATCGGTGATATAGACTGCAAAAAGCTTGCCGTGGGCGAGCTGTGCGGCGCGCGAGGAAAGCCCGCCGTTATCGTTGAAGGGGACGAACCGAGCGGTGCACGAGACCGTGTCGCCGATCTCTGCCGGAAGCGCTTCGCCGTGCGACAGGCGGACCGAGAAATCTACGGTTTGGCCGGTATCCTCAATCGCGCACACGCGCGCCGTATACCGGTAATTTCCGGAATAGCGCTCCGGCTCTGATTCTAAAACGGCGCGGATGCGGTAGGTGTTGTTGAGATAGCGCTCGGCAGGGCGCACGGTTAAAAGCATTTGTACGGAAAACACCGTCATTGCGGCGGCTGCCGCGATGAGCACGAGCATCCGCGCCGGGTGCGCGCGGTGCTGCCGAAAAAGGAGGCACAGGGCACACAGAATTAGAAGCGCCGCGGCAGCGAAGGGCGTGACGCTTTCGCCGAAAAAAAACGCGAGCACGAGCGTGCCGAAATAGGAGAAGCCGATATAAACCGCCGGGCGCGACACAGCTTTCATGCGGTCACACTCCGAGCAGCAGACGGCGGATCTCGCCGTAGCCTTTGACTTCATACGTCACCGGCACGCCGACCGTGTTTTCTATGCCGTCGGGATTGTACCAGATAGAATCCATACCGGCGTTCCGCGCGCCGCACATGTCGGAGGTCAAGGAATCGCCGATCACGACGCAGTCCTTTGCCGCGGCGCCCGGAATATGCGATAGCACGTAATCGAAATAGCGCTTGTCCGGCTTCGCCGCGCCCGCCGTCTCAGAGATGAAGCAGCCGCGGATATAGGGCAGCAGGCCGGAGTTTTGCAGCCGCGTTTTCTGTGAAGAGGCATTTCCGTTTGTCACGATGTAAATCGAGTATTGCGCGGAGAGCGATGCGAGCAGCTCTGTTGCACCGGGGAAAACAGTGCCCGTCTGCCCGAGAAATTCAAAGTACAGCGCATTGATTTCATCCGGATCGCGCGGCGGCAGGCCGGCTTCACGGAAGAAATCGACGAAGCGGCTGCGGTAGAGCTCCGGTTTTGTGCACAGCCCCTGCTCAAAGCGCCGCCACCAGCGTTCGTTGCAGGCATTGTACCGCTCGCACACATCAGGGCTGATGGGCAGTACCGCATGAAAGCCCGCGGCCTCGTACATGCGCTCGAATGCTTCCGCCATATCGCGGTTGAAATCGAGCAGCGTTTGGTCGATGTCGAAGAGGAGGTATTTGTACACGTTGCGTCGCCTGCCTTTCATCGGGTCAGAAAATATGCGGCAAAGCCTGCCGCCGCAAGCTGCAAGAGGATAAAGAGCGGCAGCAAAAGCATGAATTTCAAGTGCTTCGTTTTGTGGCGGACCAGAAGCATGGCGATAAATTCACCGGCTGCACCACCGAAAAAGCCGAAAAGCAAAAGCGTGCGCTCCGGTATGCGCCAGCCGCCGCGCCGCGCACGGCGCTTATCGGAAACGGCGAGTAGCGCCGCTGTGAGATTGACTGCGGCCAGATAGAAAAGAACCGCATACAGAACGGGCTCGGGCATAATTTTTCCATTCCCTCATAATTATTGTATCAGGACAGGTTTATCTTACCGCAAATCGCGGCTTTGGTCAAGCGATACGGCACAGGTAACCGGGATAAGAAAGGAAAAAAGGCGTATGATTGTACTGAAAAAAAGTCACTACATTGCGGCGCTCGTCGTTCTGGCCCTCGTCGTGTTCTTTGCAGCCCGCGGCGGCGTACAGCCGGAGCCGGCACAGGCCGCAGGTACTTCGAGCCTGACCAGTGCGTCAGCCGCACCGCAGCCGGAGGAAACCGCAGCCGGCACAGAGCCGGCCGCAGAGGGAGCGGCGGCGCAGGCGGAGGATGAGCCGCTCGTCGGCGTCTGGATTCCGTACATGTCGCTTTCAACGGCGGAAAAAACGGAAGATGCCTTCAAGGAAAATTACGACGCGAAGCTCGAAAGCGCGCGGGAATCAGGCGCGAATGCGGTGTTTGTCCACGTGCGCCCCTTTGCAGACAGCCTATATCCCTCCGAATACGAGCCTTGGTCGCATATTCTGACCGGCACGCAGGGGGAGGACCCCGGCTACGACCCGATGCAGTATATGATCGACAGGGCCCACGAGAGCGGGATGGAATTCCACGCGTGGATCAACCCGCTGCGCATCTCGACGGCATCCACGCCGGATACTCTCGCCGAAACCGGCTTTTACATGCAGAACCGGGAAACAAACCCGTTTTACTTCATCGAGTACGACGGCGGCATCTATTACAACCCGGCGAGCGCCGTCGTCCGCGAGCGCATTGCAGACAGCGCGGCGGAGATCGCAGCACTGTACGATGTGGACGGCATCCACTTCGACGATTATTTTTACCCGACCGACGATGAATCGATCGATTCGAACCAGTACGCCGCCTACTGCGAGGAGACGGATGAGCCGCTCCCGCTGCACGAGTGGCGCACCGCGAATATCAACGCGCTGATCGCCGCAGTCTACCAACGCATCAAGCAGGCTGCGCCGGACGTTGTGTTCGGCATTTCACCGCAGGGAAACCTCGGCAACAACGAGAAGATTAACGCGGATGTGTACACGTGGTGCGCGCAGAGCGGGTATATCGACTACATCTGCCCGCAGCTCTACTACAGTTTCGAGAACGAGGCACTGCCCTTTGAGGAGGCCCTCGAAAGCTGGAACACGATGGAACGCCTCGACAGCGTGAAGCTGTATATTGGCCTTGCTGTCTACAAGGCCGGCACAGATGCGGACGACGGCACATGGCTCAATACGGAGGATACGATCGCGCGGCAGATCGAACGCGCGGAGGAGACCGGCGCGGACGGTGTGCTGCTCTATGCCGTCGACTATTTGGACGCGGAGGAGACGCGCGCCGAAATGGCGAATGCGCGGGTCGCCATCGATGCGCTCAAGCCATAATCCCTCATTTTTGCAAAATTGCCGCCGCCGACTTGCAAAATGTGCTTCCCGGTGTTATACTTATGCCTAAGCAATGAATAAAGGGGGACTCATCTTGTCCAACGATTACAATGAGATTTCGGCAAGACTGCGTGAGCTGCGTGAGGCCAGCGACTACACGGTCGAGCAGCTTGCGGCGGAGCTCGGCATGGAGCCGGAGGTATACCGCGGCTATGAGGAAAACGGCCGGGATATTCCGATCAGCCTGATCTACGAGGTTGCAAACAAATTCGGCGTGGATTTCACGGAGATCGTCACCGGCGTACCCGCGAAGCTCAACAGTTACCACATCGTGCGCCGCGGCAAGGGCAAGGTCGTCAACCGCAACCCGGAGTATTACTTTGAGGATCTCGCGTTCCGCTATTCCGGCAAGGTGATGCAGCCGCTGCTCGTGACGCTCGAGCCGACGGACACGCCGGCCGGCCTGATCACACATGCCGGGCAGGAATTCAATCTCGTTCTGGAGGGAACCGTCGTCGTCAACTACGACGGCGAGGAGTTCACGCTCACGGCGGGGGATTCGATCTACTTCAATCCGACCAAGCCGCACGGCCAGCGCTGCGGCGGGGACGTAAAAGCGCGTTTCCTGACGGTCATCGCGGAATGAGATAAAAGACGGACGGCGCATGGCGCCGTGCAGCAGGGGATACAGCTTGACACGCCCTGTGTAAAAATATAAAAGGACTGTTGCAAATGTTACTCGATCGGTTTTTGCCTCGCATCGAATTCGATTCCTACGAGGATTTTAAGGCAAATTATAAGGTGAATGTGCCCGAGAACTTTAACTTTGGCTTTGATATTGTGGACGCCTGGGCGGACAGTGAGCCGGAAAAGAAGGCGCTCGTCTGGTGCGATGACCACGGCGGCGAAAAGGTGTTCACCTTTACAGACATGAAGAAGCTCTCCAACCGCGCGGCGAATTTCTTCAAGAGCATCGGCGTCCAAAAAGGAACGGTTGTCATGCTGATTCTGCGCCGCCGCTGGGAATACTGGGTCTGCGCGACGGCGCTGCACAAGCTCGGCGCAATCCTGATCCCGGGTTCTTTGCAGCTCACGAAGAAGGATATCGTCTACCGCGGCAATTCCGCCTCGGTGCAGACGATCGTCTGCGTCAACGACGCGTTCGTCATCGACCAGATCGAGGCGGCTGAAAGCGACGTGCCGTCGCTCAAAAACAAGGTCATGGTCGTCGACCACCGCGCGGGCTGGCTCAACCTGAACGACGCGCTTGAGGCGCATTCCGATGCTTTCGAGCGTCCCGCAGGCGCAGAGGCCACGCGCTGGGACGACACCATGCTCGTGTACTTCACCTCCGGCACGACCGGCATGCCGAAGATGGTGCAGCACAATTTCGCCTATCCGCTCGGCCATATCATCACGGCGAAATACTGGCAGCGCGTCGAAGAAAACAAGCTGCACATGAGCGTTTCGGACTCCGGCTGGGCCAAGTTCGGCTGGGGCAAAATCTACGGCCAGTGGATCTGCGGCGCGGTCGTCTTTGCCTACGATATGGATAAATTCGTGCCGCTGCACCTGCTCGAAAAAATCACGAAATATAAGGTCACGACGTTCTGCGCGCCGCCGACGATGTTCCGTTTCATGCTGCAGGAGGACGTGACGAAATTCGACCTCTCCTGCATCCACCACTGCTGCATTGCGGGCGAGCCGCTGAACCCGGAGGTCTTTAAAAAGTGGTACAATCTGACGGGTCTCGAGCTCTGCGAGGGCTTCGGGCAGTCCGAGGGTCCCGTGCTGATCGCAAATTTCCCGTGGATCAAGCCGATCCCGGGCTCGACGGGCAAGCCGTCGCCGCTCTTCGATATCCAGCTTATCGACAGCGAGGGCAACGTCTGCGAGGACGGCGACGAGGGCACGATCGCGATCATGGACGTGAAGAACAACCCGCCGACCGGCCTTTTCACCGGTTATTTCAAGAACCCGGAGATGACGGAGGAGAAGCTCGGCGGCGCCTACTACGATACAGGCGATGTCGCATGGCGCGACAGCAAGGGCTATTATTGGTTCGTCGGCCGCAACGATGATGTGATCAAGTGCTCCGGCTACCGCATCGGGCCGTTTGAGGTGGAGTCCGCGATGCTCGAGCACCCGGCGGTCGTCGAGTGCGCGATCACGGGCGCGCCGGATCCGATCCGCGGCCAGGTCGTCAAGGCGACGGTCGTGCTCGCCGAGGGCTACGAGGGCACGCCGGCACTCACGAAAGAGCTGCAGAACCACGTGAAGCGCGTCACGGCGCCGTACAAGTATCCGCGCGTGATCGAGTACGTGCAGGAGCTGCCGAAAACGCTCGGCGGCAAAATTAAGCGCGCGCAGATCCGCAAGGCGGACGAGCAGACGGACTGACCGTATGCGGACGCCGCCCGGATAGAAGCCGGGCATAAAAATACGTGTGCAAAAAGCGGGAGCAGACTCTCCGGGTCTGCTCCCGCTTCATTTTTATTTATCGCAGTCCGCCGCATCAGCCGTGTACCGCTCAATCTGCGCCTGCAGGAAGCCGATGAGCGCCGGCAGTTCGCTGCCGATTGTGCGCCAATCCGTGCGGCATATTCCACGGTAGCCGTCGCGCGCCAGACGGAGCGGGCCTCAGAGCGGCTGGGGAAGGCGCGCCAGTGCCCAGTCGGCGGCCTCGTCCTTCGCGGCGATGCGCCCGGTTTCCAGTGTGAACCACATACGCGCGAGCGTCAGAAGCACGTTGCGCTCGTCGCCCGCCGGATTTTGCAGCAGCGCAGGCAGCGCACCGGCGATCGCGCGCCGGACCATCTCTGGAGAGACCGGTTCGATCCACGTGCACAGCGCGCCGCCGTATAGGGGCTCGCCGTAGGTCTGCGCCTGCCAAAGAAGCAGCGCGAGATCGGGATCTACGTAGGCGCCCGGGATTTTGCCTGATTCCAATGTGCCGCGCAGCCATTCGCCGTACATGTATTCGCAGACCGGCGGGAATACGGCCGCCGCGGCGTTAAAAACCACCGTGACCTCAAACGGGCGTTTCTCCATACGGCCCACAGGGCCGAAGTGCGCGAGAAGCACCTTGGTCAGCGCCTTGCGCTCCGCACCGGTCATTGGCCGGCCGAGTACGGCCAGCAGGTCGATGTCGCTGTCCGGGCGCAGGCCCCGTGCACGGCAGGGCCATACAGATAGAAACCAAGCAGGCTGCCGCCGAACAGCGGGCGGACGGCTTCCAGCACCTGCTGGGCCTGCGCGGGGATCTCAGTCTGCATGTTCATCCGCTCCCGTCTGCTCCGCAATCCTGCCGATACAGTGCGTGTCGGTGCATGACTCGATCTGCACGGTGCGGATCTCACCGGCAAGCGATGCACCGCTCGCCGCGAGCACCGGCGTGTAGTTCATCGAATAGCCCTCGTAGACGCCGGGCTGCACTGCGTGCTCGAAGAGCACCTGTTCCGTGCGGCCGATCTGCGCGCCGAAAAAGGCGCGCTGCGTTTCCGCCGTGGCGCGGATCATCGCGCGGCTGCGCGCCTCCTTGACGGCGTTCGTGAGCTGGTCGCCCATGTCGTACGCACGGGTGCCGGGGCGGCGGGAGTAGGCGAACACGTGCACCTTCGCAAAGGCAATCTCCTTCGCAAAGGCGAGCGAGGCCTCAAATTCCGCGTCGGTCTCGCCGGCAAAGCCGACCATAATATCCGTGGTGACCGCGGCATTTTCAAACGCCGCGCGCAGATTTCGCACGATCGTGCGGTATTCGTCCGCCGTGTAGTGGCGGTTCATGCGGCGGAGCGTCGCATCGCAGCCGCTCTGCAGGGAAAGATGAAACTGCGGGCAGAGCTTTTTCTGCTTCGCCATACGCCGGATCACATCCTCGGAAAGCTGCTCCGGCTCGAGGGAGCCGAGCCGCACGCGCTCGATGCCCGGTACCGAGCAGGCCGCTTCGATCGCGTCGCACAGGTGCAGGCCGAATTCCTGCCCGTAGGCCGAAAGGTTGATACCGGTCAGAACGACCTCTCGAAAGCCGTTTGCGGCGAGCGCGTGAAGCTCCCCGCGGAGATCCTCGAGCGGCTTGGAGCGCACGCGGCCGCGCGCATAGGGGATGATGCAGTAGGAGCAGAAGCGGTTGCAGCCGTCCTCAATTTTCACAAAAGCGCGCGTGCGGCCGGAAAAGCTATCCACCTGCAGGCGCTCAAACGCTTCGCCGCTCGTATGCGGCTCGATGTCGATGATCCGCTGGCGCGCGGAGAGAAAGGCGAGAAGATCCGGCAGGAGACGGGCGCGGTTCGAGGTACCTAGAATGATATCGGCCTCCTCGAGCCGCTTCGCGTCCTCGGGAAACGCCTGCGCCATACAGCCCGAGAGCACCATCACGGCGTCGGGATTGTCCTTTTTCGCGCGGCGGAAAACCTGCCGCACCTTGCGGTCGCTTTCCGCCGTGACCGTACAGGAGTTCAGCACGACGACGTCGGCCGGCTCGCCGTCCTGCGCTGCCGAAAAGCCGTTTTTCAAAAGACTGGAGAGCATGGCCTCCGATTCGTATTGGTTGACCTTGCAGCCCAGTGTGATCATTTTAACTTTCATTTTCGCTGTTTTCCTCCAGCCAGATATTGAGTGCCGTCCATTCGTTCATCAGCGCGTCGGAGCGCTCCTTGCAGGCGGCAATCTGATTCGTGATTTCAAGCGTCTGCTCGTAGTTGCTCGCGACGGCAGGGTCGAGCAGCTTTTCGTTCAGCGCTTCGATTTCGAGCTCTGCGGCCTCCACCTCGCGCTCACAGCGGGCGAGCGCCGCCTTCTTTTTGCGGATTTCCGCCGCGCGCTCCTTTTTCTGCTTGTAGGCGTTTGCGCGCGCCGTATTTTCCTGCACGACGGCCGTCGCCGCCTCCGTTTTCTGCCGCGACTCAAGGTATGTATCGTAATTGCCGAGGTATAGCGTTGTGCCGGTCGGATCGAGATAGTAGATCTTGTCGGCGAGCTTATTGATGAGATAGCGGTCGTGCGAGACGACGAACAGCGTGCCGTCGTAGCCCATCAGCGCGTTTTCGAGCGCCTCGCAGGAACCGATGTCGAGGTGGTTCGTCGGCTCGTCGAGGATCAGCAGGTTTGCCTTCGAAAGCATCAGCTTCAAAAGGAGCACGCGTGCGCGCTCGCCGCCGCTCAGGCCCTTGACGGGCTTGTATACGTCCTCGCCCCGAAACAGAAAGACAGCGAGTGCAGAGCGCACCTGCGTCTGGTTCATATACGGGTGCAGGTCCCAGATCTCGTCGATCACGGTTTTGCTCTCATCGAGGTTGCCCTGTGCTTGATCGTAGTATCCGACGTCGATATTTGCGCCGAAGCGGTAATCGCCGAAGGTCTGCTGATAGACGCCGAGCAGGATCTTGAGCAGCGAGGTTTTGCCGCAGCCGTTCGGGCCGATCAGAAATACCTTTTCACCGCGTTTTATATCGAGATTGACGTTTTTAAAAAGCTGGTTTTCACCGAAGCGCAGCGCCAGCTCGTCCGCCATCAGCACATCGTTGCCGCCGCGCTGGCTGGCCTTGAACTGAAAGCGGATCGAATCCGGCTCGTCCTCGGGCTTTTGGAGCGTCGCCTCCAGCCGGTCGATCGACTTCTGCTTGCTCGCGATCGTCACGTAATTGCGCTCCTGATTGAAGCGCTTCTGCTGCTCGATGATTCCCTCGATGCGCTTGATTTCGCGCTGGGTGTTGTCGTACACGCGCTGCATCGCGAGGCGTTTTTCCTCCTTGAGATGCAGGAATTTCGTGTAATTGCCCTTGTACTCCGTGAGGTGCGTGTTCTCGATCTCAAAGGTGCGGTTTGTGACTGCGTCGAGAAAATAGCGGTCGTGCGAGATAACGATGTACGAGCCGCCGTAGCTTTTCAAAAAATCTTCGAGCCATTCGACGGAGGGGATGTCAAGGTGGTTTGTCGGCTCGTCCAGCAGCAGGAGGTTGGATTCGCCGAGCAGCATTTTTGCGAGCTGGATTTTCGCCTTCTGCCCGCCGCTCAAGACACCGATCGGCGCCGCGATCTGCTCGGGCTGAAAGCCGAGGCCGATCAGCGTGCTGCGCGCGCGGCTGCGGCAGGTGAGGCCGCCGTCCGCGATGAAGCGGTCGTTCAGCTCGGTCTGCTTTAAAATCAGCGCGTCGATGTCGTCCGGCACGGCGGCGATCTCCGCGTTCAGCCGCTCAAGCTCCGCTTCCATCTTCAAAAGCGGCTCGAATACGGTCATCACCTCGTCAAAGGCAGGCTTTTCCATGTCGCGGCAGACGTGCTGCTCCATGTAGCCGACCGAGGTGTCGCGGGCCGGCGTAAAGCTGCCCTCGTCCGCGTTGTATTCGCCGTTCAAAACCTTGAAAAGCGTCGTTTTTCCGGAACCATTGATGCCGACAAGGCCGATTCGGTCGCCCTTCTGCACTTCAAAGGAAATATTTTCGATAATTGTATCGGTGCCAAACATCTTTTTTATGTTATTGACCGTTAAAATCGCCATGATGTGTCTCCCTCAATCCATAATCCATATTATTATAGCGGATTCCGCCCGGCAAATCAAGAAAAGTTCACGGATTTTCGGTTGATAATCGGTTTCCGCCGCGCTATAATGAAAAACAAAGCCGGAGACACAGCAGCTCCGGCACGGAAAGGAAGCATGCTATGCGCGTCGGTATATCCGCGGCCTCTCTGTATCCGATGGAAACGGAGAAGGCGCTCTGTCATTTGAACGACCTCGGCTACACGCTGTTTGAGATCTTTTTTAACGCTTACTGTGAGACACAGCCGGATTTCTGCGCGCTTTTGAACGGCCTGCGGGCGTCGCGCGGCGCAGAAATTAAGTCGGTGCATCCGTTTACCTCGTCTCTCGAGTCCATGCTGCTTTTCGAGCGGTACGAGCGCCGCCTCGAGGAGGGCCTCACGCTCTATAAAAACTATATGGAGGCGGCGAAGCGGGTCGGCGCGGAGATCCTCGTGCTGCACGGGCAGCGCCTCGGCGCCGGCTCGCTGAGCGACCGGGAATACTGCGCGCGTTACAGGACGCTGTACCGGGCCGGGCAGGCGCTCGGCATCACGGTCGCACAGGAAAACGTGCGGCTGTTCCGCAGCGCGTCGCCGGAATTTATCCGCACCATGCGCCGCGAGCTCGGCGCGGAATGCGCCTTTGTGCTCGACACAAAGCAGGCCGTGATGAGCGGCTACGCGCCCGAGCAGCTTGTGGAAGCCATGGGGGAGCGCCTCGTCCACGTGCATCTGAGCGACCACACGGAAACGGAGAGCTGCCTTCTGCCCGGCGAGGGCAGTTTCGACCTTATCGCGTTTAAGAGCGCGCTGTGCGGCGTCGGCTACACAGGGGATGTGATCACCGAGGTGTACCGGCCGTCTATCCGCGATGACGCCGCGCTGCAAAGGGCGCTTTTTGTCACAAAATCGGTTTTTGAGGAATAAAGCTGCATT
>OLPX01002164.1_pt1 | contig 12128 bp, 10 predicted proteins | sample 1672491 | NCBI WGS metagenome assembly OLPX01 (sample SAMEA3136692, study PRJEB25190) | human gut metagenome | biome: human gut; feature: human-associated habitat; material: faeces | place: Austria | collected 2013 | reverse complement strand
CTGCGGCACAGCCGATGGGCGACCCGTACCAGGTACTCAAGGTTACGGGCGAATGGAACTCGAAGACGACGGAGGACTACATCGGAATGTGCAAGGCGGAGATTACCGGCTCCAAGGAGATACAGCAAGACCTCGCATACATGGCCGGGCAATGGCGCGATACCGTCGTGCGGGAAATCGGGCGTGAACGGTACAACGAACTGTCGGAACAATTGGGCGGTGACCTTGCCTACGCCTATATGGACTACCGGGTAGAGGAACTGATGATCGACCGGCTGGTCAAGGAGCGAATGCCGAAATCGTCAGCCGACTACATCATCCGCAAAGCCGCAGAATCAAGCTTGCTCGGACTTTCGCAGACCTTGAACCGCTCGCCGCTTGCTGAGGAAATCGAGGCACGGGGCGAAGCGGCCTACCGTCCGAAAGGATGGGAAAAAGGTGCGGGTCGGGTATTGGGCGCAACGGCGGATGCCGTCATGATGGGTGGCGCAGGTTCGTGGGCGACATTGGCAAAGTTTGTCGGGGCGGACGTGGCTATCTCGGCAGTCGCCTCACGCTTCGAGCCTGAAAAGTCGCCCAAGCTCTCTGTGGAGCAATGTATCAGCAAAGGTGTGTTCGGTAGCGAACGGAACGTGTTTACGGACTTCCGTAAGGAGGCTGCAACAGTACAGACGGGTGATAGTGCGCTTATTGTGGCGGCCAACGAGCAGTTGAAGAAAAAAATACCTGTGATGAACTTTAATTTTTTGGAGTGGATGCAGACACCAAAGTTTACCCCTTTCCAAATGTCCGAAAAGCCCGGACACCCTGAAAAGAAAAATGAACGTGCCGAACGGTACAAGGATGTGCCGCTCATCGTCGCTCCCGGACAGGAAGAAGCCTATTTGAAGCATTTGGAGAAATATAAGAATGCAACGGCTGTAAAATCCACAAAGGAATCAACACAGCCGGAAATGGAACAGAGGGAAAAAGTGGAGAAAGAGGAACGGCAGGTGGTTATTCCACATGAGGAAGAAAAGCAAGAGAGAGAGGCTGTGCAGACCAACACGAACGGATGGAGCGGATTGCTCGGTACATTGGGATTAGAGGGATTGGGCGATATCACGGGCAACCTCGGATATGTCATGGCCATGCTGCCCGACATCCTGCTGGGAGCTTTTACCGGCAAGACGCAATCGTTGCGCTTTGGGGACAACCTGTTGCCGATAGCGAGTATTGTGGCCGGTCTGTTCGTGCGTAACCCGCTGCTGAAGATGCTCCTTGTCGGTCTGGGCGGCGCGAACTTGCTGAACAAGGCTGGACACGAGGCGTTGGGGCGTCCCATGCCGTCCGCCGACGTGCATACGGAAAACCAGTACCGCCGTTATCCCGACGAACCGCTCAATTCCCGTATCGTAAACCCTGTACTGCAAGGCAGCACGCTCATCGCCACGATAGACCGTGTGCCTTGTACCATCCAGCTCACGCCGACCGTCGCGGAGGCTTACCGTGCAGGGGCATTGCCGCTGAACACGCTGGCGAACGCCGTGCTTGCCAAGAGCGACCAGTTGCGCCATATTGCCTCGCAGAATTACGACGACGGACAGCGGGAGACGATTGTGCGCACACGGGGCATCCAATAAATCCATGAACAATAAAAGCATGATGATATGAAAGAAAAGTCGCAAATCGAAAAAAAAGCCGAAGAAAAGCAGACGGAACTGCTGTCTGCCGCACTGGGCGGGGCATCGAACGCCGGCGGCCATTGGCTCAACGTATCGGGCAAGGGATTTCCCCGGCTCTATCCGCAAGGGGTCTCGGCCAGCCCGTTCAATGCCCTCTTTATGGCCTTGCATTCGGACAATAACGGATGCAAGACCAACCTGTTCACGCTTTACAGTGAAACCAAGGCACGGGGGGCTGCGGTACGGGAGCATGAGCAGGGCGTACCGTTCCTGTTCTATAACTGGAACAAGTATGTCAACCGGAACAATCCGAATGAAACCATCGACCGTACCGCCTATCTCCAATTGGACGAAGAGCAGAAGGCACAGTTCAAGGGTGTCCACAACCGAGAAATCCGCACGCTTTTCAATATCGACCAGACGACGTTGCCCTACGTGGACAAGCCGGCTTACGAGGATGCGGTAAAGCAGGACGGCAGTGTTCAGGAAAGAGGATATGCCGAGGCGGACAACCGCAGGTTGCGCACTCGGTTCAACGACTTTCTATTGAAGATGCGGGACAACCTCGTTCCCGTGCGCTCGGACGGTAGCGGAGTTCCTCATTACGAGACGGACAAAGATGCGGTCTATATGCCGCGCCAAAAGGATTTTGAGCATTACCACGATTATGTGCAGGAAGCCTTGCGGCAGATCGTGAGTGCCACAGGACATCAACAACGACTTGCCCGTGAAGGCATGGTCATGAAGAATGGTGTGGCTCCGTCAGAGGATGCGGTAAAATATGAAAGGTTGGTTGTGGAACTGGCTTCGGGTATCAAGATGTTGGAACTGGGACTGCCCGCGCGTTTGTCCGATGCAAGCCTGAAGACGGTGGATTACTGGTGTCGGGAGTTCAAGGAAAACCCGTGTATAATGGACGCTCTCGAAAGCGACGTGAACAATGCGCTTGATGTTATCCGAAAAGCGGAACGGGGCGAGAAAATTGAGTACGCCACCCTGCGAAACAGACGGCAGACCACGACCATGCAGGAACAGATGCCCAAGCATTACTTTGTGGCGAATGAAATCCGCCAGCACCCGGACAAGGCGGCGAAAAGCATCGTCCTCGTCATCGACCGGGAGGCGAAATCGGCGGATGTCATTTTGCCGGCAGGAGCTTCGACCGAGGCGAACAACGAGATTCCCGGCATGAACAAGGGGCGTATCGAACGGGCATTGCAGAAAGAGGGTATCGAGCAGGTGCGTTTCTATAATACTGACGGTGCATTGGGTTACAGACCCGATGACAGCTATTTCAATGAAAAAATGGTGACACTGGCCCGGTTAAGGAACTACACGTTGGAAAAGCTCTCCACGCTGGACGTGTCGGAAGCTGTCAGACGGGCGAATGAGGTCGGGTTCGATGCCGTGCAGATGATTCAGGATGACAAGAACCGTTGGGCACTCTATATCAAGCCGGAAAACAAGGAGGGGTACAGCGTCTATCCCGACAAGGAGGATGTGAACCGTTTTTTCTCCACGCTCAAGCAGGCGATGGACAACATCGACAAGGTACGGATGGAGCTGGCGCACAAGTATTATGCACTGGCGGAGGTCAAACCCGACCTGAAAGTGGATTTGTTCGGCAGCGATACGCCGGAGATTGACCTGAACCGTATTCAGCGTGTTGCCATCTTCAAGACCAGGCAGGATGGAATCCAGTGTGTGGCAACCATCGACGGACAAAAGCTGCAGCCCCGCAGCGTCACTCCACAGCAGTGGCAACGGATGTGGGTGGCGGAAGACCGTGACGGCTACAAGCGGCATTTGGCGGCTACGCTGTTTGCCGATGTGCTGCAAAAGGGACAATCCGTCGGGGAACAGAAAGCGGAAGAGCAGGTACGGCAACAGAATGAGGTGGTGGCGGAAAATCGGTCGGAAGAGACGAATGATGAAAATATGTCTCCGAAACGGCAGTTTTGGGACAACCTCAAGGAAAAGCATCCCGACGCCCTGTATCTGATTCGTGCAGGAGAAGTCTATCGGCTTTATAATGAGGATGCGGCAAAGGGAGCTGATATATTGGGGATTACGATGAAGAAATATCCGGAACGTGGATTTTCGGCTTTCGCAGAGTTCCCAAGGACGCAACTGGACAGCTATCTGCCCAAACTTGTCCGTGCTGGTGAGCGTGTCGCCATCAGTGAGATAGAGCTACAGGATAAACGGCAGGACGAGCAGGAAACACATAGGGGTATTCATAGATAAGGAGTGACGATTATGACCAAGAATCAGGAATATGCACTGCAATACGCAGATTATGCGATGGCACAGATGCGAAGGTATGGCATCCCGGCTTCCGTCACATTGGCGCAAGGCATACTGGAAAGCAGCAACGGACAGAGCCGTCTGGCAAGGAACGAGAACAACCATTTCGGCATCAAGGCAACTTCCTCGTGGATTGCCGAAGGCGGCAAATACGGAATCTACACCGATGATAAGCCGAATGAAAAGTTCTGCAGCTATGACAGCGTGGGTGATTCATACGAGCATCATTCCCGCTTTTTGAAGGAGAACAGCCGCTATGCCGGTTGCTTCAAACTCTCCCCGGACGATTACAAGGGCTGGGCACAAAGCATTGAGAAAGCCGGTTACGCCACAGGCGGCAAGTATGCCGAGAACCTGCAGAAAATCATTGAGCAGAACGGCTTGCAGAAGTATGACAGACAGGTGATGCAGGAGATGACGGCACAAGGCCGGCAGTTCGGGGTGGAACACAATCCGCTCCAGACTTCCGAGAGTGCGGAACATGGAACGGGGTATTCGTTCCCGGTGGAACGGGAGGAATTTCTGTTCATTACCTCTCCGTTCGGAACACGGCAAGACCCGTTGGACAGCACAAAGCAACAGATGCACAAGGGCGTGGATATCCGTTGCAAAGCCGACGCGGTACTGGCTACGGAGAGCGGCGGCAAGGTCGTGGCGGTAAACCAGAACAAGAATACACCCGGCGGCAAGTCGCTGACGGTGGAATATGCTCGGACGGACGGCAGCAAGGTACAATGTACCTATATGCACCTCAAGGAGATTTCCGTCAAGGTCGGCGATACGGTACAGGCAGGCGGACGGCTTGGCACATCGGGCAATACGGGGACACGGACGACCGGGGAACATCTGCATTTCGGTGTGAAGAATATCTATGCCGACGGGACGAAACGGGATATAGACCCTGCGGCGTATCTGGCTGAAATCGCACAGAAAGGACATATCAAATTGCAAATGCTGCACAACGGAAATGACCTGCTCGTCAAATACAAGGCGGCGGAAGATACCGTGCCTGAAAAGAACCTTTCGCCAGACGGATGGATGAAAAAACTCCTTTCGTCGGAGGATAGCGGTGTGGGAATATCGGGATGCAACGACCCGATTGTGGAGATGGCGATGACCGCTTTCGCCTCCCTGATGCTTTTAGCCACACAGATTGATAACCGGGAGGAAGAGGAACAGAAGACGGCGATATCCGCCGCGATGGATCTTCGTACCATCGACCTGAAGCCGTTGTTGCCGAATATGAAGAACTGCGACCTGACTATCGGCGAGAACGGCAAGGCCATTCTGAAAGCGGACAACGGGGAACTGCATGTCTCGCGGGAGCTGACCGCTTCCGAGCTGAACCGGTTGTCTGCCACGTTGAACAACGGTACACTCACGGAAGAGGCCAAACAGATGCGTGTAACCGGTATGCTGAATACGGTTATCCTGTCGGAAGCGGCCTCACAGAATTTTGAGCAGGGGATGACCCGGCAACAGGGACAAACGGAAAACCTGCGAAGATAAAGGCATGGCGATATGATAAAATGCGTGATGATACAGCTATGCAAGTGTCTGGCGGGAGTTTCCCTCCTTGCGTTGCACCTCCGGTTCTGCTACCTGCTGTTGGGATGGATCGGGACGCTCGTTGTCGTGGGCGTGCAATTAGCCATCGCCGGATGGATGGTCTGGGCGATGATACGCGCACCCGACTGACCGCACTCTACAACAGTTCAACATCAATCAACCCATGTATCACTTGTCCGGATGATCCATGTATCATTAAAGACAAAAAACAGATGATTAAATGTAATGTTACGGTATGCGGCGTTATCGGCCGCGATGCGTCGGTTCGCAAGAATAAAGAAGAGAAAGAATTTCTGGTGTTTCCGCTCCGGGTACAGATTCCGGCGACGGGTGGCGGGCACACTATCGAGGTGGATGTCCGCAAGGAGGGCTGTCAGGAGGAAGCCGCCGGTTATCGGAACGGCTCCCGTGTAGAAGTGAGGGGTACGATGTATCTCAAACGCCGGGGCGACAAGCTATATTTCAACCTGTTCGCCGATGAAATCTGCAATGCCGCTACGGATGATGCGGATTGCGTCAAGGGCGAGCTGGTGTTTCGTGGTAAGGTCGGCCAGAACATCGAGGAAAAAAGGGATAAGAAAGACCAGCCTTATACGGTGTTCTCGGCGTTTAGCGCAGAGAAGGTCGATGACGGCTTCGAGTACCAGTGGGTGCGCTTCTTCTGTTTCGGTAAGGAGCGCGAAGCGTGGTTGCAGCCGGGTGTAAAGGTGGATGCCAAAGGTGAAATGAACCTGTCGGCACACAACGGGAAAATCAACCTTTCCTGCAAGATGGAGGAACTGACGCAATATGTGGCGGATTCGTCTAACTATAATCAATAAGGGTTATGGCCGGTTACAGAAAGAAGAATGCCGACGGACCGAACAGCGAGGACAAGGCTCTTGACCTGTTCGCCGAAATGATGATCGAGAAAATCGAGGGCATTCAAAAGGACTGGAAAAAGCCTTGGTTTACGGAGGGTACGCTACAGTGGCCCCGCAACCTTCACGGGCGCGAGTACAACGGGATGAATGCTTTTATGCTGCTTTTGCACTGCGAGAAAGAAGGGTACAAGATTCCCCGTTTCTGCACGTTCGATTGTGTTCAGAAGCTCAATAAGCCCGGAAAGGATGGAGAGGAACTGCCGCGTGTCTCCGTGCTTCGTGGTGAAAAATCCTTTCCGGTCATGCTCACCACGTTCACTTGTATCCATAAGGAGACTAAGGAGAAAATCAAGTATGACGATTACAAGAAACTCTCCGATGACGAAAAGGAACAATACAATGTCTATCCGAAGATGCAGGTGTTCCGGGTCTTCAATGTCGCGCAAACTAACTTGCAGGAAGCGAGACCGGAGCTGTGGCAAAAACTGGAGCGAGAAAATTCGCGTCCGGCAATCGAGGAGGGCGAGCATTTCAGTTTTGCCCCAGTCGATACGATGATAAGGGATAACCTGTGGATTTGTCCGATTACGCCGAAATATCAGAATGACGCCTACTATTCCATCACGAAGAACGAAATCATCGTACCCGAAAAGGAGCAGTTCAAATCGGGAGAATCGTTCTACGGGACACTGTTCCACGAGATGACGCACTCCACCGGAGCGGAAAACGTACTTGACAGGTTCAAGCCGACTACTTTCGGTTCTCCTGAATATGCCCGTGAGGAACTGGTGGCAGAGTTAGGCAGCGCACTGGTCGCACAGCGTTACGGCATGACCAAGCATATCAAGGAGGACAGTTGCGCGTATCTTAAAGGTTGGCTTGATGAGCTGAAGGAATCGCCACAGTTCATCAAGACAACGCTTCTGGACGTGAAAAGGGCAACCTCGATGATTACCCAGAAGGTGGATAAGATAGCGCAAGAACTGGAACAAAATGTCGGCGAGAAGCAGGAAAACGGAGCGGCAGCAAAGGAGAATACATTTTATTCTTCTGTTGCGTATCTCCAATTTTCGGATGACACGAGGCAGCTTGACGAACTTCGGGAGAAAGGCGATTACGAGGGATTGCTGACGCTTGCCAAGGAGTATTACGACGGCAATGGCATCAACGAACAGCATACTTATTTATCGGCCACGAACAACAAGGGTGACAGCCTTATTGCCGAGGATGAGAATTTCGCTGTCGTGTACAACGGGAGTGTCGGGGGAACCTACGAGGTGATGTTGAAATTCACGGAGCAGGAAATCCGAGACCATATCCGGCGTTACGGTGTCGATATCGCCGGAGATACAATAAAAGGGGTTGCCAGGGAGATGGCGGCGGAACAGTTCTCCGCTTTGGCGTATCAAAAGATTCCGGCCTTCGAGATGCCGAACGGTGAAGTGCTATATGTCGAATATAACAAGGAATCCGATACGCTTGATGTCGGGCAACCCACCAATGCCGGGCTGGTCGCGCAGCATCGTTTCCCTTACGACCACAATGTCGGGCTGGATGCCAATCTGCAAGCCGTGAACGAGAAGCTGAACGAGCTGGAAGAGTATCGGGCAGAACTACAAGAGGCAGAATACGGCAGCGGTATGCGCCGGTAAGGATGGAAAGAAAAAGATGCGGAACTGGTTGGCTCCGCATCTTTTTTGCAGTTTATTTCCCCAACAAACCGTCTATCATAGACTGTAAATTTGCTATGTCGCAATACTGGTTACATCCCCCTCGGTAGTCCTTTCCATTTTGAGCTGTCCGTATCAGAAACGAATCGAGTTCAATTCTTACGCCGCTGCCCATTCGTGACAGACCGGAAGAGTGGCTGATGTAAACGAACTTGCCGTTGCGCTCAATGAAGCAGGAGGTGTCATAATGCCCTTTTGAATTGGAAGCCACCTTTGCACCAACGGCTGCGGCATATTTGGAAATCTCACGCACCAATGCTGTCTGGAAACTGCGGTACTCTTTTGAAACATAGTCTCCTGCATCTGCAAGTATAGCGTCCTGCCATTTGGTATAAAAATTCTGTGCCATATTGATATTTATTATTATTCGTTCCGCAAATAACTTTTCCATTTCTCGCCGTCAATGGTCAGTTTGCCCATTTCCCAATCGTATTCCACTTCCGGTATATTGGTATAAGGGAAATGAACGGTGTAGCCTATCTGTCCGTAAGAGCAATGCAGAGGGGTAACGCAAATCTCCCAACCGAAGTAAGATTGCGGCGTGCAGTATTTTCGCCAGTTGAAACGACCTGCGGCAATATTGCCGCAAAGTCGTTTGAGTATGTCGTTTGTTGTCATTCTGTACCTCCTTTGCTGAGTATGGTGAGTTGTTCGGGACGGTCTGGAAACCAATAAGCATCACTGTCGATATATACGCATCTATAGCCATTCCAAGGTTTTCTGAAAGCTAATACTTCTTTGGGGCCAAATACCACCCCGTAGTCGTTTGTAAACGCCACCATATCGCCTACAGCCAAATCACTGTCTGTTTCCATGACTTCGGACAACCGGCTGAAAAACTCCATGCCCTCGGCTTCACGCTCTTTCTTCCAGCGCATAAACTCCTCTTTGTGGCTTCTTGATGAGCCAATAGGTAATAACTCCGATGCCAAAACCTCTGTCTCGGAAGAGCTTGTTGAGATTAAGATGATGCTGTCACTATCCACTTTTTCGGGAGTTGAGATAATTCGACATTCTATATCATTATCGGCAGTGTGCCAAAAAAGGAGGTTGCCTTGCTTGATGAAATCGTACTTGCTCATTGTCTTTTGATTTATTGTTTTTTTTATTTCCCTTTTCTTGAAGCCTTTTGACTTCGCCCAAAGGGGTTGTTTTCATGTGCGTCACAAACGGGGGGATGCAAGAACGATGAGCAAGGAACCTGCAATGAAATTTTATGAAATACCGTCATCTCCGATTACGGAAAGTTGTCGTCAAATTTTATTTCAGGTAGCGATAGCGGTACTTGGGCAATGTTCGTCCACCGTACCTTTGCACACGAAAACAGACCTGCGGCGTATGTCGGGGCTGTGAAGGGATTATACCCTTAAAACAGGAATATACCGGCAGTGAAACCGGTGGCGGAAGCTCTGCAGAGCATATTTATAAAAGTAACCCGGGGAGCCTGTGCAAAAAAGAGAGCAACCACCCACTTTTGAGGCGGGTGGTTGCCAATGTTTCGGACAAACATCAGAAGTGGTAATCAACAACTCCTCCGATGTAGAGTATCGTTCCCGGTTCAAGCCTACAAACAAACTCCATAAACGTAAAGGACTGTTCGGCAAAAGACTGCAGCCATCGCCATCCAAATAGAAATGATAGGCGACATCCAACGGATTTTCCACTGCCTGTTTGAGATAATAGGTCGAACCCCATTCCAACATATTATCTGCCGTAAGAGCATTCGCTCTTTTTTTGATATTGGCGACATACTCCTCTTTCCATTGCTCTATTCCACCATTATAGCGCATGGTGTCATCGGATATAAGCTCGAACATTCCTTTGGGCAAGGCATGATTGACCAAATTGGCAATATCCTCTTTACGGTCTTCCTCGTCTATTTCTGAACAATAGTCATAGAAGCTCCCGTCTCCTTGCTGGAGTGTGTCCTCATTCAGATAGTTTTCTTTGTCTATCGGCTCCGTTGAAATTTGAAAAATCCTGCTGTGCATAATTGTAAATTTTAGATTGTCAAATATTTTCTTTTTTCCTTTTCTTGAAACTCTTTTGGCTTCTCGTCGGGGAATGATTTTTATGCAGGACTGACAGCGGGAAAAGGACGGATAAGGCAAGTAAACAGTGTACGGGATGAAACGGAATACCCAACCGCCCAATGTAAGAGCACAGTCAGGCTCGTCCGACTATGCCCTGCAACGAGGTGGGGAGTGAAAGTCAATCTTCGATTTGTGGAAGGCTGCCGTGAAGAATATCCGGGAACCGTTAGTGAAAGCGATACTTGACGACCAGACGCACGCTGTACCTTTGCATATAAAATCTCTCCGAAGAGAATTGCCGACGTGAGATGAAAAGAGACCATAATTGAGAAACGCTATTATTCATAAGGGGAAAAGACTATTCGTGGTTGTTATAAATGCTTGATTAACATGAAAATACAATTCGCTCCATAAAATAATCCTTTCTTGAAATAAAAATCACAGAAAAAGAAACAAGATTAAAAAATAACCATTAACTTTGCACCAGTCAAGTTTCCAATCGAAGCGTCGAACGGAATTAAAAGGGAATCCCGGTGAAAATCCGGAGCTGTACTCGCAGCTGTAAGTCCTATTAAAGTTTATCGCACTCTTTGCCACTGGTGAAAGCTGGGAAGGCGCGATAAGCGGGATGAGCCAGAAGACCTGCTTGATGAGATAGATTTAGTGACCACGGGATAATTGGCATTAGATTAAAATGAACAGAGGCTCGTCCACAGGCACCTATATTCTTTTTGATAACCGATTTCTCATTCGTTGCAAATCTGTCGCAATAAAAACGAATGTGTGTTTAAACTTTTTGTTTAACTTTTAATAATTAAGTTATGAAAAAGAATTTTAGATTCTTGGCAATGGCTGTTGTAGCAATGGCCGCCGCAGTGTTCACGGGATGTTCATCCGACGATGACTTCCTTGCTCCGTATGAGGAGAGTGCGATTCAAACCCGCGCGATAAGTTCTACCAATGCGCTTATCGATTTTGATAACGTACCTTCCAGCGTAATGGCTTCTGACCAGTATGGAAACAATCTCTATTCTGCCACGGCCAACGGCAAGCAGGTAACGACCGGCTACATCACTCAAATCGGGCAAACCGGTACGTACATTCAGTTCCCGATTAACTATTTGGAACAAGAATGGGTAAGCGGACAGCCTTGGGAATATGAATTTTGGAATGGTGGTTTTGCCATCTCTAATTTCCATAATCTGACACAGGGGGATTATCAAAACCAATGTAGCGTGTACTGGCCCAACGGCGGTCATAGCGGTAAAAATTTTGCTGTAGCTTTCGGTTATAGCGATTCATACAATGATTCACAAGCAACCTATGACAAATGTGCGAAGATTTACCTGACCGATGCAACCGGCTACAGAGTCGTTACCACAAACACTCCTGTCAAGGGTACACCGAAATATGGTAAATTCAACAGCGTATGGGTTTGTAATACGACTTATACCTACTTAGTCATGAAGGATGGCAACTCGTTTACACAAGGCTCTTTGTCGGCACAAAAAGGATGGTTTAAGGTGGTATTTGTTGCGTTGGATGCGACGGGTAAACCTACAGGTAAGGAAGTAGAATACTATTTGGCAAACTTCGATTCCAGTAAAGATGCAGAATCAGGTTTGACCAATAAAATCCGTACCGGATGGAATCAAGTGGATTTAAGCGGTTTAGGTGACAGCGTATGTACTGTAGCTATCAATTTCGAAGGAAGCGATTCAAGCGCATACGGATTGAACACTCCTGCTTACGTTGCTATAGACGATATTGATGTAACCGTAAACGAATAACATGAATTTGGGGCAAATGCTTTTTAACGGCAAGTGCAAAGTATTTGCCCCTTTTTATTATATCCCAATGGAGATTGGAATCAAATACTTTCTTCAAGGGAATTTCAGCATTAAAATCTTGAGTTCAACTTATAAATGCAACTTTTTGGGTGCGGATAATAAGCAATAAAAA
>OLPX01002147.1_pt1 | contig 12170 bp, 11 predicted proteins | sample 1672491 | NCBI WGS metagenome assembly OLPX01 (sample SAMEA3136692, study PRJEB25190) | human gut metagenome | biome: human gut; feature: human-associated habitat; material: faeces | place: Austria | collected 2013 | reverse complement strand
CTCGTCGGGCTCATAACCCGAAGGTCGTAGGTTCAAATCCTGCCCCCGCAATTTTGTGTGCAATGAGAAATGCAAAAATTTAGCTTTAGTAGCAGATAGCAGTGCTTGCACTGATAGATGCGGATAAAGTTAAATTTTTATACGGCGAATGCCGTAAGCGAAAGACCGAAGGTCTTGAGCTTGCATTTCGGGGTAGTGGCAGATATTCTACCATTCACACATATGCCCAGATAGCTCAGTTGGTAGAGCAGAGGACTGAAAATCCTCGTGTCGCTGGTTCGATTCCAGCTTTGGGCATTACAACGTATGTTGTATGGGGTATTAGCTCAGTCGGTAGAGCACTTGACTTTTAATCAAGTTGTCCGGGGTTCGAATCCCCGATGCCTCAGGATTTCTAAGTAGCTAAGAACTGATCCTATTATCAGTCCTTAGCTTTTTTATTTACTCAAAAAAGCAGGAGCAGATTTCTCAATTTGAGAAACCCGCTCCTGTTTTTCCATATTCCCGCTTAATTTCCCTTGCTGGGAATAAACTGTGCAATGCGGCCTGCAAACTCTGCAATATTCTGGGTCTGGAGAATCACGCGTCCAGGGCCGGTGAGTTTGGTGAGGAAGAGGCCTTCGCCGCCGAAGAAGATATTCCCGAGGCCTTTTACCGTTTCAATTTCATATTTCACATTGCGGTCAAAGGCAACCACATTTCCGGTATCGACTTTTAAGACTTCTCCCGGTTCAAGCTGGCGCTCGATCATGTCGCCGTCAATTTCCAGGAAAGCAAGTCCCTGTCCGCTGATGTCCTCAAGGATGAAGCCTTCACCGCCGAAGAGACCGGCAGAGAATTTCTTTGAGAAAGTGACGTTGAGTTCTACGGATTCCTGGGCGCAGAGGAAGGCGCCTTTCTGGCAGATCATGCCGCCGGTGGCGCTCACGTCCAGCGGATAAATGGTTCCGGCGGAAGTGGAAGCGAAAGCGATTCTTGCGCCGGCCTGTCTGGCCTTGTAGGTGGCCATGAACATGGATTCTCCGGCAAACATCCGTCCAAGGCCCTTCATGATGCCGCCGCGGGCGTTTGTGGACATGTCGATTCCATCAGACATCCAGGTCATGCCGCCGGACTGGGTGTAAATGCTTTCTCCTGCAAAGTCAAATTCCACTTCGACTGCTGGCATGGTATTTCCAATAATTCTATATTTCATATGGCTCCTCCTGTTTTTATGACAGTGTCATATTGATTCTATGTTTCCAGGTGCAAAGATATTTTAACATATTTCGGCAGAATACGCCAGATTTATGTGAAGATTTGATGGTTTTCTATCATTTTTTTCGCAGTTTCTATGAAGGCGGCCGATGCGCTGGAAAGATAGCGGTTTTTCTTGTGGACGGCTGCTACTTCTCTTTTTGCCAGAGGGGAGTCAAGCTGAAAAAAGAGGACGCCTGGCTCCGGCGGCGTCAGCTTTACAAGGCAGTCAGAGACGAAGGCGATGCCCAGGCCTTTTCCGACGAAATGGTACGAGGTGATGAGCTGGTCGAGGAAAAAGCGTACCTTTGGCGTGAAGCCGTAGGATTCGCAGATTTCCATGGCATGCCCATAGGTGACGGTCTCCGGCCGCAGAAGGATAAAGGGCTTGTCGGCAAAGAGGAAGAGCGGTACCTTCGGACAGCCGGGCAGAAGGTGGAAACCGTCCAGAATCTGACTGCGGGACAGTGCATAAGCTTCGGCGCCGGAGCCTGCGGCTATTTTTTCGGGAACGGCTAAGAGAAAGTGTTCCTCAAACAGCACATGGCTTTGGAACATGCTGTCTTCCTGGATCATTGGGTCGATGATGATATCCAGTTCTTCCTTTCGTATTTTTTCCTTCAGCTCCAGAGAAGGGGCTTCGCGGATTTCCAGATCAATACCGGGATATTTTCTGGAAAATTCGGAAATTACGGATAATACAATCTGAGAAAGAAAAAAGTTGGATGCACCGACGCGGACGGAGCCTGTTTTCAGCTCGGAGAGGTCATTGCAGTAAAGGCGCAGGCTGGTTTCGATATTTTTGATTTTTTCTGCGCTTTCAATATAGGCCTTTCCCGCCTCCGTCAGGGCGATATGGGAGGTGCTTCGCTCGAATAACGGCTGTCCCAATTCCTGCTCTTCTTTTTTGATGGCGATGCTGAGCGCCGGCTGTGTCAGATAGAGGTTTTTAGCGGCTTTTGAGAAGCTGCCGGTCTTATACACTTCGCAGACATAGTTCATGTACTGGAACATGGTTTTTCTCCTGCTTTATAAATAGTTTTTATCGGTATAATTAAAATTATAAATTTGATTATATAATAGAACTGTGGTATCTTCAATAGCGGAGTACAAAAGGGGAGATTTTTCTATGAGTTATACGACGATTTTGCTGATTATATGCCCGATCTTTTTTATTTCCGGAATCATTGATTCCATCGGAGGCGGAGGCGGCCTGATTGCGCTTCCTACTTATTTGATGATCGGCCTTCCGATCCGGACGGCTTATGGGTGCAACAAGCTTCAGGCGGGGCTTGGAAACCTGGTGTCGGCGATAAAATATTTCCGCAGCAATATGGTAGATTTGAAGATTGCGCTGATTTCGGCCATTACGGCTATGACAGGCGCTTATTTCGGGACGAAAATCATTTTCCTGCTCCCGGAGGCGACGATTCAGAAGGTTATTACCGTTGCGCTGCCGGCCATCGCCCTTGTGATGGTGCTTCGGAAGTCCAGCACCAGGGACACGATCATGAAGAGCGAGATTTCTAAGAAAACCATTGTCCAGGCTTTGATTGTCGGCGTCATCATGGGCTTTTACAACAGCCTGTTCGGGCCGGGAGTCGGGACGGTTGCAATCATCGCATTCACGATGATTATGCATTATGATTCCAGGGTCGCTTCGGGAAACGGCAAGGTGTTAATTGTGCTGACGAATGCGGTAGCCCTTGTCAGTTATGTGAAAACGGGAAATGTGGCGTATGAGATTGCAATTCCGGCCGCATTGTCAGCGATTCTTGGAAACCTTGTGGGCGTGAACCTGGCGATTAAGAAAGGGGATAAGATCATTAAGCCAGTGATGCTGGTGATTGTGATCCTCACAGTTGTTAAGTTTGCATTGGAGAATAATCTCTGGGCATAAATTTAGGAATAGCAGTTCAGCCATACCATTCATAATTTGACGGATTCCATTTATCGGCCAACAAATAATGATATTGGCCGTCAAATTATTCATGTCGGGCGTCCGCCCTATATCCACATATGCCCAAATGCTGCTCTGTGAGCAAGCTCCCACGCAGCATTTGGGCATATGTGTCTGCATGGCTGAACTGTTCAATTTCATACTCTCTTCTGCCGCAGGCGGCCTTTGTGGCTTGTCTGCGGCCTTTTTCTGTCTAATCATTTACGCTTTTATTAAATCTTTTCCCATCTATTGTGCTGGAAACAAGTGAATGTTAAAATGAAATCAAGGAAGGTGATTTTTATGAGGAGACTGTTTTTTCTTGTTTTTCTCAGTCTTATGCTTGCCGGATGTTCGTCCGGGGCGGACAGGAAAAGTGAAAATAGACGGGATCAGACGGAAACTGCCGCGGAAGAAGAGGAGTGTGAGGGAGTTGTCCAGGAGGCCGTTTCTTCGGAGGATGACATGACGGCGGAAGAGATTATGAGCTTTCTGGAAAGTTTTGAGCCGGGGCTTTCTTTTGTGGACATGGATGCAGAGGAAACCGAAGGATATGGAGATGCGCTGGAAGATGCCTATGAACTGATGGGGCGGAAGACGGAGGACGGCTTTGGGTACGTGCTGGCAGTTTTAAAAAAGGGAAAGCAGAGCCCTTTAGACGGCCTCGCTGTCTATGAAGAGGGGAATGACCTTGCTGCCGGGAAAGGGAGCGAGCCGTCTTTTTTGTTTACCAGGGTCAACAGCCTGATGCAGGGAAATGGAAACCAGGTTCTGTATCTCCAGCCCAAGGATCTGGCGGCGCCGGAGGAGATGCAGCAGGTGTTCCGTTACCGTTTCTGTGAAGGCGAAGAGGGCAGGAGGTATTTGGAGGATGCAAAGGAACGCGGAGTCCGGTTCTCGCCGCCGGATCATGGCGCCTATCTCTGTGTGGAACGGTATGAGAATGGGAAAAACTATACGGAATATGTGGAGCTGACGGCTGAGGAAGAGCAGGAGATTTTAAGATCGGATGAGGCGGTGTACCCGCCGCTTTACGGGAATTACGGCATCCAGTTTTTCGTCAGTGAGGATACTTATGAGACGGAAGAGATCGAAGAAGGCAGCATTACCATGCCGGCGCTTCGGATTGCAGAGGAACGGTGCCGGTTCCAGGCGGTGGAACTGTCGGAGGTTCATGATATCGTTAAGGCCGAAATGAAGATGCGGTTCCAGGAATATGATGAGAGCACCGGCACGATTTCGCGGGAATGGGAGGAAACGGAGACGCTTACCGAGCGTTCCTCGCTTCAGAAGCTGGAGGAGATGATTGCGACCTCGAAGCCGGCGTTTGAGAGCGGCAGCCCTTATACGGGAATTTTGACACTGACCCGTGAGGACGGAACGGAAATTATTGTTCATGCGGCCGCTGACGGCAGCAGCAGTTTTATTCTCGGAAGCTATTCCGTCTATGAACCGGAAAGCGGATCCATGGAAGAACTGTGGGAGCTGTTCCCGATGATGCGGGAAAATACGGGATGGAGCGAGGCCCTGGTGCCTGGAAGGTAGGAGTATGAAAGAAAAAGATTTGCTTACACGGCTTTCGGAATACAGCCAGTCGGATTTTTATCCGTTTCACATGCCGGGACATAAGAGAAACGGCTTTTTTACCAGAGACGGCGGCTTTCCGGATCCGTATTCCATTGATATTACGGAAATCGACGGGTTCGACAACCTTCACCACCCGGAAGGGATTTTAAAGGAATCTATGGAGTGGGCAGCCGGCGTTTACGGCGCAGATCGGACGTACTATCTCGTGAACGGCAGTACCTGCGGAATTTTAAGCGCCATCTGCGGCACGGTTCCGTCGGGAGGAACGCTCCTGATGGCGAGAAATTGTCACAAATCTGCATACAATGGGCTCATATTAAACCGGCTGACTCCAGAATACGTGTACCCGGAAACGGTCGGGCGGTATGGGATTTTGGGGAGTGTTTCCCCGGAGGCTGTGGCGCGCTGTTTAGAAAAGGATGAAAACCATGAGATCCGCGCGGTATTTCTCGTGTCTCCGACGTATGAAGGCGTTGTTTCTGATATAAAACGGATTGCTGAGGTTGTCCATGAGCATGGAATCCCGCTGATTGTGGATGAGGCGCACGGGGCCCATCTCCCGTTTGCGAAAGAGGGGGATGGGTTTCCGGCTTCGGCCCTCGATAGCGGGGCAGATCTTGTGATACAAAGTTTACATAAAACACTGCCGTCTTTTACCCAGACGGCTGTTCTCCATGTGCAGGGGAAGCTTGCAGACAGGGAGCGGGTGGAGCAGTACCTTGGAATGTTCCAGAGCTCCAGCCCGTCGTATCTTTTTATGGCGGGGATTGAGCGGTGCCTCCGTTTCATGGACAGGCAGGGGCGGGAGGAGATGTCCGCCTACGGGAAGCGGATGGAGCAGTTTTTTTTATCGCTCTCGGGACTTGAGGTTTTGGAGGTCATGAACCGCTCGGTCATAGGAGAGAGGGGCGTTTTTGACTGGGACTGCTCGAAAATCGTGGTGTTTTCCGGGAAGGCAGAGGGGCTTTCCGGGGAGAAGCTTGGGCGGATTCTCAGGGAAAACTATCATCTGGAAATGGAAATGTGCGCGCCGGAGTATGTGGTGGCGATGACGTCGCTTCTCGATACGAAAGAAGGGCTTTTAAGGCTTAAGGAGGCGCTTCTTGAGATCGATAAGGGACTTTCCGGGAAGAAAAAGGGAAAAGGCAGCAGGATTGGCAGCGGGAACATGACGGAGACGGCCGAAATGTGCATGATACCGGCAAAAGCTCTGGAGCTTCCCGGAAGGCGCGTTTCGACGGCGGAATCGGCCGGCTGTATTTCAAAGGAATTTGTCTACCTGTACCCGCCGGGGATCCCGATTCTCGTTCCCGGGGAGCGGATTTCCAAAGAAGCCGTTTCGCGTATTCTGGAGTACCAGACAGAGGGGCTTTCCGTGCAGGGTACGTCCGATCCGTCTGTTTCCACGATTTTGGCAGTTGCGGGCGGCGAAGGGGTATGCTAGAATAATTTCAGCGAAAACGCAGAAGAAGAATCGAACCATGTACGTCCAGGGAGGACAAAACGGCAGATATGGGCAGAATTTTTTATTTGATGGGAAAAAGTGCCACGGGTAAGGACACCGTGTATAAGGAGCTCCTTCATGCAAAACCGGAGCTTAAGACCGTCGTCCCTTATACGACGAGGCCGATCCGTGCCGGTGAGGAAAACGGCGTCGAATATTTTTTTGTGGGGCAGCCGGAGTTGGAGTCCATGAAGGCGGCCGGGAAGGTCATCGAGCTTCGCACGTACCAGACGGTCATGGGGCCGTGGAGCTATTTTACGGCCGATGACGGCCAGTTTGATTTGGAAGACGAGCGGCCGTTTTTGATGATCGGGACGCTGGAATCCTATGAAAAGATGGTGGAATATTTCGGAAGTGAAGCCATGGTGCCGCTTTACATTGAGGTTCCGGACGGCATACGCTTAAGGCGCGCCGTCGACCGGGAGGAAAAACAGCAGAAGCCGAATTTCAGAGAGGTCTGCCGCAGGTACCTGGCGGACGAAGACGATTTTTCCGAGGAAAAGCTTTCGCGTCTGGGAATTCAAAAGCGGTTTTTGAACCTGGAACTGGAGACTTGCCTGCGAGAGCTTCTCCTGGAGATCGAACGCAGATAAAACTTTTGTTTCACGAAAATCTGTGCTATAATTGGGAAGAATGGAGGGATGGCGATGATGGAAAACAAGGTGACGGGATTTAAGGATATTCTCGGAAACGATATGGTGAAGGAACATTTTAAAAAGGCCATTGAGGCCCACAAGGTTTCTCATGCCTATATTCTGACCGGCGAGGCCGGAATGGGGCGGAAGTCCATCGCCAATGCCTTTGCCATGACGCTTCTCTGTGAAAAGGGAAAGAGCGAGCCATGCATGGTGTGCCATTCCTGCAAGCAGGTTCTGGCTGGGAGCCATCCTGACCTGATTTATGTAACCCACGCGAAGCCGGCCAGCATCGGCGTCGACGACATCCGGGAGCAGATCAATGACACGATCATGATCCGCCCTTACAGCAGCTATTACAAGATTTATATTGTGGATGAAGCGGAAAAAATGACGGTGCAGGCGCAGAATGCCCTGTTAAAGACCATCGAGGAGCCGCCGTCCTATGCCGTTATCATCCTGATTACCACCAACCAGGAGGCATTCCTTCCGACGATCCTTTCCAGGTGTGTCCAGCTTAAATTAAAGCCGTTAAAGGATTTTACGGTGAAAAGCTATCTGACCGACCACCTCGGCGTGGCGGAGAGGGATGCGGAGCTCTGTGCGGCCTTTGCGAGAGGGAATCTTGGAAAAGCCATCTATCTGGCTTCCTCCGAGGAGTTCCAGCTCATGTACCAGAAGGTCATGAATCTGGTAAAGAACGTGGGACAGATGGATATTTCCATGCTGCTTGAATGCATCATGGAGATGAAAAATGAAAATTATGATATCGGCGAGGTTCTCGACCTGATGCAGCTCTGGTACCGGGATGTCCTGATGTACAAGGTGACAAAGGACATGAATCTCCTGATATTTAAAGATGAATATAAACTTATTAACGAGATGGGGCAGAAGGTTGGCTATGCCGGGCTGGAGGAGATTCTCGGCGCCATTGACAAGGCGAAGGCGCGGTTAGAGGCCAATGTGAACATGGAGCTGGTGATGGAGCTTCTGCTTCTCACCATGAAGAACCCCTCATAAGGAGAATAGAAATGACGAAAGTAATCGGTGTCCGTTTCCGCAAGGCGGGAAAGGTCTATTATTTCAGCCCGGGCGACCAGATCATCAAAAACGGGCAGCATGTGATTGTTGAGACGGCCAGGGGCGTCGAGTACGGCTATGTGGTACTCGGTACCCATGAGGTCGATGATAAGAAGGTGGTTCAGCCTTTAAAGCCGGTAATCCGCATGGCTACCGACGAGGACGAGGCCATCGAACAGAAAAACAAGGAGAAAGAAAAGGAAGCGTTTAAGATCTGCCAGGAGAAAATCCGGAAGCATGAGCTGGAGATGAAGCTAATCGACGCGGAATACACCTTCGACAACAATAAGGTTCTGTTTTATTTTACGGCGGACGGGAGAATTGACTTCCGCGAGCTGGTAAAGGATCTGGCCTCCGTGTTTAAGACGAGGATTGAGCTTCGCCAGATCGGCGTAAGGGACGAGACGAAGATTGTCGGCGGCATCGGCATCTGCGGACGGCCGCTCTGCTGTACGTCCTATCTTTCCGAGTTTATCCCGGTTTCCATTAAGATGGCGAAGGAACAGAATCTTTCTTTAAATCCGACGAAGATTTCCGGCGTCTGCGGGCGTCTCATGTGCTGTCTCAAGTACGAAGAGGAGACGTATGAGGAGTTAAACGGCCGCCTTCCCAACATCGGGGATTATGTGACGACGGACGACGGCTTAAAGGGCGAGGTGCACAGCGTCAGCATTTTAAGACAGCTTGTGAAGGTTGTCGTGACCGTAAACGGGGACGAAAAGGAGATCCGGGAGTACAAGGTGGGCCAGCTTAAGTTCCGGCCAAAGCGCAGGAAGGAAAAAGCGGGCGTCAACGACGCCGAGTTAAAGCATCTGGAGGCTCTGGAGAAAAAGGAAGGGAAATCGAAGCTCAATGACGATTGATCTGAAGGAAAATGAGCGGATCGACGATTTGCAGCGGAACCATCTGCGGATTATCCAGAAGACTGACGGGTTCTGCTTCGGCATGGACGCCGTGCTGCTTTCCGGGTTTGCTGCGGTGAAGCCGGGGGAACGCGTCTTGGATCTCGGAACCGGCACGGGGATTATCCCGATTCTTCTCTCTGCAAAGACGGAGGGGGAACATTTTACCGGCCTGGAAATCCAGGAGGAGATCGCCGGGATGGCGAAAAGAAGCGTTTCCATGAACGGCCTGGAGAAAAAAATTGAGATTGTAAACGGTGATATTAAGGAAGCCAGCCGGATTTTCGGAGCGGCTTCCTTTGATGTCGTTACGACGAATCCGCCGTATATGAACGATGCCCACGGACTGAAAAACCCGACGGAGGTCAAGGCCATCTCCCGCCACGAGGTGCTCTGCACCCTGGAGGACGTGGTGCGGGAGGGCGCAAAGGTCTTAAAGCACGGCGGGCGTATGTATATGGTGCACCGGCCCCACCGGCTCATCGAGATTCTTAACACCATGACGAAGTACCGGCTGGAGCCGAAGCGCATGAAGCTTGTCCATCCGTTCCGGGATAAGGAGGCCAATATGGTGCTCATCGAGGCCGTCCGCGGGGGCGGCGCCTGGATGAAGGTGGAGCCGCCGGTGATTGTGTATAAAGAGCCCGGTGTGTACAGTGAAGAGATTTACGATATTTACGGGTATTAGAGGGCGCCGGCAGGCGAGAGAACTGTCCGTCTGATACGGACATTTGGACACATTTTTAAGGAAGCCGGCTGAACCGGCAGGAGAAGAAGGCATGGCTTGAAAGGAGAGGGCAATGCAGGGAAAGCTGTATTTGTGTGCGACCCCCATTGGGAATCTTGAGGATATTACGCTTCGCGTTTTGAATACGCTCCGGGAAGTGGATCTGATTGCGGCCGAGGACACCAGGCACAGCATCAAGCTTTTAAACCACTTTGAGATCAAGACGCCCATGACGAGCTACCATGAGTTCAACAAGGTGGAAAAAGCCAGGTATCTTGTGGAAAAGATGAAGGAAGGGCTCAATGTGGCGCTTGTGACAGACGCCGGGACGCCTGGGATTTCTGATCCCGGCGAGGAGCTTGTCCGCCAGTGCTATGAGGCGGGGATCGAGCTGACGTCCCTTCCGGGGCCGGCGGCCTGCATCACGGCCCTTACCATGTCGGGCATGGCGACAAGGCGGTTCGTGTTTGAGGCGTTTCTTCCGGCGGATAAGAGAGAGAAGGCAGAGGTTTTGGAGGAGTTAAAAGGCGAGACGCGGACGATCATTCTCTATGAGGCGCCCCACCGGCTGATCCGGACGCTGGGAGAGCTTCTTGAGGCCCTTGGAGACCGGCGGATCTCCATCTGCCGGGAGCTTACGAAAAAGCATGAAACCGTGTTCCGGACGACGTTTTCGGAGGCCCTTTCTTTCTACGAAAACGAGGAACCGCGGGGCGAGTGCGTGCTCGTCATCGAGGGGAAGAGCCGGGAGGAGATTAAGAAGGAGAAAGAGCAGGCCTGGGAGTCCATGTCCATCGAGGAACATATGGAGCAGTACCTCTCCCGCGGAACCGACCGCAAGGAGGCCATGAAGCTCGTGGCGAAGGACCGCGGGATCAGCAAACGTGACGTTTATCAGTATCTGATGAGGGATTAAATGAAGACAGAACACAAGAAGAAAAAATGGGCGGCTGGGATCCTGGCCGTGTTTGGCGCGGCGTTTCTTTACCTGATGGGAGCGGCTGCGCCGTTTCTGCATTATGAAGAGATTTCGGAGGAAACGAAAGAGACGTTTCAGACAGCGGAGTTTTACTCGGAGGAAACAGGGCCTGACAGGGCCATGATTATGGAGACCAACAAAAGCGCATGGGAGGAGCGGATGCGGCTCTTTTCCCAGGCCGAGGACAGGATTATTATGTCAACCTTTGATATGAGGGACGGAGAGAGCACCAGGGACGTGCTGGCTGTCCTCTATGAAAAGGCAGAACAGGGTGTCGACATAAAAATTCTCGTGGACGGCATCAGCGGCGTCATCCGCATGGAAGGGAACGAGCTGTTTTACGCCCTTTCCGGCCATCCAAATGTGGAGATTAAGCTGTATAACAGGCTGAACCCGTTTGCGCCATGGAAGACCCAGGGGCGGATGCATGACAAGTATATCATCGCCGACGACCTGGCGTATATTCTTGGAGGGCGGAACCAGTTCGACTATTTTATCGGGGAGTATCCGACAAAGAACAGGAGCTATGACAGGGAGATCCTGATTTATAATACCGGGGCCGGAAGCGGCAGCAGGGAGAGCTCGCTTTTCCAGGTGGAGGCGTATTTTGAGGACATGTGGAGCCGGGAGGAATGCACGTATTTCCATGAGGACGCGGGGCTTCTTGAAAAGGAAAAGGTAAAGGCGGAGATTTTAGCCTTAGAGGAGCGGTATGAGCGGCTTACGGCGGAAAATCCGGAGCTTTTTGAAAAATCCCAGGACTACGCGGCGAGGACGAAGGCCACCAACAAGGTGACGCTCATAAATAACCCGACCCACATCTACGGAAAAGAGCCGGTCGTGTTCTATAAGCTGATGGAGCTTGCAAAGGAGGCAGATTCCCGCGTGATTTTCCAGACTCCGTATATTGTATGCAATTCTTATATGCTTAAGGAGCTCACAGAGCTTTCCGAGGCAGTGCCGGACAGCCGGATTTTAATCAATTCCGTGGAAAACGGGGATAACTTTATGGCTTCCAGCGATTATCTGTACCGGAAAGGGGAGATTGTGGAGACAGGGATCCCCATTTATGAGTATGACGGCGGGCTTTCCAACCACGGGAAGTCCATGGTGATTGACGATGATCTGGCGGTCATCGGGTCGTACAATATGGATCTTCGCAGCACGTATGTGGATACGGAGCTGATGCTTGCGGTTCACAGCGAGGCCATTGCCGGTGAACTTTCCGGATACATGGCGGCCATGGAAGCTGACAGCCGGCGCGTGATCGGAAAGACAGAATATGAGACGCCAAAACACCTGACGGTCGAGCCGGTTCCCTGGTGGAAGATGGCGGCCATGCGTGTTGTGGGACTTTTGATGCAGGGGGTAAGAGGGCTGGTGTAAAGACGCACTGAACGATTTTTGACACTTTCTTAACACATTTAAAACGGTATTTTATGCCATTGAAACGCGATTTTTGGCATTTCATACAGATAACCTTGCCTGGAATCTAAAAAAAATATAAAATTACACTAAAAAATAATAAAGGGAGTGTCGCAAAATCATCAAAATAGATGATTGAGCGGCACTTCTGCTTGT
>OLPX01002141.1_pt1 | contig 12187 bp, 12 predicted proteins | sample 1672491 | NCBI WGS metagenome assembly OLPX01 (sample SAMEA3136692, study PRJEB25190) | human gut metagenome | biome: human gut; feature: human-associated habitat; material: faeces | place: Austria | collected 2013 | reverse complement strand
CTTTCTTTTTAAATATACCGAGAAGATTATATCAGACAGCAGACAGATATTCAATAATAAAAACGTTACCGGGCGAAAAATAGTTATTTCAAAAAAACGGACTATGTGGTATAATCTTATGCTGAGGTATCTAATGTATACGACAAAAAGAGTGTTGAGAATAGTGAAAGGCAGGAACCCTTGAAAAGCAAGGTTTTCCAGACAGGTATAAGTAAAAATGAAATTAGGTATTGTAGGACTTCCCAATGTAGGAAAAAGTACGTTGTTCAATTCCCTGACCAAGGCTGGTGCGGAATCGGCCAATTATCCCTTCTGTACCATTGATCCCAATGTAGGAATCGTAACGGTGCCTGATGAGCGGCTGAAGCTGCTGGGAGATATGTATCATTCCAAAAAAGTGACTCCTGCAGTGATTGAATTCGTGGACATCGCCGGTCTGGTAAAAGGCGCTTCCAAGGGCGAGGGCCTGGGCAACCAGTTCCTCTCCAACATCCGCGAGGTGGACGCCATCGTCCACGTGGTCCGCTGCTTCGACGATCCCAACGTCATCCACGTGGACGGCAGCGTAGACCCCCTGCGTGACATCGAGACCATCAACTTAGAGCTGATCTTCTCCGACATCGAGATCCTGGAGCGTCGCATCTCCAAGCAGTCCAAGGGCGCCTTTAACAACAAGGATCTGGCTAAGGAAGTGTCCCTGTTAAAAGCCATCAAAGCCCACTTGGAGGACGGCAAGCTGGCCCGCAGCTTCACCCCCGACGACGAGGACGACAACGAATTCATCGCCAGCTTAAACCTGCTGACCGGCAAGCCCGTGATCTTCGCCGCCAACGTGGCTGAGAGCGACTTGGCCGACGACGCGGCCAACAACCAGTACGTGAACGCGGTCCGCGAATTCGCCTCCGAGAACGGCTGCGAAGTATTCGTCATCTGCGCCGAGATCGAGCAGGAGATCGCCGAGCTGGACGAGGACGAGAAGAAAATGTTCCTGGAGGACTTAGGAATCACCGAGTCCGGCCTGGAAAAGCTCATCGCCGCCAGCTACCGCCTCCTGGGCCTGATCAGCTACCTCACCGCCGGTCCCCAGGAAAGCCGCGCCTGGACCATCAAAGTGGGCACCAAAGCCCCCCAGGCCGCCGGCAAGATCCACAGCGACTTCGAACGCGGCTTCATCCGCGCCGAGGTAGTCGCCTACGACGACCTGATGTCCTGCGGCAGCATGACCGCTGCCAAAGAAAAAGGCCTGGTCCGCTCCGAGGGCAAGGAATACGTGATGAAAGACGGGGACGTGGTTCTCTTCCGCTTTAACGTCTAACCCAATTTCCCGTGACCTCCCCGTCTTTAAAAACACTTTTACGCCTGCCCCAGCCCCGCCGCTGTGGCAGGCATTTTCCTCCCCTGACGCTCACGAACGGCCGCATCTCGCCCCTCGCTTCAAAAAAGGATGGTACCCTATGACCCTAATCAGCACCTTCATCGAAACCTTCAACAACTACCTCTGGGGCGCCCCCATGATCCTTCTCCTTCTGGGCACCCACATCTACCTCACAATCCGCACCGGCTTTATCCAGCGCAAAACCTTCACCGGGATCCGCCTCTCCGTAACCCGCGACCCGGACTCCCAGGGAGATATCAGCCAGTTCGCGGCCCTCACCACAGCCCTGGCCTCCACCATCGGCACCGGCAACATCATCGGCGTGGGCACCGCCATCGCCCTGGGCGGTCCCGGCGCAGTGCTCTGGTGCTGGCTCACCGGCGTGTTCGGCATCGCCACCAAATATTCCGAATCCCTGATCGCCGTCAAATACCGCGTCAAAACCAAGGACGGCACCATGCTGGGCGGCGCCATGTACGCCCTGGAGCGGGGGCTGAACATGAAATGGCTGGGAAAGATTTTCGCCGTTCTGGGGGCCTTAACCGCCTTTGGCATCGGCTGCGGCGTGCAGGTCAACGCCATTTCCAGCATCGTGAACAGCAGCCTGGCTCCCGCCCTGTCCGGCGCCTCCGAAAAAGCCTCCGGCCTGCTAAATACATACCCCTGGATCATCAGCCTGGCCGTTGGCCTGATCGTGGGCGCAGTCACCTGCCTGGTCATCTTCGGCGGCGTCAAATCCATCGCCCGGGTCTGCGAGCGCCTGGTGCCCTTCATGGCTTTCTTCTACGTGGTGGGCTGCGTGGCGATCCTGATCTTTAACCGCGCTTATCTGGCAGAGACCTTTTCCATCATCTTCCGCAGCGCCTTCACCGAGGTGAAATCCATTGCAGGCGGCCTGGTGGGCACCGGGATTATGATGTCCGCCCGCTACGGAATCGCCCGTGGCCTGTTCTCCAACGAATCCGGCATGGGCTCCGCCCCCATTGTGGCAGCGGCCGCCCAGACCCGCAATCCGGTGCGCCAGGCCCTGGTATCCGCCACCGGCACTTTCTGGGACACGGTGGTGGTCTGTCTGATGACCGGGCTGGTGCTGGTCAGCAGCATTATCGGAAACGACGCCATCAGCGTGGCTACCCTGGAAGGCGGCGAGCTGACCAGCGCCGCCTTCAGCCAGATCCCCTACATCGGCCAACCCATCCTGATCGTGGGTATCATCACCTTCGCCTATTCCACCATTTTAGGCTGGTCCTACTATGGAGAGCGCTGCCTGGAATACCTGGCCGGTAAAAAGGGGCTGATCCCCTACCGCGTGGCCTGGATTCTGGTCCTGGTGATCGCCCCTGTGATCCAGTTGGAGCTGGTGTGGAGCATCGCAGACACCCTGAACGCCCTGATGGCCATTCCCAACCTGATCGCCGTGCTGCTGCTCTCCAACGTAGTGGTCCGGGAAACGAAGCATTATCTGAATCATCTGGATGAGCGGGATGAAACTCCAATCCCGGTGATCCAGGACTGACGGAATCATTTCCACAAAAATCCAGCCGGAGAGCTGCACACAGCTTCTCCGGCTGGATTTTTCAACCTCTTTTGGCGGCTTCCACCAGCGCGCCAAGGATATCCCGGTTCTCCCGGCTGCTCCGGTATGAGAACTCAGGATGCCACTGAACGCCCCAAACAAACCTACGGTCCGGCATGTAAATCCCCTCGATCAGGCCGTCCGCCGCCACCGCCATGGACTTAAAGGGCCCGGCCAGCTCCTTCACGGCCTGGTGGTGGCAGCTGTTAACCGGCAAATCCTCCCTGCCAAGCAGCGTCTGCAGCGGAGCGCCAGGCAGCAGCTTTACCATATGGGCGCAGCGGTCGTAGGGCGGTTTCATGCGGTGCTCCACCTCCGAGGGAGCTTCCGATGGCAGGTCCTGGTAAAGAGTCCCGCCGAACACCGCATTCATCAACTGATGTCCCCGGCAGATGCCGAGCACCGCCTTGTCCCGCTCCACAGCGCCGCGCAGAATATACGCGTCCATGCTGTCCCGCAGTCCGGACACGATCCCGCAGTGTTCGGACGGCTCCTGTCCGTACAGAGCAGGGGAAACGTCCTGTCCGCCGGTCAGGATGAATCCGTCGCAGCTCTCCAGAAAATAATCCAGCATATCCTCATTTCCGGTGAGCGGCGGCATTAAGGGAATTGCTCCCTGCTCCTCCAGACCTCTCATATACCCGGGCAGCATCCAGTAGCTGTCCCGCTCCTCATCCAACAGGGGCATGACCCCGATTACCGGCTTTCCCTCAAACATCCCTCGTCCTCCGTCCCGGCCCATTACAGCGCCATTTCAAGATTTTCATAGTATAGCGCGTTTTAAAAAACGTGTCAAGATTTCCGCCGGCAGCCGGCAGCGCGCAAAAAGGGCCCGGCGCAAAGGAAACAGCGCCGGACCCCGAATCTCGAGTCTTAAATCAGATCAAACTCTTATTTCTTTTTATTTGCAATTTTCCCCATCAAAATCACTGCGATCATGATGATAAAGATGGCGGCAAAAATTCCGACCATACCCTTGCCCATAATCTCCAGGGCGATTTCCACATTTGTCATATTCATATTATTTCCTCCTCACGCCGGGCTTACAGGTACTGGGTAACAATGCTGATGACAAGGCCGCCTGCGATTACGGAGGCAACCTGGCCGGACACGTTGGTTCCCGCCGCCTGCATCAGGATAATATTTCCGGGCTCCGCTTCCGCCGCCATCTTCTGCACCACGCGGGAGGACATGGGGAAGGCGGAAATGCCGCAGCCGCCGATCATGGGGTTCACCGGGGGCTTGCCGGCCATCTTTAAGAATACGTTGACCACCTTGGCAAAGAGCACGCCGCCGATGGTATCGAACACAAAGGCCACCAGGCCCAGAGCCATGATCATCAGGGTGGCCGGGTTCACGAACTGCTCGGCCCTCATACTGAAGGAGATGGTGATGCCCAACAGCAGGGTAATGATATTGGCCAGCTCGTTCTGGGCCGCCTGGCTGAGGGAATGAAGCACGCCGCACTCGCGCAGCAGATTTCCGAACATCAGGAATCCCACCAGGGCCACGGACTGCGGGGAGATGAAGCCTACGATGATGGTAACCGCGATGGGAAACGCGATTCTCATGCCACGGCTCACGTCGCCGGGATTGTACTGCATGTGGATGCAGCGCTCCTTTTTCGTAGTCACCAGCTTGATTGCAAAAGGCTGGATAATGGGCACCAGGGCCATGTAGGAGTAGGCGGCCACCGCGATTGGGCCCATGTAGTTGGAGCCCAGCACCTGGGAAACCAGGATGGAGGTGGGGCCGTCCGCCGCGCCGATGATTCCGATGGAAGCCGCATCCTTTAAGTCAAAGCCCATCAGGCAGGCGATCAGAATCGCCGCGAAGATACCGAACTGAGCGGCTGCTCCGAACAAAAACAGTACCGGCTGGCTGAGCAGCGGTCCGAAATCGATCATCGCGCCGATGCCGATGAACAGCAGAATGGGCATGGCCTCGGAAGCCTCGATTCCCACCTCGAAAAGCCACTGGATAATCCCCGCTGCCTCCACCTTGTTCTGTACCAGCTGATCGATCACGCCGGAATAGGGCAGGTTCACCAGAATTGCGCCGAAGCCCAGAGGCAGCAGCAGGGAAGGCTCATACTCCTTCTTGACCGCCAGGACAATGAGGGCGATTCCCACAATGTACATTGCGATCATTTTCCAGCCGCCCGGCCCCAGCACCGCCATGATACCGTCTAATAAAAACTCCATTTTTTAATCTCCTCCCTTGAATTGGTATACAAGCAATTTATCGATGTTCCGGCCCGGAGCCCGTCAGGGTCAGCCGCACGTGGCCGATCACCCGCTCCTCCTGGTCCAGAATTTCGTACTCCGCCTCCGGCGTCACCACCGTTAAGGGCAGCTCCCCGGATTCCGGGATGTAACCCAGTTGTTCGATCAGATAACCGGACAGCGTGTCGCAGTAGCTCTCAATGTGCAGATGAAGTTCCTCCTCCAGATCATAGATCTGAGCGCTGCCCAGCACCCGGAATATTTTATGGGGCTCCAGGACCACAATATCCGGCTCCTCGGTCTCATATTCCTCCTGGATCTCGCCTACGATCTCCTCGATCAGGTCCTCCAGCGTGACCATTCCCGACACTCCGCCGTACTCATCCACCAGAATGGCGATCTTCACCTTATTTTTCTGCATTTCCCGAAACAGAGCGTCCGTCCTGCGGTTTTCCGGAACAAAAAACGGTTCCTTTAACAGCGGCCGGATCTCCACCTGGCAGAAAGATTGATCCTTGGCGCAGATCACAAAATCCTTCATGGACAGAATGCCCACAATATTATCAATTTCCCCCTCATAAACGGGTATTTTGGAATGCATGCTCTTTAAAATCCCGTCGATGTATTCCTCCATCGGATCTTCCAGATTGATGGCCACCATGTCCTGCCGCGGCACCATCACCTCCTTGGCCCGCTTGTCGTCAAAGGAGAAAATGGACGTGATCATCTCCTTCTCGATCTCGTTGAACACACCGGTCTCACTGCCCGTCTCCAGCATGGACTTGATCTCCTCCTCGGACACCTCGGCCTCCAGCGTCTCGCTGTGCATGCCGATGAGCTTTAAAAAGCCGCTGGTGGAGAGGGATAACAGCCGGATAAAGGGATTTAACACCCGGGAGATCATGAAGATCGGACGCACGCAGAACAGGCTGAAGGTTTCCGCCTTCTGCAGCGCTATGCGCTTGGGCACCAGTTCGCCGAACACCAGGTTGAAGTAGGCCAGCACAATGGTGACGCACACGCCGGCAATGGTCTGGCTGTAGGGAATCCCCCACTCCAGCATCCGAACGCCCAGCACCTGGGAAATCCCCGTGGCCGCCGACGCGCTGGAAAAGAATCCGGCAAATGTGATCGCCACCTGGATAGTGGATAGAAATACAGTCGAGTCTTTCATCAGGCGTTCGATCAGCGCAGCGCGTTTATCGCCCTGCTCCGCCAGACGGTGAATCTTGTTTTTGTTCACCGAAACCACCGCCATCTCCGCTCCCGCGAAGAACGCGTTGACCGCCGTCAGAAATACCAGAAACAACAGTTGGAATGCAATACCGCCCGATAGAGGGTCGCTCTCCATAATAAAATCATTCCTCCTTTTGGAAATTATTATTAGCGCCATTCTCTGCGCTTTTGCGTTTATTATACAGAATCCACGGCTTTCTGTCAGCAAAAAATTTCTGAAAATTCTTTCAGAAATAGTACCGGACCGGTCAAATGCCATTGGTTTTTGTTGCATCCGCGGCCTTTCCGGGCTATGATGAAAGAGCAAACCGGGTAAAAAACCGCTCGTGAAACGGAGGGATAGCGTCATGAAACCTGCACTGATCATCGGTTCCACTGTAGCCGACGTCACAATTCGTCTTCCCCGCCTGCCCCGCACGGGCCAGGATATCAATATCAGCAGCCAGTCCATGACCCTGGGCGGCTGCGCCTTCAATGTCTCGGAGATGCTGCGCCGCTTCGGCCTGCCTTACCGCCTCTTCTCACCGGTGGGCGGCGGGATTTACGGGGATTTCGTGCGCAGCAGGCTGTTGGAAAAGGAGATTCCGCTGCTGATTCCATCCCCGGAGGAGGAAAACGGCTGCTGCTACTGCTTTGTGGAATCCACCGGAGAGCGAACCTTCGCGGCCCTCCACGGCGCTGAGTACCGTTTTAAACCCCAGTGGTTCGATCTGCTGGACCCGGAAGCGCTGGGACCGGTCTATGTCTGCGGTCTGGAGCTGGAGGAGGACACCGGGGAGGTGCTTCTGGATTACCTGGAGGCCAACCCGCCACAGACGCTGTATTTTGCGCCAGGGCCGCGGATTGGGGAGATCGGGCAAGAAAAGCTTGAGCGGATGTGGAATCTGTCGCCGGTGGTGCATTTGAATGGGCAGGAGTCAAAGGTGTGCGCGGGGACGATGGCCAGGGTTGATGGTGATCGAACGGATGCACCAGATGAGGATACCGTGCATGCTGCACAGATCATCTGCCACCGCACCGGAAACCATGTGATTGTAACCCTGGGCGCGGACGGCGCTCTGGTCTGCCACCGCTCAGGCTGCTGGCGCCACATTCCCTCCCGCCCGGCGCGTCAGGTGGATGCCAACGGAGCCGGGGACAGCCACGTCGGGACAGTTATCGCATGCGGAATGCGCGGAATGTCCCTGGAGGATTCGGTCCGCACCGCTAACCTGGTGGCTGCCGCCGCGGTGGAGCATCCCGGAACCGGATTGCCGGACGAGGTGTTTGACCGGTTGAAGTTGAATTTCAAGTGACAGGTGAGGCTGCCGGTTTGCTCCCATTATTCCCGCTCCCGCAGCACTACCCGCACCATATCTCCGGGCTGTTTGCCGATGGCGGCCCGGATATCCTTCCGCACGCCCAGAATGTGCCCCAGTGTTTTCATCCGCACCAGGCTGCCGTCGTAGGCCGCCCCGTCAAACCAGGCGTGCACCTTCACTCTGCCCTTCCCGAACTCTTTTCGCACGTCAAAGGGAATCTCCACATAGGCCCCGTCCATATCCGGTACCTTTTGGATTTCCGCCTCGAACACATACTCCTTGTCATTCACCCGCACCGCACCTCCCGAAATTGGATTCTTCTCTCAGGATTTCCAGAATCACGCCGCTTTATCCGCGGCCAGGCCGATTGCCGCCCAAACTGTAAGCGAAACTTAATGATATAACAAGATTCCCGCAAAACAAAGTGAGGCCGGGCATGATATGATAAAAGCAGATACCCCGCGTTTTTTTACAACAACAGAAGGAGTCAATCCCATGAAACCTATATCAATCAAAGGCCTACGAGCGGCCTCATCCATTTTCGCCCTGCTGGTCATTCTCAACGCCTCCGGCTGTGCGGGAGCCGCCGGTTCCCCCTCCGTGTCGGCGGCGGTTGGAACCACGGCAGCGGACGGAACCATGGCGGCGGCCGAAACCATGGCGGCAGACGGAGCCACAACTGCGGCGGTGCCGCAGACTTCGACCAGCGCAGAACAGACAGCAGAAGCCGCAACCACAAAAGCTCTTGAAAAAACGGCTTCCGAGGAGACCAGTGCCCCCTCTTCTCCGCACAGCGACCCAATATCGGAAAGCGACCTGCCTACTCTGAGCGTCATTTATCAGGACGGCACCGCCGTCGCTGAAATCCCTTCACAGTCCGGCGGGTACACCCTCACGATTCCCCAGCCCGATGGTACCGCCCAGTCCATCATCGCCTGTGGAGCCGATCCTCTGGCCGACCTGGCGCAGCGCACCAAAGAAATCCCCTATGTGGAGTACGGCGGACAGATGATCCTTTCCTTTGAGGATGGCTCGCAGCCTGATTCCGTAGAGCTGACCGACATGATTCTGCGGAAAGACGGAACCTCCCAGTTCGGCGAACGGACCTATGTCCACACCACGTTGGAATGCATCGACGGCAAAGCGGAATTCACCCTGGAAGAAAACCCCGTGGTGTATCTCAGCTCCACCATCAATCCAGAGGGTTTTTATCGCGGGTTTCGTGTAAACTGCACTTGGGAGAATGGTTCCGCGGCAGAGTATGGGTTTGTGTTCCGCGCGGGAACATGCTTTCCGATTGAATCGTCGCCGGAAACATAATGCGAAGGGCTTCCGCCCTGAAACCGTCCTAAAAAAAGCGGAGGTGGCTTAAACGTCACCTCCATTTTGATTTAGTTTGATAGACGTGCCATGCCAAATGCGGTATAATAGGGAAATCATATGGATCGGGAGGACATCGGATGGATAAGATCGCAGGCGCACGGTTTGACCCGGAAATCAACCGGATCTTTAAACCGCTTAAAAAGATGCAGCTTTTGACGGAATTTCTCTTTATGGCAATGGTCTCCGCCAAATTTATTCTCCTCATCGAAGTACAGAAAACCATTGACAGCATTTCCCCGGACAATCTGGCCGCCACGCAGCATTATCTCAAAGTCTGCGCGCTGATGATATTGTGTTTCTTCCTGATCAACTGTGTATTCCAGTATTTTTTCCGAAATCTGCAATATAACAGCCATTATACGCTGATCAAAAGTCTGTTCGGCCTGGCTCTGGAAAAAGATTGCGCGTTTCACGAAAAGTACGTGTCCTCCGCTGTGCTGAGCATGGTCAAGGACGACAGCAAGTTCATTTCCGACTGGAAAAGCATAGGCATTATCACAGTAACCGGCAACGTGGTGACCATGGTATTTGCCTTTTTGATTATGCTGCGCTACAGCGTTCTTATCACCGCAGTCATTTTCCTGGCGATTCTGCTCTGCTTTTGTGTCACTCAGTATATCAGCAAAATCATAAGCGCCAAAACCTATGACCTGCAAGTGTCCAATACGGAAATGAACCGTAAAATCATCGATTATTTAAACGGAATCAGGGATATCAAGCAGTATAAAAAAGAGCCCTTTTTCCGGGACCGGCTGGCGGATTTTATCGACCGCAACACCTGCCGGCACAGCAAGGGCATCTCTCAGTATTATTCCGTTTTCACATCCATCTATGCGGTACTGACGACCGCCCTGCCCGTATTAACTGTGTTGATCGGCGTAATCCTGATTCTGAATCTCCGGTATACCATGGGCAGCATGATCGCCGTCTTCGCCCTGGCGGAAAACCTACAGGAGCCGGTTTTGACGATCCCAGATTTTCTGAACCTGCGCAGACAGGCACTGGCCATGCAGAATAAAATACTGCCGGTTTTGCAGGCCAGCCCCGCCGATTACTCCGCAAAGGCGCTGGAGTCTATGGACTCCTTTTCCTTCCACTCGGACTCCTATGCCTTTCAGGACGGCAGGACCATTCTCAGACACGTTGATTTCGTGGTAAGAAAGGGAAAACCGATCATTGTCAAGGGCGGGAGCGGGAAGGGAAAAACCAGCTTATTCAATCTGATCTCCCGCTTTTACAGCACCCAGGAACAGCCTGTATCCATGGAATACAACGGCATTCCGGTAGAAACCATACCTCCCAAGCTCTACTATCAGCATGTGCTGCAGGCCCAGCAGCAGCCCTGCATTTTCCAGGACACGGTTCTGGAAAATATCACTCTGGGGGAAGCTTGTGACGCCCAGGCGCTGGTGGAAGTTCTCCACACCGCTTGCCTGGAAGAGTTTGCAGCCTCTAAGGGCCTGGACTTCCGGATCGCGCAGAACGGCGAAAATATCTCCGGCGGCCAAAGGCAACGTATCGGACTGGCCCGGGTGTTGCTCAGAAAGCCGGACATCCTGATGCTGGACGAGCCCACAAGCGCTCTGGACCCGGAGTTGGTGGCCGTTCTTACGGAACGGGTAGCGCAATATAGCCTTCATCACGGCATTGCCCTGATCCTGATCTCCCACAATGATTCATTTGAACGGTATTACCGTGAAATGCGGATACCGGTGGAATTTGTCTGGGTCTGACGGAGCCTTGCGGCAGTTATCTCGCCGCCCATTCCGCGTGAATCTGCATGATGTCAAACACCGGCCCTACTCCGTCACCGCCCACTCCGCCGCCCGCGCCGCATGTATCTGCGTCGTGTCGAACACCGGCAGTTTAGTGTCCGCCTGGCTGATCAGAAGCCCGATCTCCGTGCAGCCCAGGATCACGCCCTGTGCGCCCCGTTCCTTCTGTTCCTCAATAATCCGCAGATACTGCCGCTTGGACTCCTGCGAGATCACCCCCAGGCAAAGCTCCCCGAAAATGATCCGGTTCACAATTTCCATGTCCTCGTCCCCGGGAATCATCACCTCGATGCCCCGCTCCACCAGCTTTTCCTTGTAAAAATCTTGCTGCATGGTGTAGCGCGTGCCCAGCAGAAGCACCCGGGTGATTCCGCTGTCGATCAGCGCCTGCGCCGTAGCCTCCGCGATGTGCAGGATCGGAATGGAAATCCGCTCCCCGATCTGCGGCGCCACCTTGTGCATGGTGTTGGTACAGATCACGATGCAATCCGCCCCCGCGCCCTCCAGCCCCTTGGCCGCGTCCCCCAGAATCCGGGCGCTCTTCTCCCAGTCGCCCCGGGTCTGGCACTCCTCGATCTCCTGGAAATCCACGCTGTAGAGCAGAATTTTTGCCGAGTGCAGCCCGCCCAGGCTCTTCTTCACCGCCTCATTGATCAGCTGGTAGTAGGTCACCGTGCTCTCCCAGCTCATTCCTCCGATCAGACCAATGGTTTTCATCTCTTTTCCCCTCCTATACAAACCGCACCGCTGTGCCGTAAGCCATCACCTCTGCCGCGCCCTGGGCCACGGAGCTGCTGTTGTAGCGCGCCGCCACGATGGCGTCCGCGCCCATGGACTGAGCCTGCTCGATCATGCGCTGGGTGGCCAGGCCTCGGGCGTTCTCCATCATCTCGTTGTAGGAGGTCAGCTCTCCTCCCACCAGCGTCTTAAAGCTGTTCATGATATCCTTCCCCGCGTGCACCGTCATGATGCTGGAGCCCCGTACCAGTCCCAACTGTTCGAATCTGCCGCCGTTTACGCTCTCTGTGGTCACAATCAACATCGCATTTCCCTCCTGATTTCTGCCGGACAAGCCGGTCCGTTTTCTTCTAGTATAGCGTATCCGTGTCCGGCTTTTCTTACGTTTTCTTTAAGTTTCACAGTCGCTTTGGAGGCGGATTCCGGGGAAGCCGCGGCGTCATGGCCGGGAGCGGTGATTCCCGCCGCCTCAGAACCGGGGCCAACGATTCTAGCCGCCATCGCAAAACCAAGGCCGGCGGACCTCTCCCCCACCACAAAACCAGGGCCGGCGGATCTCTCCGCCGGCCCTGGGCTCC
>OLPX01002139.1_pt1 | contig 12193 bp, 13 predicted proteins | sample 1672491 | NCBI WGS metagenome assembly OLPX01 (sample SAMEA3136692, study PRJEB25190) | human gut metagenome | biome: human gut; feature: human-associated habitat; material: faeces | place: Austria | collected 2013 | reverse complement strand
GCTCTACAATCATGGCTCTTGCCAGCGACACTCTCTGCTGCTGACCGCCGGACAGCGTGCGGATTTTCGCTTTCGCCTTTTCTTCCAGATTTACCGCGTGCACGGCCGTCTCGATTGCGGCCTTCGGCGCGCGCAGTCCCTTGAGCGCCGCCATGTAGTCCAAAAACTGCACCACCGTCAGTTCGTCGAACAGTCCGAAATCCTGCGGCAGGTAGCCGAGGCGCGCCTTGAGCTGCCGCTCTGCCTTGTCCAGCGGGCAGCCGTCCACCCGAATGCTGCCGGAGGTGGGCGTCAGCGCGGTCACGAGCAGCTTCATCAGGCTGGATTTTCCCGCTCCGTTCGGCCCCAGCAGGCCGATCAGGCTGGGCGCGCACAGCGAAAGATTCAGGTGCTGCAGCGCCTGCTTTCCGTTTGGGTAGGTCAGGCATAAATCTTGAAGTTCAATTTGCATGATTCAGTATCCTTTCTGCTTGAATTGCAGTGTCAGGATACCGCCCGCATATGAAGCGCGCATGGAGCGATTATGTGTTTTTCGTGGAGAACGGCGCCCCGCTGCGTTTATAATTCCACGCCGCCGGCAAAGCGGATCACCGCGCGCACGCCCTCCGCCGTGTTCTCAATCGAGCAGCTGGCCCCGTGCCGCGCCGAAATCATCTGCACCAGATAAAGGCCGAGGCCGCTGCCGCCGGTCGCGCGGCTTCGGGAACATTCCCCGCGGTAAAACGCCTCAAAGAGATGGGGCTGCGCCGCCTCACTGATATGTGCCCCGGTGTTTTCCACCGTCAGCGCCGGCTGCCCTTCGAACAATCCGCACCACACCCGGATTTCCGCTCCCTCCGCGGAATAGAGCGCGGCATTCGAAAGCAGATTGCCCGCGGCTCTGCCCAGCAGGGCCGGATCTCCGGAAACCGCGGCGCCCGGGGTCAGCGCAGCCGTCAGGCGCTGGCCCCGCTGCCTGAACAGCTCCTCATACAGGGCGAGCTGCCGCCGCAGAAGTTCGGCAAGCTCCACCGTCTCCGAACGAACCGCCGTCGCACCGGCCTCCATGCGGGAGATCTCCAGCATTTCGCGGATGAGGTTCTCCATGCGGCCCGTCACCTGCAAAGAGCGCAGCAGGTACTTGTCCCGGTCGCGATAGACATCCACGCCCTCCAGCATCCCTGAAAGCTGCCCCTTCAGGATTGTGACCGGCGTTTTCAGTTCGTGAGAGGCGGCGGAGAAAAAGGCCGTCCGCTGGCGGTCCAGCTCCCGCTCCTGCTCCACCTCGCCCCGCAGGGCGCGGTTTGCACCCTCCAGCTCCGTCAGTGCGGCGGACAGCCGCCGGGAAAGTTCGTCCAAGCTGCGGCCCAGCGCGCCGATCTCATCCCGGCGCTTCTCCCGACACACCCAGCCGAAATCGAGCTCCGCCATTCTGCCCGCAATGCCGCTGAGGCGGACGATCGGCTGCGTGATGCAGCGGGAATAGACGAGCGCGCACACAAGCGAAACGACGGTCAGAACCAGCACAAGCCACGGCGCCATCTGAAGCAGAGCGCGCACAGCCAGATTTTCCGCTTTCACCCGGGGCGTGACATAGAGGATGCAGCGCTCTGTCTGATCTGCAAGCTGCACCTCGCAGGCGATCGTGTCCTGCTCGGAGAACGTAAAGGCCACCTCCTGCTCCCCGCCTATATCCGTGACCCACGTGACGCCGGTCTCCTCTGCGTCTGTATCGTCCCGTGTCGTTTCTGCACTGTCCGCCACACTTCTCGGCGACAGCGCGAGCTTGGAGCCGGTATCAACAGCCTGCCCGTCCGCATCGAGCAGCGTCACGTCCGCGCCGGCGGACCGGACGAACGCGTCCAGCAGCGGCCCGCTGTCCTTTAAATCCGTGTTTGAAAGCGCCTCCGCCAGATTTTTCGTAAGCCGCGTCAGATCCTCATTGACCACAGCCGTGTAGGTGAGCGGCGTAGCCCATGCGATCAGCGCAAAGGTGGCGCCGACCGCAAAGAGCAGGATCGCGGCGGTAATCAGAAAAATGCGGATGGTCAGGCTTTCAGCGATCTTCCTTCGCAGCACGATAGCCCAGCCCCCTCACCGTTTCGATATAGTCGCGCCCGAGCTTGCGCCGCAGGTTTTTGATGTGGCTGTCCACCACCCGGTCATCCCCGTAGAAATCGTAGCCCCAAAGGCGCGAAAGCAGCATCTCCCGCGTAAACACGCGCCCGGGCACGGCCAGAAGGGTGTGCAGCAAGTCGAATTCCCGCGCGGTCAGCTCCAGAGGGCGGCCGCTCAAAAGCGCCTCGCGCTCATCCAGCTTCAAAAGCACATCTCGGTACCGCACGCAGCTTTGTGCCGCCGCACTGCCGCTGCGGCGTAAAATCACCCGCAGCTTTTCCAGCAGGACCGGCATGGAAAAGGGCTTCGTCACATAGTCGTCGATATTCAGGCCGAAGCCCCGAAGCTGCTCCTGTTCCCCGTCCAGCGCGGTCAGCATCAGGATGGGCACCGGAGACTGCTGGCGGATCAGCTCGCAGACACCGAAGCCGTCGATCTTCGGCAGCATGAGATCCAGCAGGATCAGGTCAAAGGTCTGCTGCGCAAACAGGCTCAGCGCCTCCACGCCGTCTCCGGCCACAGCCGTTCTATACCCGGCATCCCGCAGGTAAGCCCGCAGCAATTCTTGAATATCCGGCTCATCCTCTACAATTAAAATATTCTTCATAAACAATCACCCGCGCGGAGTATACCATGGGATTGTGAATTTTTCGTGGAGAAACGCCGCATCTGCATGTGAATTTACGCCTGAATAAAACAAGGCTGCGTTCAGCAGCGCTGCTCTCGCACCATAAAGAAAAGGACCGGCACAAGCCGGCCCCTCCTCCATATGTATGGCGGTCACTGCGAAAGCAAATGCAGAGAGGATTCGAGCAGCGTCAGCTCTCCGTCGCTGTCCTTCGCGAAGAGATTGTCCTCAAAATAAAAGAAGCAGCGCAGCCTGCCGGATGAGATATCCGGCACAAGGTAAAAAAGGTGGCTTCTGAGCTGCTTTTCGTCCTCATATACGTCCAGATCTGCAAAGGGAATGCCCGGGATCTTATCCGGAATCGATGTACCTGCCCACAGGGCATAGGTTTGCAGAACGTCACAGTCTTCCATAAAACTATTCCCTTCCTTCCGAAATGTATGCGGCGATCCGCGAATTCTCAGGGCTGCGCGCGAGACAGCCCGCGATGGCGTACAAACTCGGCGCGGATATACCGGCGCCTATGCCACACCGGATTCCGGTCTGGCGCCCCACATGCCGGCACCATTCTGCGGCCCTTACGCTGGCCGCGCACACCGACGCCCGAGCGCACCTGCGCGGCGCCGAAACGCCCCGCCGCTTCTATTCCGTTCATTCTCATTGGAATCACCTCCCCCCACACCTTTAGCATAAGAGGAAATGCACTTCCCGAAAAGGAATTTTATTTCCAAAATTCGGAATAAATTAAATAAATGCAGCCTACAATATACGGATATACAAACATCACCCCGCCAAATTCTCCGACATATATGGAGAAAAAGCGTCCGGTAAGCATCGGCGTGCAGGACTGCCCCGCCGCCCCCTTTCGGCTAAAGCGCAAGAGCCCGCAAGGACGCAGGAACGCTGCGCCTTTGCAGGCTCGCTTTTTTATCTCATATTTTCTCACCCAATGTACATGGCATCGCCGAAGCTGAAGAAGCGGTAGCGCTCTTTCACGGCGGTGTTGTAGGCATTCAGAATATTTTCGCGCCCGGCAAGCGCGGAAACGAGCATAATCAGCGTGCTTTCCGGCAGATGGAAATTCGTGATCAGCGCGTCGAGCCCGCGGAATTGATAACCCGGATAGATAAAAATATCGGTCCAGCCGTCGTCCTCTCGGATCTCCCCGCACTTTGCGGCGACAGACTCGATCGTGCGGCAGCTCGTCGTGCCGACCGCTACCACCTTGCCGCCGCGCCTTTTGGCGGCGTTGATCGCATCGGCCGTCTCCTTCGGCATCCAGTAGTGCTCCGCATGCATCTTGTGCTCCTGAATTTTCTCCACGCGGAAGGTACCGAGGCCGACGTGCAGCGTGACGAACGCGATCTCCACGCCCTTTGCGCGGATCTTCTCGAGCAGCGCCGGCGTGAAATGCAGGCCGGCCGTCGGCGCGGCGGCGGAGCCCTCCTCCTTCGAGTACACCGTCTGGTAGCGTTCCTTGTCCGCGAGCTTTTCCTTGATATAGGGCGGCAGCGGCATCTGCCCGATCTTATCGAGCTCTGCGAAAAAATTGCCGGCACAGTCAAAGCGGAGCATCCGGTTGCCGTCCGGCTTGACCTCCACGACCTCGCAGGTCATCGCGCTGCCCGCAAAGGTGAAAACAGCGCCGGTCTTTGCGCGCTTGCCGGGGCCTGCGAGCGCTTCCCACACATTGTTCCCGCAGTTTTTAAGCAGCAGGAACTCCACGTGCGCGCCCGTATCCTTCTTGACGCCGTAAATGCGCGCCGGCAGCACGCGGGAATTGTTGAGCACGAGACAGTCGCCGGGGTTCAGGTAATCGACAATATCGCAAAAATGCCGGTGCTCCAAAGCACCGGTCTCTTTGTTGAGCACCATCAGGCGCGAAGCGTCCCGCGGCTCGATCGGCGTCTGGGCGATCAGCTCCTGCGGCAGGTAAAAGTCAAAATCTTTCGTCTGTAAGGTTTCCGTTGTCAAATTTCTCAGTCCAATCTGTAAGAATAGCCGCAAATCCCCGGAAGAAATTTCGTCAAATAAATTGACAACAATCTCTATTCCATGTATTATAATAAGGATAGAGGCGCGGTTTGTATGAATACCGCCGGCCCGGCTGCCATGAGCCGATGGGCCGTGCGGGAAAGGACACACCGCCGAAGGTTCCGGCGATCGTGGCGCGCGGGGATCTGGTTGCTGCGGCGAATAGCCCTGCAACTGTCATCTGCTTTGTGATGGAGTGCTATCGGTGTTTTCCCGAAACGGAAGGCCCGCGCATATCTATTATATTGTATGGATGACCGGATTTCAACCGGTTTTTTTTCGCTCAAAAATCAAACGAGCGGCAATTTCTGTTTTGGAAAGGATGACCTGCACACACAGGTCGGGTGAAAAACAATGAAAAAGTATAATGTCGGCATCATCGGCTGCACAGGCATGGTCGGCCAGCGCTTTGCCACGCTGCTCGAGAACCACCCGTGGTTTCAGGTTACCGCACTCGCGGCTTCGGCCCGTTCGGCCGGTAAGACGTATAAAAGCGTCGTGGAAAAGCGCTGGGCCATGAAAAATCCGATCCCGGCCGCGCTCTGCGATACGGTCGTTCTCGACGCCACCGCAGACATCGACGAGATCGTCTCAAAGGTCGATTTTGTTTTCTGCGCCGTCGATATGAAGAAAGAGGAGATCCGCGCGCTTGAGGAGGCCTACGCCAAAAAGGAGTGCCCGGTCATCTCGAACAACAGCGCGCACCGCGGCACGCCGGACGTCCCGATGATCGTGCCGGAGATCAACGCCGAACACGCCGAAGTCATCGAGGCGCAGAGAAAGCGCCTCGGCACAAAGCGCGGCTTCATCGCCGTCAAGTCGAACTGCTCGCTGCAGAGTTATGTGCCGGCGATTCACCCGCTGATGGATCTCGGCGTCACGAAGGTGCTCGCCTGCACGTATCAGGCCATCTCCGGCGCCGGCAAAACCTTTGAGACATACCCCGACATTCTCGACAACGTGATTCCTTACATCGGCGGCGAGGAAGAAAAGTCCGAGCAGGAGCCGATGAAGATCTGGGGCCACATCGAAAACGGGGAGATCGTCAACGCCTCTGCCCCCTCGATCACCGCGCAGTGCTTCCGCGTACCGGTTTCCGACGGGCACACGGCGGCAGTGTTCATGTCCCTTGAAAAGAAGGCGCCTGCCGAGGAGATTATCCGCCGCTGGACCGAATTCCGCGGCCCCGCACAGGAGCTCGAGCTGCCGAGCGCGCCGAAGCAGTTCCTGCACTACTTCACCGAGGCGGACCGCCCGCAGGCGAAGCTCGACCGCGATCTTGAGGGCGGCATGGCTGTTTCGATCGGCCGCCTCCGCCCCGACACCCAGTACGATTACAAATTCGTCTGCCTTTCGCACAACACGCTGCGCGGCGCGGCCGGCGGCGGCGTTCTGATGGCGGAGCTCCTCGCCAAGAAGGGCTATTTCGACTGATTTTCAGCTTCAGGAGGTTTTTTCTGCATGAAAAAGGTTATTTTTACGGGTTCCGGCGTCGCGCTCGTCACGCCGTTCAACCCGGATATGTCGGTCAACTACGAAGCGCTTGAGCGGCTGATCGAGTACCAGATCGAAAACGGCACCGATGCGATCATCACCTGCGGCACGACCGGCGAGGCGGCGACGCTTTCCGGCGAGGAGCACACGAAGGTCATCGATTTCACAATCAAAAAGGTAAATGGGCGCATCCCAGTTATCGCCGGCACCGACAGCAACGACACACAGTTTGCCGTCGAGCTTTCCAAGGAGGCGGAAGCGCTCGGCGCAGACGGCCTCCTGCTCGTCACGCCGTACTACAACAAGACCTCGCAGCGCGGGCTGATCGAGAGCTTTAACCGCATCGCGGACAGCGTGCATATCCCCTGCGTCGTCTACAACGTCCCCGGCCGCACCGGCCTCAACATTCTGCCCGAAACGTATTGCGAGCTTTCAAAGCACCCGAACATCGTCGCCACCAAGGAGGCGAACCACGATGTCTCCGCGTTGGCCAAGACTATGCAGCTCTGCGGCGATGAACTCGCGGTTTACTCGGGCGAGGATGTGCAGACCCTGCCGATCCTCGCGATGGGCGGCAAGGGCGTCATCTCCGTTTTCGCGAACGTCCTGCCCAAGGAGATGCACGAGCTCGCCGCGGCGACGCTCGAGGGCCGGCGCGATGACGAGCCGCTATGTCGACCTGATGAACGCCCTGTTCATGGACGTCAACCCGATCCCCGTCAAGGCGGCGCTCAATATGATGGGCTTTGACTGCGGCCGCTGCCGCCTGCCGCTCACCGATATGTCGGCGCCGATGCTCGGGAAGCTGCGCGCCGCGCTGGGCGAGCACGTAAAACTCGCATAAGCCCTGCCTATAAGGCGGCCTTTCCCGCTGTATCAGGCGTGCAGGGCCGCTTTTTTCATAACGGATCTCTCAAAGATAAGGACTGATAAAATTGGTTAGAATTCTTCTCTGCGGATGCTTCGGCAAAATGGGGCGCGCCGTGCAGCAGCTCGTCGCCGACCGCACGGACTGCACGATCGCGGCGGGCGTGGATCTGATCCGCGACGCTTCCGCCGCTTTTCCAAATTACACGCAGATCGAGGCGGTCGAGGAGTCGGTCGACGTCATCGTCGATTTCTCCCACCCCTCCCTCCTCACGCCGATCCTCAGCTACGCCGCGCAGAAGGGCGGCATTCCCGCCGTGCTCTGCACGACCGGCTACAGCGCGGAGCAGGTGGAAGCGCTGAAGGCCGCCGCGCAGGCGCAGCCCGTCTTTTATTCGCGCAACATGTCGCTCGGCATCAACCTTTTGATCGAGCTTTCTAAAAAGGCGGCCAAGGTGCTCGGCGGCCAGTTCGACATCGAGATCATCGAGAAGCACCACAACCAGAAGATTGACGCGCCGAGCGGCACGGCGCTCATGCTGGCCGACGCCATCGCCGGCGTACGCAACGGCGAAACGCAGTATGTGTACGACCGCCACGCCCAGCGGAAAAAGCGCGAGAAGAGCGAGATCGGCCTGCACGCCGTCCGCGGCGGCACGATCGTCGGCGAGCACGAGGTCATTTTCGCCGGCAATCACGAGGTGATCACGCTCTCGCATTCTGCGCAGTCGAAGGAGCTTTTCGCGACCGGCGCGGTCAACGCCGCGGTTTATATGTGCGGCAAGGCGCCCGGCCTGTACGATATGTCTGATATGATCTGAGAAAGGGAGGAATAAACAGATGGGTACAACGCAAATCAGCACGGTCAGCGGCATTACGCTGGTCACCTTGCAGGGCAGTCCGGCCACGACCACCTTCATGGCCGACGTGTTCGAGCGCATTTCCGCGCTGAAGGTCAACATCGATATGATCTCTATGCCGCCGAATCACGGCGCAAATGCGGGCCTCTCCTTCACGATCTCCGATCAGGATCTCATCGACGTGCTCGCGCTGATGAACACGCTGAAAACGGAAACCGGCATCAAGGTAATCGTGAGCAGCGTCAACCACAAGATCTCCGTCTACGATCCCCAGATGAAAAACACGCCCGGCATGGCCGCGCGCGTATTCAGCGCGATCGCCTCGAGCGACGCGGATATCCGGCTGATCACAACCTCCGAGGTGGAGATCTCCTTCCTCGTCACCGAAGCGGATTACGACACGGTTCTCGAGGCCATCGAAAACGCTGTGGAATAAAACAAGCGGGGCTTCGGCCGTTTTTTGCGCCCGAAGCCCTTTCTGTTTTATTTAGGGCTTGTTTATTTAGGGCTTGATTTTTCTCCAAAATACGATATAATAAATCAGTCGATATTATTTTTGCGGGCATGGCGGAATTGGCAGACGCGCCAGATTTAGGTTCTGGTACCTCGGTGTGCAGGTTCAAGTCCTGTTGCCCGCACCATTCGAGAGCCTCGACACGCAATTCGCGTTCGAGGCTCTATTTTTTTATTTATGATTTTGTGCTCGCGTTTATAGTTGCTATCTTTTTGTAGCGTAAACCCACGTCGCGGCGAATCCTTGAGGTTCACCACTCGGATTGCCGCTCCTTCTCCGCAAAAGGTCACGCTCGGGTCGCCTGCTCGGTTGTAAACGTCCTCGCAGCAGCTCCCTGTCGCTACCAGCCTTTTGCGGGTTGGTACTGCGGTCCCTTTCTAGTCTCCTTTTTGTAGTGTAACCCCAAAACAAGAGAGCCGCCGGCATCTGATTCCGCACGGCGGCCCTCCCTTTCAGGTTCCAGAAGGAAATCGTTGTTTTCAGTTCAGCAGCGCGCTCTCCAGATCGCTGAGCATCAGATCGAGCGCATGGATGCCGCCCTCTGCGGTGTACCAGACCGCCGGGTGCTCCAGATAGACAATGTTGCCGTTCTTATAGGCGTCAGTACCCATAACGAGCTCGTTTTCCATGATCTCCTGCGCAAGCTGGGCGCCGTCGGTGCCAATTGCTGCGTCGCGGTCCATGACAAAGATGTAATTCGGCGCTTTCTCCACGATAAACTCGAAGGACGCTTCATTGCCGTGAGTGGAAGTATCAATTTCGGCATCGACGCCGATGTTTTCAAAGCCAACCTCCACGCCGATGATTGAGCAGCGGCCGTCGTTGCCGAGGACATTGAAGCTGCCGCTCGTGCACATACCGACAATTGCGGTCTTGTCCGCCGCAAACGCGGCAAGCGCTTCGATGCGGGTATCAAAGCCGGACATCAGGGAATCGACCTGATCCTCCACGCCAAACATGGAGGCAATCGTCGAAGCGTTCTTGCGCACGCTCTCCACGACGCCGATCTCCGTATCGGTGGAAAGGAACACAACCGGCGCGATCTCGCTGAGCGCATCGTAGGAAGAGGAAAGACGGCCGCCGATGAAGATCACGTCCGGCTCGCAGGCCATGACCGCTTCCATATCGGCCTCCTTGATCGTACCGAGATTGGAAACGCTTTCATTCGTCACATAATCCTGCAGGTAGTCGAGCGATGTGCTGGAAGAACCGACCACGCGGTCGCCCAGCCCGAGGCTGTCGAGAAAGTCGAGCGCGGCCATATCCATCACGGCGATGCGCTGCGCATCATAGGGAACTTCAAGGTCTGTTTCTTCCTTATTCCCATTCAGGCTCTTGATCGTCACAGTTTCCGGCTTTGCGGCTTCCTCGGAGGATTCCGGCGCCGCAGAGGCTTCGGAAGAGGACTCGGAAGCGGGATCTGCCGAGGACGCGCCCGATGTGCTGGAAGAAGAATCGGTTCCGCTGGATGTGCCGCAGGCCGCAAAGCTGAACATCAGGGCCATAGCCAAAGCAAGAGAGAGAAGTTTTTTCATGATTTCATTTTCCTTTCTTCAAAAGTTCTGAAAGCAACGGGGTTAATAATAGATAGACAGGGGCTTTCCCGAAATTTCCATGATTTCAAAATCGACCCTGTAGATCTGTGAAAGCGTTTCCTTGGTCATCACCTCCTTTACAGTGCCGAATTTTGCTATCTTTCCATCTACAAAGGCGCAGATGTAATCGGAATAGAACGCCGCATAGTTGATCTCATGCAGCACTAAAATCACCGTCTTTCCCAGCTCGTCGCAGAGTCGACGGACAATTTTCATCATATTGGTCGCATGGTAGATATCGAGGTTGTTGGTCGGCTCGTCCAGCAGGATGTATTCCGTATCCTGTGCGATAACCATTGCGATATAGGCGCGCTGGCGCTGCCCGCCGGAAAGCTCGTCGATGAAGCGGTCGCGGAATTCCTCCAGTTCCATATAACGGATTGCGCGGTCGATGATCTCGTTGTCCTCCGCGGTCAGATGCCCGCCGGAATACGGAAAGCGTCCGAACGCCACCAGTTCGCCAACCGTCAGCTTCATTTGGATATTATTGCTCTGGGTAAGGATCGCAAGCCGCTTGGAAAGCTCTTTGCTTTTCCACCTGCCGATGTCGGTCCCCTCAAAATCCACAAGGCCGCTGTCCCGTGCAATCAGGCGCGAGATGATGCCCATCACGGTGGATTTGCCCGCACCGTTGGGGCCGATCAGCGCCGTGACCTTTCCCCTTGGCAGCTCAAAGCTGACGGAATCCACCACGGTCTTGCCGTCATATTTCTTTGTAAGTTCTTGCACGCGCATGGCTCATACCCTCCTTTTTGCCAGCAGCAGATACAGGAAATAGATGCCGCCGCCGACAGTGATGAATACGCTGACCGGGATCGCGTAGGAATATACGTGCTCCACGATAAGCTGTCCGCCCACGAGCACGATCATGCCGAAAAAGGCGGAGCCGAGAATCAGCTGGTTGTGCCGGTAGGTCTTTAAAAGCTGGCGCGAGAGGTTCGCAATTATCAGCCCGAGGAACGAGATCGGCCCCACCATCGCCGTGGCTACGGCGATGAACAGCGTCACGTCGAGCAGCAGCCGCCGGATGCAGCGGTCATAATCCACACCGAGGTTGGTCGCCTGATCCTTGCCGAGCGTGAGCACATCGAGCAGTGCGAGTTCCTTGCGCAGCGCAAAAATCACGGCCGCCAGCACGACGAGCGAGAACACGATGATCTCGGAATTGATGTTGCTGAAACTTGCGACCAGCGTTGCAAGCAGGGTGTCGTACTCGTTCGGATCCATCACGCGCGTCAGCGTCGTCTGGATGCTGCCGAAGAACGAGGTGAGCACCGTGCCGATCAGCAGGACGTAAAGCACGTTGTGGTTTGTCTTTTTGAACAGATAGCTGTAGATGACCGTTGCCGCGATCCCCATCAGCAGCAGATCCACCGCAAAGGCCAGATTGGAATTCATCGCCAGCAGGCTGCCGGAGCCGGCCGCGAAAACCACCGCCGTGTGAATCAGCGTGTAAAGGGAATTCATGCCCAGAAGGCAGGGTGTGACAATCGTGTTGTTGATGATCGACTGAAAAACGATCGAGGCACCGCCAATCGCAAACGCGGTGATGAGCATAGCAATAAGCTTCGGCGTGCGGATCTTCATCGCATACAGAAAGAGCTTTTCGCTTCCGAAATTAACCTCGACCAGCATATATGCCGCAGCCGCCAACAGCACGAGCACCGCCATGATAATGAGCTTGCGTACATTGGCGCGGTGCGCTGCATTTCTCATTTGCCGTCACCTCCATCCGTATTGGAAACCGTGCCCGCGCAGGCGCCCGTGTGTGCAGGCCCGAGGCGCACAGCCTTCCTCCCGTGCCTAAGCCGGTAGAGCAGCAAACCGATGAACAGGATGCTGCCGAGAATACCGACGATCAGCTCGATGGGCAGCTCGTACGGGAAGATCGCCACCCGGCCGATCATATCGCACACAAGGACGAAGATCGCGCCGAACAGCGCCGTATCGACCAGCGTCCCCCGGATCTTATCCCCTTTGAACATCGCCACGACATTCGGGACAATCAGGCCGATATAGGAAATCGAACCAACCACTACAACGACTGCCGCCGTAATCATTGCCGCAATCGTCAGGCCCATAAACAGAACAAAATTGTAGTGCA
>OLPX01002135.1_pt1 | contig 12212 bp, 15 predicted proteins | sample 1672491 | NCBI WGS metagenome assembly OLPX01 (sample SAMEA3136692, study PRJEB25190) | human gut metagenome | biome: human gut; feature: human-associated habitat; material: faeces | place: Austria | collected 2013 | reverse complement strand
AAAATTGAACAATTTAGCTTTGAGAAAAGCGAGGAACTGCATGATTTTTACAAAAGAATTTTTGAAGAGCTGCTGGGGGTGGAGTAAATGGCAGGCCCGAGGCAACCGATTGATCTGTTAAAAGCAAAAGGGAAGGCACATCTCACAAAATCCGAAAAAAAAGAGCGCGAACAGAGGGAAATCCACGCTCCGGCGGATGCGATAGAGCCTCCGAGCTACCTGACAAAAAAGCAGAAGAGCGAATTTAATAAAATCTCCGTCCAATTAGTCGAACTGGGGATTATGTCAAATTTGGACTGTGATTGTTTGGCACGTTACATAATCGCAGAAGAAAATTACAGAAAATCCGTACGAATGATGCGAAAGTTGCCATGCGAACCAGAACTAATTGCTTTAATCGATAAAGTGACAGCGGTGCAGGATCGCGCGTTTAAACAATGTCGTGCAGCGGCAAACGATTTAGGATTGACTATTTCCAGCAGATGCAAGCTGGTTATCCCCAAAGCGCCGGAAAAACCAAAAAGTAAATGGGATCAATACAGAAACGGAACATCGAATGGATGAAGCAATTAAATATGCGGAAGCTGCTGCAAAAAACGCACTAGGCCGCAACGCTGGGGAAAATGAAATTCTAGGCGCACAGCGGTTTTTGAAAGATTTGGAACGGCAAGGGGCACCAGATTTTCCGTTTGTTTACTCAGGAAAGCGTGCCGCAAACATGATAGGGTTTTCTAAGAAATTAACTTTGGCCGAAGGAAATGACCCGCAACCGTTTAACCCGGCTGATTTCCAAGCGTTTATTTTGGCAAATTGGAATGGGTGGGTAATCAAAGACACAAACAATCGCAGGTTTAGAACATCATATATCCAAATCGGACGCCAAAACGGAAAGAGCGTTATGAATGCAATCCCGTCCCTGTACTACGGGAACTTTGATGGGTACAAATATCCGCAGGTATACGCTACAGCAACAAAAGAGTTGCAAGCAAGGATTGTCCTGAAAGAATGCATAAAATTTATAAAAGCGGATCCGGAACTCGAACAGGAACTTTTTAGAATCCGAGAATACCGTGGGGAGATCGAATGTCTGCTGACAGGCGGAATCATTAAAGTGCTAGGAAGAGACACGAACAGCATCGACGGCTTCCGCCCGTATTTTGCAAGCGTGGACGAATATCACAAGCACAAAACCAATCAGATGTTCAAGCTCCTGACAGACGGATGCAAAAAGTTAAAATCCTGCTTAGTCTCTATCATCACTACAGCAGGGTTTGATCTAAATGGGCCGTGCAAAGGAGAATACGATTACGCCAAAAACATACTAAATGGATTTTCGGACGAGACGCATTTTGCTTTTATCGCGGACCCGAACCCAGAAGACATAGTGGGAGAGCGGATATGGGATGAAAAAACTTGGCAGACAGCACATCCGCTTTGGACCCCAGAAACAAAGATCAGTCTACAGGCAGACGCTATAAAAGCACGAGAAAAAGGCGGAGAGGATCTTTTGGACTTTATGACAAAAGACCTCAACCTTTGGGTACAGGCGTCGGAACACGGATACCTGGATAATCAAAAATGGGCCGAATGTGCAAGTAACACAACCATAGACGACATGGAGGGGCGCGCTTGTTATTTAGGTCTTGACCTATCCGCTGGTGGAGACTTAACCAGTGGAAGCTTGGATTTCCCGCTCGAAGATGGAAGATTTTTTATCGAATCCCACTCTTTTATGCCAGAAAGCCGACTTTTAGAGCATGAACAAACCGACAAGGCTCCATACCGGATATGGGTAAAAGAAGGTCTTTTAACCTTGACACAGACCGGGGGCGGGTACATAACCGATTACAAGTATATTTTACGATATTATAAAGACCTAGTAGACAGATTAAATCTTAATCTTTTGGGAATTGCTTATGATCCACATGGCGCGTCGGCCTTTTTGGCAGATTTGGAAGACACATTTAATTGTGATCTGATCGAAATAAATCAATCCGCGCGAAGTTTAAATGATCCAACGGATCACTTTAGAAATTGCGTGGATGCCAAAAAGATCATCTACGACCGGAGAAACACATTGCTTGCATGGAGCTTTAGGAATGCGGTTATCACATCCAACAGCTTTGGAGAAATCAAGCTGAATAAAGACTACGCAGAAAAGCGTATCGATCCATGCGACGCTACAATCGACGCGCACAAATTAGCGATGAACGAAAAAGCAGATGTAGACGTGTCAAAATATGACCTGGAAAAGTGGTGGAGCCTGGAATGAAAAATATACGCAAAAAATTGCAAGATAGCATAGAAGATGTTTGCATTATTGCAGGGATGGCTTGCATTGCCGCGGCTGCGTTTTGCGTTTGCTTGCCGCTAGGGCTTCTTGCAGCCGGAATAGAACTCGCATTAGTTGGCGTTTGGTTTACCATTCATCCGATTGGGGGTGATGGGAATTGATATTTAAAAAATCATACCGTGCGGCAATGCCAAAAGTACAAAAAAGTGACGGATGGGACAGCCTCCGGGAAGCGTTGGGAATCGATGACAGCATCAGAGGGGAAAAAGCCCTGAAAGAAGCCACGGTATATACCTGCGTAAAAATTTTATCAGAAGCACTCGGAAAGCTACCTCTAAAAGTATACCAGTATACCGATGGAGGGCAAAAACAAGTCAAGCATCCTATTGCGCCAATCCTAAAACTGCGAATGAACCAATACATGAGTGCAATCAACGCTTGGAAATGCCTGGAAGTGCAGAGAAACCTATACGGAAACGCTTATGCATGGATAGACATATCACGCAAAACAGGGGCGGTAGAAGCGATTTATCCGTTGGATAGCCGGAGAATGTCGATCTATGTAGATGATATTGGGATTTTAAGCAAAAAAGGGGATTTATGGTATTACTACACAGACATCGACGGAAAACCATACTGGCTAAAAAAAGAAGAGGTTTTGCACTTTAAGGGCGTATCAATGGACGGGATCATAGGAATGAGCGTAATCGAGGCGCTGCAATCGTCGGTAGAAAACGCAAAAGCAAGCGGAACTTTTTTAAATACCAGCTATAAAAAGGGGATGATGGCGAGCGGCGTGCTGCAATACACCGGAGATTTGGACACAGAAAAGGCAAGTAAAATCCGAAGGCAGTTTGAAAAAATGACAATGGGAATTGTCAATGCAAACCGGATCGCGGTCATGCCGGTTGGCATGAAATTTGAGCCATTCCAAATGAAACTAACGGACGCGCAATTTTTGGAAAATTCCAGGTTTACGGTGCAGCAGCTTACAGCGGCGTTTGGGATAAAGCCTCATCAAGTAAACGACTTGACAAAAGCCTCCTATGCCTCTGTATCAGAGAGCAATCGAGAGTTTTATACCGATACAATGATGGCGACATTGGCGGAATACGAGCAAGAAATCAACTATAAGTGTTTTTTGGAGAGCGAGATTGCAGCGGGATATTACGTAAAATTTAACGCCGATGCAATCACCCGCGCGGAAATCGAAAAGCGGATTACGATGTACAAAGACGCTATACAAAACGGAATCATGACCCCAAATGAATGCCGGGCAAAGGAAGACTTACCGCCAAGAGAAGGCGGGGATGAGTTGTTTGGAAACGCTGCATTAGCGCCGGTGCGGCTATTGGCGCAAGGAGAAGCATTGAAAGGGGAAATTGCAGATGGCAGTGCTTGAACTATCGTGCAAAGAAGCAGGATCGAAAGGAAAACTGGAAATAAAAGCGAAAGGAGAACGCAATGCTGAACTGTACATTTTAGGGGATATTGTTGCAACGACCGGAGATAAATGGTCTCAGGAAGACAAGTGCCCTATGGAAATCATTAAATTTTTAGAAGAAATCGAAGACAAAGACGAATTATACATATACATCAATTCGGGGGGTGGGGATGCTTTTGCGGGAAAAAGCATATACGAAGCATTAAAGCGGTCAAAAGCACATAAAATCGCGCACATTGACGGGATGGCGGCTAGTGCAGCTACAATGCCGCTCTTTGCAGCAGATGAAATCATCGCCCCGGAGGGGAGTTTAACGATGATGCACGACCCGTGGACTATTACAATTGGAAACGCAATTGACTTGCGAAAAACAGCAGAAACAATGGAAAAACTTGAAGAATCCTATGCAGAAATTTACGAATCGCGGTTAAAAAGCGGTGCGCAAATAAATGTACGTCAAAAAATGCACGATGAATGGTGGCTTAACGGAAAAGAACTAGCAGAACTTTTTGAAAACGTGAGTATCGAAGAAACGAAAGCAGCTGCTTGTGCAAGCGCAATGTTTAAAAATTATAAAAAAATGCCTAAAAATGCAACAACCGCGAGAGAAAAAGAAAAACTTATGCTGATAATTGAGGCAATGTAAGAAAGGAGCAAACAAAATGAACAAAGAAGTAAGAGAAATCCGAGCGAAAGTCAACGAGCTTAAACAAGAAGCCCGCGAATTAGTAGCCAAAGATGAACTGGAAAAGGCTAAAGCCAAAGTGAAAGAGGCTAAAATCTTAGCAGAAAAAGCCGATCTGCTGGAAGATATGAAAGACAACCCGCCTAAAACCCCTCCCAAAAGCGAGAAGAAAGACGCCGAAGAGGTAAAAGCAGAATACAAAAGGGCGTTTTTGTCCGCATTTCGTCGGCGGGATATGTACGTAGGATGGCTTAAATCGGATGAGCGGGACGCTTACAATGCTGCGCTGAAAGTTTACGCAGAAGACGGACTCCACGAAACGCCGGACGAAAACGGAGGATTGTTACTGCCGCAGGACATCCAGACACAAATTAACGAGTATAAGCGTACCCTAGATCGGCTGGAATCTCTGGTTGACGTAATCCCAACAAACGTAAAATCCGGAAGCCGTGTATATGAAACGATCGCAACGCTTACTCCTTTTGAAAACCTGACGTCGGATGATATGGATTTTCCGGAGATGACCCCGCCCAAATTTGAGAGTATTAAATACGACATCAAAGATTATGGCGGGTGGACGCCTATCCCAAATGATCTTTTAGAGGATACCGATCAGAACATCATTGCATTTTTGGTAAACTGGATCGGGAAGAAGTCGGTGATTACCCGAAATCAGCTGATTGCAGCAAAACTTAACGCCTTGGACTCCACTGCTTTTGCAGACTACAAAGCGATTAAAAAAGCGATTAATGTGACGCTTGATCCGATTTTCTCCAACAGTGCCATTATTTTAACAAACCAAGATGGATACCAGTACCTTGACACTTTGGAGGATAAAAACGGCCGGCCTTTAATGCAAGTCGATATTGTAAACCCTAGCGGAAAAATTTTTGCAGGCAAGCAGGTACATGTTGTATCAAACGCAACTCTCCCTACCGCAAAAACAGGAAGCGTTGGATCAGAAAAATACACGGCGCCTATTTTTATCGGAAATATCCCGGAGTACATCAAAATATTTGAAAGAAAAGGACACGAAATCGCGTCTACGAACATCGGGGGAACCGCATTCCGGAAAAATCGCACGGAAATGCGCGTGATTGAACGCGAAGACGTTGTGACGGTGGATGATGCTGCTGTTGTCCGCGGTGCTTTGGATGTAACCGGGGTGATTAAATGGAGCTTTTTGACGATGCTCTAAGATATGCAAGAGTCTCGCCGGATGACGAAACAGCAAAAGGAATCTTTAAGGCGGCAGAAGCGTACATCACAGGAGCTATCGACGAAAAAGACGCTGCAATCAATGAGACAAATCCAGTATACCGGCTGGCTGTGTGCTTGCTATTTGCTCATTGGTACGACAATCGGGAAGCTGTTGGGAATGGCCAAGAGCTGGGATTTGGGCTGAAAAGCTTAATATCTCAGCTACAGGCCGATAACCTGCAAGAGGGAGATTGATGAACGCGGGAAAATTGAACGAGAGAATCGAGATCAAAATACTGCAAAACTGCGGGACGTCCTTTTGGTGGGAACCAATAGAAAGCGTATGGGCGTGTGCAGAAATTCAAAAAGGAAAAAATTTATTTTCTGCAGTTGGAATTGGCGTTGTAGGAGTAAAGCTTACTACACGCTTCCGCCCAATATCTCTACACAATGCTATTAGCTGGAATGGGAAACACTGCTTTTTAACATCGGTGCAAGAAATCGATCGTATGTATTGCGAAATACAAGCAGCAATGATCGAACCGGTGAATTGTATCGCTGTAAGAAAGCCGGAAAGCAAGGATAAATACAACCGGCCTGTGCAGACAGGAGCCGAAACCGTTATCGCAAAATTTCCGGGATGCCTGACGGAAAAATATTTGGGACACCAAAACGAGACGCCGGAATCGCGGATAAAATCTACGCTGGTACTCGTTACTCCTAAGCCCGTAGTGATTACCCCGGGGGATTTGGTGCGGATTGCGGAAAAACCGTATGTTGTACAGGTTGGACATATATTAGACCCGTATAAAAACGAGTATGAGATCACTTTTGTAGAGGATGTATAGCGATGTCTCAAAGCGTCGATACAAGACAACTTCAAGCTTTTTCACAAAGACTTGAAAGGCTGTTGAAAGAATGCCCCGAAAAAAGGAAAGAGTTACATGAGCGTTTAGCGGAAATGGCTCAGGAGGAAGTCGATCGTCAGATTGACGTCCGTTTGAATGGAGACACGGGAAAAATCAAGGGCTGGCAGGAGAGCGAAGTAGGGTCCAAAGGCGGATATGCCGCCGTAAGACCCATAGAAGGAAAAATGCCTCCGAACGGTAGAGGGAAAGCGTATGCATATGGACACATAACAAACGCGATAGAGAACGGGCACCGCGTTAGAATGGCGGAAGTGGAATCTGAGCGCCGCAGAGCGGGAAGATCGCGGATGCTGGCAGTGGACGGACGGTTTTTTTATGATTCCGCAGAAATCATATTGAGGATAAAGGTGCCGAAAGAAATAGAGAAGTTTGTCCAATATATAACAGGAGAGTTAAGATAAACGATGGTGACCTATCAAGACATAATAGACGGAATTTGTGCAATGATGCATGAGATTCTCCCTCAAATGACCGCCTACATCGAAGAGTGTCCAAGGGATTTTGAACGGCCAAGCTACTACTTGGAACTAAAAAAATGGAATTGTATACCAGCGGCAAGACGGCTTATTGAATGCGACGTAGAATTTTTGATGCAGTGTGTCGCTAAACACGATGAACACGACCGTCCGGACAAGAGACAATTAACAGACATGCAAACACAAATTATGTCAAAGCTATCAGCAGGAAAGCTACCCGTTAAAGACCGGCAACTAAATGTCAGTCAAACAGTAAAAGAGGCCGGGCCGAACGTGCTGTCTATGATGTTAACGCTCCATTATATGGACGACACAGACGAAGCCCAAGATGAATATCAAAAAATAAAAAGCGTTGAGACGAAAATACAAGGAGGTTGATCTTATGGGGTTGCCAAATATTAGCATTGCCTTTAAAACTGCTGCGGCAGCAGCTGTACAGCTATCGCAGAAAGGTGTAGTGGGGCTGATAATCAAAGACAGCAAAAAGAACGGGCCAACTGTAATCACGTCCACTACGGAAATACCAGAGGAGTTTGAGGAAGCGAACAGAGAGTATATTACACGTACATTTTACGGGTATGTCAATGCGCCGAGCAAAGTAATTTTATATACATTACCAAAAGAGCCAGAGAATTTGTCAGAAGCGCTCAATTACATGGCGACGCAAACAATCGACTATCTAGTGGGGCCGCCGGATACAGATAGCACGGAGGCAGGAGAGATCACTACATGGATAAAGTCTCAATGGAATTTGGGAACGGTTCCGCGCGCAGTGTTGCCAAAAACAGAGGCGGATCACGAGGCGATTATTAATTTTACTGCGGAAACAATCGCAGTGGGAGAACAGACGTATACAGCGGCACAGTATTGCAGCCGCATTGCCGGACTTTTGGCGGGAACTCCGCTTAATATCTCTTGTACATATGCACCGCTCTCAGAAGTAACAGACATCGATCGAAAAACCAAAGATGAAATGGATACGGAAATCGATGAAGGAAAATTAATTTTGTATCACGATGGGCGGAAAGTGAAAATTGGGCGCGGAGTAAACTCCCTAACTACTACCACGCAAGACAAAGGGGAACAGTTTAAAAAAATCAAAGTCGTGGACACAGTAGCAACGATCAAAAGGGATATACAAATTACCGCGCAGGACAGCTATATCGGGAAATACGCCAACAGTTACGACAATAAATGCCTTTTGATTACAGCGATAAGAGGGTATTTCTCGCAATTAGAATCGGACGGCGTATTGGAATATGGACAAAGCACAGTGGACATCGATATGGACGCGCAGAAGACATATCTCCAAAGTATCGGGAAAGATCCATCGTCCATGACTGAGCAGGAGATTCGTAGTGCGAATACTGGAGATAAAGTTTTTTTGAGTGCATCCATTAAAATTTTAGATGCGATTGAAGATATTGATCTAAAAATTATGATTTGATGGAGGGAATTTAAGATGGACAGCAGTAAAAGGGTTATCAATGGTACATGGGGCGAGGTATGGCTTGACTCCGACTATGTGGGAGAGTGTTATGGACTACAATTAAAAGTGTCGTTTAAAAAAGAGGATATTGCAATGTGCGGCCAAATGGCAATTGATAAAAAGATTACCGGAATGGATTGCACGGGGTCGATGAAACTTTATAAATCAACTAGCCGGATGGCCAAAAAACTTGCAGATACAGTGTCGGCTGGGCGAGATGTGCGCTTTACAGTGATCTCAAAATTAGCCGATCCGGATGCTTACGGCGCAGAGCGCGTCTCGGTGTCCGGAGTGTCGTTTGACGATCTTACTATTGCCGATTGGGAGGCAAACAAAGCCGGAATGGTAGAAGCTCCTTTTACGTTTACCAAATACGAATATCTCGATATGATACCGGAGGAATAAACGATGGATGTAATGGAAATTTTGCTATCAGCCGATGAAAAATTGATTGAAAAATTACCGGAAAAGGAGGTTGAAGTCATAAGGCTATCAGAGATCTGTAACGGACCTGTTATTTTTAGGTTGCGTGCTCTCCCTTATAGCCGTGTGGCTGAAATCAAATCAGCAGCAGCCGAAGGTGACGAATCCGCCGAAAAAGCAGATTTGCACATCCTTTTGGCAGGGACGGTTTCCCCGAATTTAAAATCGAAAGAATTACGAGAAAAATTTAGCGCTCCTACACCAGCAGAACTGGCAAAGAGAATGCTGCTTGCGGGAGAGATTGCCGATTTAGCGGGAGAAATTGAGCGTCTCAGCGGATATAGGAGATTAACAATCAAAGACGTAAGCGCAACAGAGGAAATTAAAAAAAAATAGATGAAGATCCAGAAGTGCAATTGATGTATTACCTTTTTAAAGAAAAAGGGGTAATGCCCGGAAACTACTACCGGCTACCGGCTGGTGATAAAGTGGTAATCCGGGCATTTTTTGAAAAAGACATGGAATGCAGGCGGGCTAAGTAAAGCGGGTGAAATGTATGCCAGACGTATCTATATTGATAAGTGCTAGAGATAACTACTCACAAGCAATCGTAAATATGCGCAACGCAAACGCTAGTTTTACGCGCGATATATCGGGAATGCAGCAAAGGTTAGACGCGCTTAACCGTACAAAAGCATCGTTAAAATTAGATGCATCGCAGATGAGGAGACAAATCCAGGATGCACAAAAAGCAATCCGAAATTTAAACGGAGAAGCCGCAGATACGTCCGAGTTGCGAAGATTGCAAGAAGAATATGAAAGGATACAGCAGAACTTAAATCTTGTAAGCAGGGAAGCAAGAAACGCGCAAAGAGATTTAGAGGATTTGAGCCGAATTGAGAATCGTGGAGAAAACAGGGCCGGAAACAACAGAAGAGGCGGAAACGGAAACAATGGCGGCTCCGAGAACTCCGGGCTTTTAAAGTCGCTTGCAAGGGCCGGATTTACACAAATGGCTGGCAATGCGCTCGCAAGCGCCGCAAACTCAATCGCAATGAGCGGATTCGGAAGCGAAACAGGAACAATGTTTAGCTCTGTTTTGGGCGGCGCGACAACTGGGGCGGCTATGGGATCACTAGCAGGACCGGTCGGCGCGCTGGTAGGCGGCGCTGTGGGTGCCGGAGTGGGTGCGATAACTGGGGCGACGCAAGTATTTGACAGCCAAGACCAGGCGTTTAAATCCGCCGTGCAAGAACAATATCAAAGTGCCGTAGAGGGGCAACAAGAGAGCTTAACCGAAGGAAGCCAAATTGCAGCGAAAAGAGAGATGGACCAGGTGTCATTTACAACTCTTTTCAAAAGCGAAGAAAAAGCAACTGACTTTTTGGATGAATTAAAAGACACGGCAAATACAACCCCATTTCTATACGACGACTTGACGTCCATGTCGAAAACGCTAAAAACTTTTGGATATGACGAGACAAACATTTTATCAACCCTTACTAGCGTAGGCAACGCTGGGGCTGCGTTGGGGATAACAACAGACGGAATAAACGAAGTAGCAAAAGCGATCGGAAGGATGAAATCAAGCGATAAAGCTACCCTGGAATATCTTAATATCCTCAATGACCGAGGTGTAGACGCAATCGGATACATCGCCGAAAATTTAGGAGTGTCTAAGGGAGATGTATACGATATGATTTCGAAAGGCCAGTTGAGCGGCGTCGAAGTGTCGGAACTGATTATCCAAAAATTTGATGAATTATATGCTGGCGCTATGGAAGCACAGTCGAAAACATACAGCGGGCTTGAAAGTACTCTAACCGGCATGAACCAAGAAATGCAGAACGCTATGGGGGAAGGGTACAACGAAGAACGTGCGAAGGGGATGGAAGAACAAATTGAATTTCTTCAAGGTGATCACGGGCAAAAGCTCCAAGAGGCAAATAAATATATCGGAGAGTATAAAGCATCGCTAGAAAACTTGCGAGAAGAATTGCAGAGAGATGCATGGAAATCCATATCGGAAGGAACTATCTATAGCACGTTTTCGAAGGAAAATCAAAAAAAGCTGTCTGAACTCCACGAGCAATTTACCGCTGCTGAGGCAAAAGGAGACGGGGCGGAACTAGGGAGAATCCAAATGGAAGCTCAAATCATAGCCGCCACCGAATATCAAAAGTCAGAAGGCGCACAGCTTGAAATTGAAAGTCAAAAAGCTCTTGTAAGTGGAATCCGGCAAGCTATGGTGCAAGATGAGGTTTATAAGGATTTTGGATACAACATGGGGGAAGAATTTAGTAAAGGCATGATAGCAGCGCTCCAAGAAAAAAACCCCGTAGAAGATTACACCGAGAGATACAGTAAAATGCCATCCTACCTTACAGGGAGTAATGGAGGATGGAGCACGGAATACGCTTCGGGAAGGCAAGGAAAAGCGTTTGGGATGGAGCGAGTACCTTATGACAATTTTCCAGCGCTGTTACATGAAGGAGAACAGGTGTTAACTGCATCACAGGCAAGGCAATATAAGGGCGGGAAAGGATCAAGCAATATTACGATAAACCTGGGCGGTGTGCAAACCGAGATCAGGAGCCGAGAAGACGCAGAGGCAGTGGCGCGGATTATCGCGGAAGAGGTCTCTTGGGCGCTTGGAACAGTATGAGGGAAAACCTATGCTTCGAAAGATAATTTTTAAAAACGTTGAAAACGGGGCGGAAATGAATATGCCGGTAACGCCGGAAACGTTTGAAATCACAGAAAGCCGAAATATGGAAACGGTCAACATCTATACAACCGGGGATATTGCGCTTTTAGGAACCGATACATATAGGACTATATCAATAGACTTTTTGTTACCGGCGCAAAAATATCCGTTTGTGCTGATCGATCAGATTGTTGATCCTTATGCATATGTGTCCACTTTTAGGAGATTTAAGGACGACGGCACAGTGATGCGGCTGATTATCAGCGGAACTACTGTTAACATCCCGGTGCGCGTACAAGAAATGATTTACAAAGAGCGAGACGGTACTAACGACTTATACATGACGTTAACGCTCTGCGAATACAAAGAGCTATCGGCGGTTAAAATCGAAGCCACTAAAGCGGGGGCGGATAATGCGGCTAGAGCCGTTGAAACCACACCTGGAACGCCATCTACCTACAAAATTGAGGAAGGCGATACGCTTTGGTCGATTTGTAGGAGGTTTTATAACGACACGGGTCATTCAGGAGAGAAAACCCGGAGTCCGCAGAGCTGACCAAATTCTG
>OLPX01002132.1_pt1 | contig 12223 bp, 10 predicted proteins | sample 1672491 | NCBI WGS metagenome assembly OLPX01 (sample SAMEA3136692, study PRJEB25190) | human gut metagenome | biome: human gut; feature: human-associated habitat; material: faeces | place: Austria | collected 2013 | reverse complement strand
ACAGACCATGTATCCGGGCAACCAGGAGAAGCTGCGCAAAATGTCCATTATCTACAACGGCCAGGTGAAGATGGCTTACATGGCAATTGCAGCCAGCTTTTCCGTCAACGGCGTTGCGAGGCTTCACACGGAAATCCTTAAGCACCAGGAGTTAAAAGACTTCTATGAGATGATGCCGGAGAAGTTCAACAACAAGACCAACGGAATAACCCAGAGACGGTTCCTGCTTCACGGCAACCCGCTTCTGGCAGACTGGGTCACCTCCAAGATTGGAGATGAGTGGATAACCGACCTTCCCCATATCAAGAAGCTGGAACTCTTTGCAGAGGATGAGAAGTGCCAGTTTGAGTTTATGAACATCAAGTACCAGAATAAGCTGCGTCTTGCCAGGTACATCAAGGAGAATAACGGCATTGACGTGGATCCGCGCTCCATTTTCGACGTGCAGGTCAAGAGGCTTCACGAGTATAAGCGCCAGCTGATGAATATTCTCCATGTGATGTATCTGTACAACCAGCTGAAGGATAATCCGGATATGGATATGATTCCCAGAACCTTTATCTTCGGCGCAAAGGCAGCCGCAGGCTACAAGCGGGCTAAGCTGACCATCAAGCTCATCAATTCCGTGGCGGATGTCATCAACAATGACAAGTCCATTAACGGCAAGATTAAGGTAGTGTTCATCGAGGATTATCGCGTATCCAACGCAGAGCTTATATTTGCGGCAGCCGATGTCAGCGAGCAGATATCCACGGCCAGCAAGGAGGCATCCGGTACCAGCAACATGAAGTTTATGCTCAACGGAGCCCTTACCCTGGGAACCATGGACGGGGCAAATGTGGAAATCGTGGAGGAAGTGGGTGCGGACAATGCCTTTATCTTCGGTATGTCCTCCGACGAGGTCATTAACTACGAGAACAACGGCGGCTATTACCCCATGGATATCTTTAACAATGACCAGGAAATCCGCCGTGTGCTCATGCAGCTGATTAACGGCTACTATGCGCCGGATAACCCAGAGCTGTTCAGGGATATCTACAACTCTCTTCTGAACACCAAGAGCAGCGACCGGGCTGACACTTACTTTATCCTCAAGGACTTCCGTTCCTATGCCGAGGCGCACCAGAGGGTGGATAAGGCTTACAGGGACCAGGCATGGTGGGCTAAGGCTGCCATCCTTAACATGGCCAACTGCGGAAAGTTCACATCTGACCGCACCATTGAGGAGTATGTGAAGGATATCTGGCATCTGAAGAAAGTGACCGTAGAAATGTAAATGCTTGCTCCGGCAATCCTGATTATTGGGGTGCCGGAGCTTTTTTGGATGACGCGGAAGGAAGGGAAAGATTGAAAATGAAAATACGTGAGATACTGGCAGAAGGAAAGCCCACCCTCTCCTTTGAGGTGTTTCCCCCAAAGACAGAGGATGCATATGATTCCGTGGAAAAGGCGGCCGCAAAGATTGCAAAGCTGAAGCCGTCGTTTATGAGCGTTACATACGGGGCAGGAGGGGGAACCAGCGATTATACGGTGGGAATCGCCTCTGCCATCAAGGAGGAGTACGCAGTGACGCCTCTGGCGCATCTGACCTGTGTGTCATCCACCAGGGAAAAAGTGCACCATGTACTGGGCGAGCTAAAGGAGCGCGGTATTGAAAATGTACTTGCCCTGCGGGGGGATATTCCCCAGGATGGCAGTACGCCAAAGGAATACCATTATGCCTCCGAGCTGATACGGGAAATCAAGAAGGCAGGTGATTTCTGCATCGGGGCTGCATGTTACCCGGAGGGCCATGTGGAATCAGCCAATAAGTCTGTGGACATGGATTACCTGAAGCAGAAGGTGGAGGCCGGATGCGATTTTGTCACCACCCAGATGTTTTTTGACAACAGCATCCTTTACAGTTACCTGTACCGCATTCGTGAAAAGGGAATCCAGGTGCCAGTGATTGCCGGTATCATGCCAGTTACCAACGCAAAACAGATACGGCGGATTACCCAGATGTCGGGGACCTGCCTGCCATCCAGGTTTATGTCCATTGTGGACCGGTTCGGGGACAATCCGGCGGCCATGAAGCAGGCCAGAATAGCCTATGCCACGGACCAGATCATTGACCTGATTGCCAACGGGGTCAACGGCATCCATGTATATTCCATGAATAAGCCGGATGTGGCCATGAAGATAAAGGAAAACCTGTCGGAGATTTTATAGGGAGATTTTATAGGGCCGGATACAGAGCGGGAGAATGAACATATGGACATACATGACGTAGACAGGAGGGAGGTCCTCCGCTATCTGGGATACAGGGGGCAGGAGGCGGACGAGGCAGTGACGGCCATGGTGGAGCAGTCCATGGCGGAATTATGGGAGGCCGCCACGCCCAGGCATCTGTACCGGGAATATCCTCTGACTCTGGGAGAGGATTACAGGATTGACGGGGGGTGCTTCAAGGCCAGGAGCAGGAACTTGTGGGGAAATCTGAAGGACTGTGACCAGATAATCGTGTTTGCGGCCACCCTCGGCTGCGGGGCCGACCATCTGATTCAGAAGTACAGCCGTCTCCAGATGAGCCGGGCCGTGGTCATGCAGGCAGCCGCAGCGGCCATGATTGAGGAGTACTGCGATCAGGTGTGTACCGTGATAAAGTCGGAATATGAAGCGAAAGGCCGGTATCTGCGCCCCAGGTTCAGCCCCGGTTACGGGGATTTTCCGCTGGAATGCCAGGGAATGCTTCTGGAGGCCCTGGAGGCGGGAAAGCGCATCGGCATCAAGCTGACGGACAGCCTTCTCATGATGCCCTCCAAATCTGTTTCCGCGGTCATGGGAGCCAGCAGGAAACCATACCGTTGCGGCGTAAAAGGCTGTGAAGCCTGTGCCAAGACGGACTGTCCCTACCGGAGATAACAAGGGACAGCCCCTTAAGGCGGCGGTATAAAAATAAAATAAAAAGGGGAATTATATTATGATTCGTTTTAACTGTGATTACTGCGAAGGCGCCCATGAGCGCATACTCAGGAAACTGGCTGAGACTAACCTGGAGCAGACTCCCGGATACGGAGAGGACCATTACTGCGCAGAGGCCGCGGGCATCATCCGCAGCCTCTGCGGCCAGGAGGACGCAGCGGTCCATTTCCTGGTGGGAGGCACCCAGGCCAATATGACAGTCATTGCGTCTGCCCTGCGTTCCCATCAGGGAGTGGCGGGTGCTGTGACGGCTCACATCAATGTACATGAGACAGGCTCCATAGAGGCCACCGGTCACAAGGTGCTGGCCCTGCCCTCTGAGGACGGCAAGATTACTGCGGAGCAGGTGGAGGAGCTGTACCAGGCCCATATCCGGGACGAAAGCTTTGAGCACACGGTGCAGCCAAAGATGGTATACATCTCCAACCCCACGGAGCTGGGCACTATTTATACCAGGTCTGAGCTGGAGAACCTGTATGAGGTGTGCAGAAAGTACGGGCTGTACCTATTTGTGGACGGCGCCCGTCTGGCATACGGCCTGGCTGCAGAGGGGAATGACCTGGACCTTAAGTCCCTGGCGGCGGCATGTGACGTATTCTACATCGGAGGAACCAAGGCGGGGGCACTTTTCGGGGAGGCTGTGGTCATATTGAACGACGAGCTGAAGGCGGATTTCCGCTACCATATCAAGCAGCGGGGCGGTATGCTGGCCAAGGGACGTCTTCTGGGCATACAATTTGGAGAGCTTTTACGGGACGGCCTGTATTTTGAGCTGGGAGCCCACGCGGACAGGCTGGCAGACAAGATCCGCTGCGCCTGTGCCAAAAAGGGATACCCCTTCCTGGTGGAAAACACCACAAACCAGGTATTTCCCATCATGCCGGATTCCCTTCTGGAGTCGTGGAAGGATAAGTACAGTTACACCAACCAGGGAAGGGTGGATGAAAGCCATACGGCTATCCGCCTCTGCACCAGCTGGATTACCAGCGGGGAGCAGGTGGACATCCTGGTAAACGACATTTTGAACAGTTAAGAGGACTTGCGGAGAATGACGATGACAATATTAGAAGAGATGAAGGTACGCCGCCTGTTCTGCGACGGCGGAATGGGAAGCCTGCTCCAGGCCCGGGGCCTGAAACCGGGAGAGCTTCCTGAGCGGTGGAACCTGACCCACAGGGATGTACTCATATCCATACACCGGTCCTATCTGGAGGCCGGCGCGGACATCATGACCACCAATACATTTGGCGCCAACGGGCTTAAATTTAAGGAGGATCTGGAACCCATCGTGACAGCCGCGGTGGAGAACGCCAGGACCGCGGTTAAGGAGGCAGGCCACGGATACGTGGCTCTGGACCTGGGCCCTACGGGACGGCTTCTCAAACCTCTGGGTGACCTGGAATTTGAGGACGCGGTGAAGCTTTATAAAGAGGTGGTGTCCATAGGCGCCAGGGCGGGAGCGGACCTGGTCCTGATTGAAACCATGAGCGACAGCTATGAGCTGAAGGCCGCGGTGCTGGCTGCCAGGGAGGCCGGATTCAGGCCGGATACAGGGGAACGCCTGCCTGTGTTCGCAACCGTCATATTTGATGAAAAGGGAAAGCTTCTGACCGGCGGAAACGTGGAGTCCACCGTGGCCCTGCTGGAGGGACTGAGGGTGGATGCGCTGGGAATCAACTGCGGCCTGGGGCCTGTGCAGATGAAGGGAATCCTGGAGGAAATTCTGAGGGTATCCTCCCTTCCTGTGCTGGTAAACCCCAATGCGGGCCTTCCGAGAAGCGAAAACGGAAAGACGGTGTACGATATAGACGCTGAGGGCTTTGCCCTTGTCATGGAGGAGATTGTGACCATGGGTGCCGTGGTAGTGGGAGGGTGCTGCGGCACCACCCCGGAGCATATACGCCTGATGACGCGGCGGTGTAAGGACATGCCTGTGGTGTGGCCGGAGAAAAAACACCGCACCGTGGTGTCCTCCTATGCAAAGGCAGTGACTGTTGGCGGTAAGACAATCATCATCGGGGAGCGCATAAACCCCACCGGCAAGTCCAAATTCAAGCAGGCCCTGCGGGACCACAATCTGGAATATATCCTGAAAGAGGGCGTCAGCCAGCAGGACAACGGAGCGGATGTGCTGGATGTGAACGTGGGACTACCTGAAATCCACGAGCCATCCATGATGGAGGAGGCTGTAAGGGAGCTTCAGGCCATCATCGACCTGCCCCTTCAAATCGACACCTCGGACATGGAAGCCATGGAACGGGCCATGCGCATCTACAACGGGAAACCGCTGATTAACTCTGTCAACGGCAAGGAAGAGTCCATGACCCGCGTCTTTCCGCTGATGGCAAAATACGGCGGGGTGGCAGTGGGACTCTGTCTGGACGAGTCCGGTATTCCTGATACGGCAGAGGGACGTCTGGCCGTGGGAAGGAAAATTATAGACCGGGCAGCGGAGTACGGAATCGGACCGGAGGATATCATTCTGGACGGACTCTGCATGACGGTCAGTTCCGACAGCAAAGGGGCCCTTACCACCCTGGAGACCCTGCGGCGCATCCGGGACGAGCTGGGAGTGGGAACCGTGCTGGGGGTATCCAACATATCCTTCGGACTGCCCCAGAGGGAAATCATCAATGCCGCATTCTTTACCATGGCCATGGAATGCGGGCTGGGAGCTGCCATCATAAACCCTAACTCCGAGGCCATGATGCGGGCTTACTACAGCTTTAACGCGCTTATGGACCTGGATCCCCAGTGCGGCCAGTATATCAGTGTGTACAGCGGCCAGAGCGCGGGCCTGGGCCAGACCATCGGAAGGGGCGGCAGCCAGGACGGGACAAAGGCAGACCATCAATCCGGGTCAGGAGAGGCCGGGGCAAGCCAGGGGCCGGCCCTGTCAGCAGCCATTGAGAGAGGCCTTAAGGAAGCAGCCCACAACGCGGTGAGCGCACTGTTAAAGGAGCGGGAACCGTTAGATATCATCAACAGTGAGATGATACCGGCCCTGGACCGTGTGGGAAAAGGATTTGAGAAGGGCACCGTGTTCCTGCCCCAGCTTCTTATGAGCGCGGAGGCTGCCAAGGCTGCGTTTGAGGTTATCAAGGCAGCTATGGATGGAAGCGGACAGACCCAGGAAAAGAAAGGGACCATCATCCTGGCGACGGTGAAAGGTGACATCCATGATATCGGCAAGAACATCGTGAAGGTTCTGCTGGAAAATTACAGTTATGAGGTCATCGACCTGGGAAGGGACGTGCCTCCGGAGGCCATTGTAAAGGAGGCCGTGGAGCGCCAGGTTGCCCTGGTGGGCCTGAGCGCCCTCATGACCACCACCGTGCCCAGCATGGAGGAAACCATCCGCCAGTTAAGAGCCGCGTCCGCCACCGTGAAGGTGATGGTGGGAGGCGCTGTGCTGACGGAGGATTATGCCAGGACCATAGGCGCTGACGCCTATTGCAGAGATGCCATGGCATCTGTAAATTATGCGGAGCAGATCTTTGGCGCTTAGAGCGCCGGGAAGCTCCTCTGTTTTCACGGACTTACACGGGAATCCCCATCCACCTGAGGAACCATCTGCCCCAGCTGTTTCAGAAAGGACAGTGGACAGCACTGAGACCAGTGCTTCGGGAAGGGAATAGATGGGGCCGGCGGCATTGGGGAAATATTACCAAAGAACATGAAAAAAACCGCAAAAAAGACAAAAACCGTAGTTTTTCCAATAACTCCCAGACACAGAGCGCCTAAAATGTGATAATATAGTTTTGTAACAAAAAAGAAACAGATTTGTAACATCTGTAATAAAGAAAGCGAGGACATACTATGTTATCAGTTTCATCTATGGCACTTGCTGCAATGCTGGGTTCTGCATGCGGCACTAATATGGCAAATATAAATGACTGCAACGCAGCACTTTACAATACGGGAAATTGTCCCCAGGCAGTACAGTACCAGAAGGGCGGCCAGGACCTGAATTCCATGCTGTCACAGATGGGTGTCAGCATGATGCCGGGAAATTCCCAGTGCGGCATTAATTAAGCGTATTATTACATAATCATATTCCTCAAAAAATAAATCCCGGAGAAAGGTGTGCCAGCCTGTCCTCCGGGATTATTTTCATGTCCGGGGCAATAATAAGCCGTATCCGGTCATAAATATATACAGAAAATTAATTCACTTTTCCTGCTGCATGGGGTAGAATATCGTTACTGCTGTCCCGGAAGGGACGCGTGTGCAGTAAGGCTACAGAAGGTGAAAGGGAGTATATCCAATGAATCGGGACAATATGAATATCATATTAAAAGGAATGTGGATTGGGGGAACCATGACGGTTCCCGGAGTAAGCGGAGGTTCCATGGCCATGATTATGGGGGTCTATGACAGGCTTATTTCATCCATCAGCTCTTTTTTTAAGGAACCTGCAGAAAGCATGGCCTTCCTGCTCAAATTCGTCCTGGGAGCAGGAATCGGAATGGTGCTGTTTTCGCGCTTCATCAGCTATCTGTTCACCACCAGGGCCGATGTGCCTCTCCGGTTTTTCTTCCTGGGAGCAGTGGCCGGAGGTGTTCCCATGATATACAGGGAAGCAGGCGTGAAAAAGCTGGACCTGGGGGCGGTTGCCTACCCTGTTATAGGCATCCTGGGGGTGGTGCTCCTGGCCCTGATTCCCCCGGGGATTTTTACACCGGACGGAAGTTTCGGGCCCGGCGCCCTGGTCCTTCAGCTGGCAGGGGGATTCATCATAGCGGTAGGGCTTGTCCTGCCCGGAATCAGCGTGTCACAGATGCTCTACATGCTGGGAATCTATGAGACCGTCATAGGAAATATCAGCTCCCTGAACATCCTTCCCCTGATACCGCTGGGAGCCGGCGTGCTGGGCGGCATTTTCCTGACCACAAAGGTGCTGGAGCGGCTGATGTCCCGTCATCCCCAGCCCACCTATCTGATTATCCTGGGATTCATGTTCGGTTCCCTGCCTGAACTTTTTCCCGGCATTCCCGCGGGCGTGGACCTGGCGGCAAGTCTTGCGGCCGGGGCTGCCGGTTTCGGAGCCTTGTATGTGATGTCCATGAAAGAACAGAAGGCTTAATGCGAGCGTGTCAGAGAGTGATTTTTTGACGCAAGCTAAACGGTCCTTTCATCTCCCCAGAAAACCAGGCAGACGGTGCCGGGACCGGTATGGGAACCAATGACAGTGCCGATATCCACGATGAAAACCTTTCCGTTTAATTGGGGGAAGGTTTCCTCCACCAGGCCGGCCACTGCACCGGCATCCTCGGGACAGGAAGATTGGGACAGGAAGCATTTGCCGTTATAGGCAGTGCCCTGTTGTGCGTGTTCCTTCATCCGCTCCACCATCTCGCGGATCACGCGCTTCTTGCCCCGGTACTTGTCACGGGGAATCAGCTTGCCCTCCACATTCACATTCATCAGGGGACATATGTTGAGCATATTGCCAAAGAAGGCAGCCGAGGCAGAGATGCGTCCGCCCCGTCTTAAATGGGTCAAATCAGAGGTGAAGAACCAATGATGGACTCTTTTTTTATTCTCCTCAATCCAGGATACAAGTTCTTCGTAATCCGCACCTGCCTGCATCTTCTCCCAGGCCGTGTCCACCAGAAGTCCGTAGCCGGCGGAGGCGCAGCAGGAGTCAATGACGGCAATCCGCCGGTCCGGATAACGCTCCAGCATCTCATCCCTGGCAATGACCGCCGAATTATAGGTGCCGGATATGCCGGAGGAGAGGGTCATGTGGATGATATCCTTTCCTTCTTTTAATATGGGCTCAAACATGGCCTCGTATTGTTCCGGGTTCACCTGGGACGTGGTGGGCATGGCTCCCTGCCTGATGTTCTCGTAAAAATTCTCAATGGAAATGGACTTTCCCAGGTCGTCGTCATATTCCATGCCGTTCATACGGAAATGAAAGCAGGAGTAGGGGATGCCTCTCTCCGTCAGATAGGACGCCGGCAGATCGGCTGTGGAACAGCAGGTAATCATATAGGAATTCGTCATGGTTTGCTCCTTCTAATGTGGGAAAATTTAGCTGTCTTGTGTTGAAAAAAGTATAGCATGCCAGGGGTGCGGTGTCAAATGCAGTGGAAAAACAGAAGGAACTGTGCTATGATGTAGGTTGTGTCAAGACAGATTTACGTATATCCATGGAAAGGAATGGTAACCATAATGTATAAATGCTGTATATTCGACCTGGACGGGACCCTTGTAAATTCTATCTATGCCATCCAGAAGTCTGTGAATGATACCCTGAGTTATTGGAACATGCGTGAAATCAGCGTGGAGGAGAGCCGGCTCTATGTGGGGGACGGTTATAAGAAGCTGCTGGAGCGGTCCCTTATTGCCTGCGGGGATAAGGAGCTGGCCCATTATGATGAGGCCGTGGATCGGTATCAGGATATATTCCGGAAATGCTGCATGTACCGTGTGGAGGCATACGAGGGTATCAGGGAGCTTTTGGAGTTCTTAAAGTCACAGGGCATTTTGATTGCCGTGCTGTCCAACAAGCCACATCCCAGGACCCTGGACAATGTGGAGGGCGTGTTTGGAAAAGGCTATTTTAATCTGGTCTACGGCGAGAGGGAGGATAAGGGAATCAGGAAAAAGCCCTGCCCTGACGGCGTATGGGCCATAGCGGAGGAACTGGGACTTTCAAAGAGTGAAATCCTCTATCTGGGGGACACCAACACGGACATGGAGACTGGGGACAATGCAAAGGTGGATACAGTGGGCGTGACCTGGGGATTTCGGACCAGGGAAGAGCTTATGGCCTTTCATCCGGCGCTTATTGCGGACCATCCGTCCCGGGTTGTTCAGTATATAAAGGATGTGAATGGAATTGAGTGATAGAATGCCCGTGGGATACAGGGGGATTACGTGGCTCATGGCACTGCTTGGCGCCGTGGTCATGGTTATAAGTATATGGGGATGCGCTGCCGGACAGAGACCGCCTGAATCAGAAAACACACCTGTCCTCAGCCAGGAGGGCAAGGATGAACGCCTCCTCGTGGTGACCACCATCTTTCCCTACTATGATTTTGTGCGTCAGATTGCGGGGGATAAGGTGAAGCTTAAGCTGGTGGTGCCCGCGGGTATGGACAGCCATTCCTTTGAACCTACGCCTGCTGATATGATTGCCATGCAGGAGGCCGATGTGCTGATCTGCAACGGCGGCGAGATGGAGCAGTGGGTGGAGAAAGTGCTGGGCTCCCTGGACACCAGCCACATGAAGGTTTTGACCATGATGGATTATGTGGATGTGGTGGAGGAAGAGCATGTGGAAGGCATGGAGGAGAACGAACACCACCATGAGGACGTCTATGAGGAGGATGGTCATGAGAAGGATGACCATGAGGAGGAAGACGGCCATGAGATGCACATTGAATACGATGAGCATATATGGACCTCACCGGTCAACGCGCAGGCCATCGTAAAAATCATAAGCCGGACCCTGGCGGAGGCGGCCCCTGGGGAGCAAAGCCGCTTTGAGGCCAATACCCAGGCGTATTTGCAGGAGCTTGAGGACTTGGACAGCCAGTTCAGACAGGTGGCAGACCAGGGACGCCTCCACATGATTGTGGTGGCGGACAAGTTTCCTTTCCGCTATTTCGCGGATGAGTACGGCCTTTCCTACCGCGCTGCCTTTTCCGGGTGCAGCGGGGACACGGAGCCCAGCGCCAGTACCATTGCCTATCTGATAGACAAGGTAAAAGAGGACCGGATTCCGGCCGTCTATTACCTGGAACTTTCCAGCCACAGGACAGCGGAAATCATTCAGGAGGAAACAGGGGCAGCGCCCCTTCTTCTCCATTCCTGCCACAACGTGACCAGGAAGCAGTTCGACGAGGGCGTCACCTATCTCCAGCTCATGAGACAGAATGTGGAGAACCTGCGGTATGGGCTGGAATAACCTGAGCCGGAACAACCAATGTAAAAGAGGTATAATATGTCACCATTAATTCAATGCCAGCATGTGGATTTCGGATATGATAACCAGGATGCTGTAATCGACGTAAATATGGAAGTGGACCCGGGGGATTATCTGTGTATCGTGGGTGAGAACGGCTCCGGCAAGAGTACTCTGATGAAGGGGCTTTTGGGCTTAATCAAGCCTGCCGGCGGGAAGCTTGTAACGGCGGAGGAGCTAAAGAGGACCGGTATCGGTTATCTGCCCCAGCAGACTGCCGCTCAGAAGGATTTTCCCGCCACTGTCTCAGAGGTGGTATTAAGCGGCTGCCTAAACCGCAGGGGAATGCTTCCGTTTTATTCTAAGAAAGAAAAAGAGATTGCGGACAGGAACATGGAGAAGCTGGGTATTACGCCCCTCAGAAAGCAGTGCTACCGGGAGCTGTCCGGCGGGCAGCAGCAGCGGGTGCTCATAGCCAGGGCCCTGTGCGCCACCAGCTCCCTGCTGATATTGGACGAGCCCATCACGGGGTTAGATCCCACGGCTATTCAGGAGTTTTACGCCATGATCCGGAGGCTGAACCGGGAGGATAAGGTGGCCATCCTTATGGTGTCCCATGACCTGAGAAACGCGGTGGAGGAGGCAAATAAAATACTTCACCTGCAAAAAAGGGTCCTGTTTTACGGACCAGCCCATGACTATATGAACAGCCAGGCAGCCGGTCATTTTTTCCATGAGAAGGAGCAGGGCAGATGCAAGCCCACAGCCGGATGCCACGCGGTGAAGCTGCATATGCACAAGGAGGAAAAATCATGAATCTGATACGTGAAATGCTTTCCTATCCGTTTCTGGTGAGGGCTCTTGCGGGCGGCATGATGGTATCCCTGTGCGCCTCTCTGCTGGGGGTGAGCCTGGTGCTCAGGCGGTACAGTATGATTGGGGACGGATTGTCCCATGTATCCTTTGGAGCCCTGTCCATTGCCCTGGCCATGGGCTGGTCCCCTCTCAGGATATCCATTCCCGTGGTGGTGCTGGCCGCCTTTTTTCTGCTCCGGATTACGGAGAACAGCCGGATTAAAAGCGATGCAGCCATTGCCCTTATATCAGCCAGCGCCCTGGCGTTAGGCATCATTGTCACCTCACTGACAACGGGCATGACCACGGACGTGAGCAGCTATATGTTCGGGAGCATCCTGGCCATGAGCAGGGAGGATGTATGGCTCAGCGTGGTGCTGTCCCTGGTAGTGCTGGGGTTGTTTGTGATATGCTACAACCGCATATTTGCGGTGACCTTTGACGAGAATTTTGCCAAGGCAACAGGGGTCAATGTGGGCCGCTACA
>OLPX01002131.1_pt1 | contig 12234 bp, 10 predicted proteins | sample 1672491 | NCBI WGS metagenome assembly OLPX01 (sample SAMEA3136692, study PRJEB25190) | human gut metagenome | biome: human gut; feature: human-associated habitat; material: faeces | place: Austria | collected 2013 | reverse complement strand
GAAGCCTCGGATGCCGCGGCAAAGCTGAGTCTGCGGGCCGGTGGCGTGAAGGGAAGTCTGGACCAGCGGTTTGAGCGGATGAAGGAGCAGGTGGAGGCTGAGATCGGCGGCTGGAAGGAGTCCTGGCAGGAACGGATCCGGGGAGCGCAGGCAGAGGGCCGGGAGGCATTTCTGGAGGAGTGGAAGCGGGTGCTGGAGCAGCTGGACGGAGCTCTGGGCCGTCAGGCGGAGGCCGGGGAGCAGACGATCCGCGGGCTGGAGGAGCAGGCGAAACGGCGCGGGCAGCTGGAGGCGCAGAAGAAGAAAGGGACCCAGGCTTTGGAGAACTGCCGGGAGCGCAGGCAGGAGGCCGGAAAGGCCAGGCTCCGGGCGGAGACCAGGCGCACAGAACTGGAACGCCAGATCGCAGAGCTGAAAAAGCGGCTTCCCCACGGGGATCGGGCGGCTGCGGAGGCGGAGCTGACAGAGCACAGGAGGAGACTCCTGGCGATGGAACAGGCGCTGAACGCGGCTGAGAAACGTCTGAACGAGTACAGCGGCCGGGTGTCGGCAGCCGAAGCCCGGGCACAGGCGCTGAACCGGCAGTTGGAGGCGTTTTACCGGCAGCAGGAGGAGCGATATGTGATATGCGCAGCGCCCCAGGGAAATCTGTCTCCTATGCCGGATTCCTCTCCGGCAGCTCCCCTTTCTCCCTCGGACTGGGTTCGGCAGCTGGAGGCAGAGCTGGCCGGGACGGGGGAGATTCTGGAGCGGCTGGAAGCCGGGCGGAACCGGCTCCACCACCGCCTGGAGACCAACCGGCTGGCCAGGGACAACATGGTGCGGCAGCGGGCGGCCATGGAGGCGGCCAGACAGCAGTGGACCTGGGTAAAGGCCATGGCGGATACCGCCGCCGGGGAGGTCAACGGCAAGGACAAGATCACCTTTGAGACCTATGTGCAGATGGCTTATTTCGAGCGCATCATCGCCAGGGCCAACGCCCGTTTCATGGTGATGAGCGGCGGGCAGTATGAGTTGAAGCGGTGCATGGAGGAGGACGGGCGGGGAAAGAACGGCCTGGGACTCAGCGTGATCGATCACTACAACGGCTCGGAGCGCAGCGCCAGAACCCTGTCGGGCGGAGAATCCTTCCAGGCCTCCCTCTCTCTGGCGCTGGGGCTCTCCGATGAGATTCAGTCCCAGGCAGGTGGAATCCGTCTGGACACCATGTTTGTGGACGAGGGTTTCGGCTCCTTGGACGGCGAGTCGCTCAATCTGGCGGTGAAGGCCCTGGCCGGTCTTGCCGAGGGAAACCGCCTGGTAGGCATCATTTCCCACGTGCCAGAGCTGAAGGAGCGCATCGAAAAGCAGATTGTGGTGACCAAAGAAAAATCCGGTGGCAGCCGGGCGGAAATTGATATATGATAGAAACAGACAGACGGCGGGAAAATTGGAGCAAAAAGCCGCGTCAAGCTCGCTAGTAAGCGGCATTTCGCTTCAATTTTCCCATCGGATGCCCATCCGATGCTTCTTGACCGGTCTTTTTCGGTCAAGAAGATGCGCCGTCGTAGCAGTCGCGACACAGGGCCGGAGCAAAAAGCCGCGTCAAGCTCGCTAGTAAGCGGCATTTCGCTCCAATTTTCCCATCGGATGCCCATCCGATGCTTCTTGACCGGTCTTTTCCGGTCAAGAAGATGCGCCGCCGTAGCAGTCGCGACACAATGGAATAGAATTGGCAGTAAAAACACACGATTGGAGGAACACAGCATGGTAGAGCAGTTGACGGTTGACAAATTTTTATCCACCCTCTCCTCAAAGGAACCGGTGCCGGGCGGCGGAGGCGCTTCCGCGTTGGCCGGAGCCCTGGGAAATGCCCTGGGTCAGATGGTGGCGAACCTGACCATCGGCAAGAAGCGCTACGCGGACGTGGAGGACGAGATCAAGGGCCTGCTGGCGCGTATGGAGGACCTTCAGAAGGAATTTGTGATCCTGGCGGACCGGGACGAGGAGGTGTTCGCGCCTCTGGCGGCGGCCTACGGGCTCCCCACCGGCACGGAGGAGGAGAAGGCGCATAAGGCGGCGGTGATGGAACAGCGGCTGCTGGACGCCAGTTACGTGCCGCTGGAAGTGATGGAGAAAGCGGTGGAGATGCTGGGCATCCTGGACGTCCTGGCGGTCAAAGGCAGCCGCATGGCGGTCAGCGATGTGGGCGTGGGCGTGCAGTTTGTCCGCACGGCGCTCCTGGGCGCGGTGATGAACGTCTATATCAACACCAAGTCCATGAAGGACCGGGGGAAAGCCGGGGAGCTGAACCGTGAGGCGGAGGAACTGGTACGCACGGGAACCGAGGCGGCGGACCGCATTTACGGGGTGGTTCTGGCCGGACTGAGAGGATAACGGTAACGACGTTGTGTAAAGAAGGAGGAATGGACACCGATGCAGGTATTAAAAGGAGCAGAGGTTTCTGCAAAGATTAAAGAAGAGGTACAGGGGCTGCTGGCCTCCGTGGAGGGACCCGCGCCAAAGCTCGCCATCGTGCGGGTGGGAGAGCGGCCGGACGACATGTCCTACGAGCGCGGCGCCATGAAAAAAATGGAAAATTTTGGACTGCGAGTCCAGTCCTATGTATTTCCCGGGGACATCGGCGAGGCAGAATTCAAGGAGCAGTTTGCGGCTGTCAACGAGGATCCGGACGTGGCCGGGATTCTGCTGCTGAGACCGTTGCCCGGACAGATTTGTGAGAGCGACATCGAGAAAATGATCGATCCAGCCAAGGACCTGGACGGGATTTCACCGGCCAACATTGCCAAGGTCTTTGCCGGGGACGAGAGCGGTTTCGCGCCCTGCACCGCCGAGGCGGTGATGGAGGTGCTGCGGGCCTTTGACATTTCCCCCCAGGGAAAGCGGGTGACCATCGTGGGCCGCAGCATGGTGGTGGGACGGCCTCTGTCCATGCTGATGCTGAAGGCCAACGCCACGGTCACCATCTGTCATACCAAAACCGCCGATCTGGAAGGGACCTGCCGCAATGCCGAGATATTGGTGGCCGCCGCCGGCCGGGCGAAGATGCTGGACAAGCGTTTCGTGGGGCAGAACGCGGTGGTGATCGACGTGGGCATCAATGTGGATGAAAACGGGAAATTGTGCGGGGATGTGGATTACGGCTCCCTGGAAGGGACGGCCTCGGCCGCAACGCCGGTGCCCGGCGGCGTGGGCGCGGTGACCACGGCGGTGCTGGCAAAACATCTGGTGCGGGCGGCTCTGGCGGGAAAATAGGAGCACCGCCAATTTTGCATAATCCTGCATAATTTTGCTGCATAAAGCCTGCATTTTCCTAGTTTCTGGAAAAAATATGCAAAAAAGGTATTAGTGCATAAATAATTCTTTAAAAAAATAGTATTTTCCCCGATTTTCCTCTTGATAAACGCTGAAAATGCATTATAATAAAAAGGCAATCATTTATAGTTATGCATTTTCGTGCATAAAGAAAAAAGAGGAGAGATCATTATGAAAAAGAAAGTATTAGCTATGACGATGGCTGCTCTGATGGCGGCCTCTATAACCGCCTGCGGCGGAGCGAAAACTGAGACCAGCGCTGCCGATACCACTGCTGCAGAGAGCAAGGCTGAGGATACCACCGCTGCCGAGAGCAAGTCTGAGGAGACCACTGCCGAGGCTGCCGGTGAGGAAGAGACCAAGGCTGCCGGCGGCAAGCTGATCATGGTGACCAACGCGGAGTTCCCGCCTTACGAGTACCATGAGGGCGGCGAGATTGTGGGCATCGACGCCGATATCGCCCGTGCGATCGCCGACGAGCTGGGCATGGAGCTGGAGATCGAGGATATCGCTTTCGATTCCATTATCCCGGAGCTGACAAGCGGCAAGGCCGATTTCGCCATGGCCGGCATGACCGTGGACGAGAAGCGCAAACAGTCCGTTGACTTCTCCGACACCTACGCCAAGGCTTCCCAGAGAATCATTGTGAAATCGGACAGCGCCATCGCAACACCCGACGACCTTAAGGGCAAGGTAGTGGGCGTACAGCAGGGCACCACCGGCGATCTCTATGTATCCGACCTGGAAGCGGATAACACCACGGTTGAGCGTTACAACAAGGGCTTTGAGGCCGTTCAGGCTCTGAGCCAGGGCAAGATCGACGCCGTTGTGATCGACGGAGAGCCTGCCAAGGTATTTGTGGAGCAGACCGATGGTTTAAAGATTCTGGACGAAGCGTTCACCGACGAGGAGTACGCCGTTGCCGTTAAGAAGGGCAACACCGAGCTGCTTGACAAGATCAACAGCACGTTAAAGAATTTAAAGGAGTCCGGCAAGCTGGATGAGATCGTGGCGAAGTACATTTCCGCCGAGTAATAAGCGGACGGCCGTCTGAGCTGTTTAACGGAATCCGATACTGCCGCATCGTGCAGGAAGGGCTGCAGAATTTAACGCTTCCTGAAATAATGCGGCAGTTTTTTGTGTGATGGGAACGCTCTCTAGCAGCGGCAGGGAAAGGACCGGGACCGCGGCGGCAGCCTGGAGACGGCCGGCTGTAAATCTCCGCCCTTTGGGGGGCGGGCAATCATAGCAGAGGATGGATAACATGTGGGAATATTTTTATAGTAGATTTTACCTGAACTTTATCGAGGACGACGGCTGGAAATACATCACGGTGGGTCTGAAAAACACCCTGATTATCACTTTCTTCGCCTGTCTGATGGGAATCGTTCTGGGCTTTCTGGTGGGCATGGTCCGCTCTACCTACGAGAAAACCCATAAACTGAAAATTCTCAACGCGATCTGCAAGGTCTACCTGACGGTGATCCGCGGAACGCCCGTGGTAGTACAGCTGATGATCATCTATTTTGTGGTGTTCGGCAGCGTCAGGATCAGCAAGGTCCTGGTGGCGGTCCTGGCCTTCGGAATCAACTCCGGGGCCTATGTGGCCGAGATCTTCCGCAGCGGCATCATGTCCATTGACAGTGGGCAGCTGGAGGCGGGGCGCAGCCTGGGCTTCAGCTACTGGCAGACCATGTGGTACATCATTATGCCTCAGGCGTTTAAGAACGTGCTGCCCGCGCTGTGCAACGAGTTCATTTCCCTGCTGAAGGAGACCTCCGTTGCCGGTTACATCGCGCTTCAGGATCTGACCAAGGGCGGCGATATCATCCGTAGCCGGACGTACAGCGCCTTTATGCCGCTGTTTGCGGTGGCGCTGATCTATCTGACCATTGTGATGATCTTTACGAAATTGATACAGATATTGGAGAGGAGGCTGAGGCAGAGTGAGCGCTAATTACAACGGGGAAGCCCTGATTCGTGTGGAAAATCTTGGAAAAAGCTTCGGCGCCATCCACGTGCTGAGCGGAATCAACGTGGATATTCATGCAGGCGACGTGGTATTTGTGGTGGGACCTTCGGGTTCCGGCAAGAGCACCTTTCTGCGCTGCCTGAATCTGCTGGAGGAGCCCACGGAGGGGCACGTGTTCTTTGAAGGGGTGGATATCACCGACAAACACACGGACATCGACAAGCACCGCCAGAAAATGGGAATGGTGTTCCAGCAGTTTAACCTGTTCCCTCATATGGACATTATGAAGAATCTGACCATCGCGCCCATGAAGCTGCAGGGCAAGAGCCAGCAGGAGGCCGAGGCCGAGGCTATGCGCCTTTTGGAGCGGGTGGGCCTGGCGGACCGGGCCCACGCCTATCCCAGCCAGCTTTCCGGCGGCCAGAAGCAGCGGATCGCCATCGTGCGCGCGCTGTGCATGAAGCCGGACGTGATGCTCTTCGACGAGCCGACCTCCGCCCTGGACCCAGAGATGGTGGGCGAGGTGCTGGAAGTGATGCGGGATCTGGCCAAGGAGAAAATGACTATGGTGGTGGTGACCCACGAGATGGGCTTTGCCAGGGAGGTGGCCACCCGGGTGATGTTTATGGACGGCGGAAACTTCGTGGAGGAAGCGCCGCCCCAGGAGTTTTTTACCAACCCGAAGAACGAGCGCCTTCAGTCCTTCCTGAGCAAGGTGCTGTGACAAGCGGGGATATACCGGGGTCTGACAAGAAACGCCGCTGCAGAGAGAAATGTCTCTGCAGCGGCGTTTCTTGTCCGTCTTGTTGACTGGGATCAGGTTTCCGTGTTGAATTTTTCCAGAAGATGGGACAGATTTGTCAGGCAGTGGTCGAGCTGCGCCAACTCCTCCTCGGTATAACCGGAGAGGGCTTTTAACGTGCTGTTCAGCATGCTCTGCTTTAGGTCGGCCAGCATCCTGGCGCCCTGGTCCGTGATCGTTATGTAGACCTGGCGGCGGTTCTGGGAGTCGTGGGTTCTCTGCACCAGCTCCTTCTCTTCCAGATCATTGACCAGCTTGGTGAGCTGCTGTTTGGTGATATCCAGCTGGTCGGCCAGCTCCGACATGGTCAGATTGCGGCCGCTTAACTCGTTGAGTCTCATCAGGGCGTTGAAAGCCAGCGTGTTGGCTTTCACCACGTTCTGCTGCTGGTACTGGCTCTTGGCCAGCGTGAAAAAACGAATGGTGAATTTTAAAAAATGGGCGCTGACCGTCTGCGCGCCCGGTTTTTGTTCTTTCGTGACAGTCACCTCCTGTGCCTGCGGTTGAGGCTTATCTGTATACTGTTGTATCACAGCGGTTTGAAAAAGTCAATGTTTATTAAAAGTAAATAAAAATTTACAATTAAATATTGACAAAGTTTGGAGATGGTATTATTGTACAGATATGCGCGGGGGAAATGGTGAAAGCCGGACCTGTGTATAGGTAAACCGTAAAAGAAGCAAGCTAAACACATAAGAAAAGGAGATAATGAGTATGGGAGTAAAAGGCGACAGCGGCATGAAGAATCCGAAAAAGCCGTTTATCTATTACTATCTGCTGGTGCTGCTGATTGTGATGGTGCTGAACGCGCTGGTATTTCCCTCTGTGATGGAGCGGTCCATCCAGGAGGTGCCCTACAGCGAGTTCGTCACCCAGCTGGACCAGGAAAAGGTAAAGGACGTGTATGTGACGGATACACAGATACAATACACGCTGAAGGATCAGCAATGGGGCGGCTACAAGACCGGCCCCATGGAGAACGAGGCGGATCTTCTGGCGCGGCTGCAGAAAGCCGGAGTGACGGATTACCGCAAGGAGATCCCCACCCAGGCGTCCCCGCTGCTGAGCTTCCTGATGACCTGGGTGGCTCCGATCCTGATGTTTGTGATCATCGGTCAGATTATGGCCCGCTCCCTCAGCAAGCGCATGGGCGGAAACAACGCCATGACCTTCGGCAAGTCCAACGCCAAGATATACGCGGAAAATGAAACCGGCATCACCTTTGCGGATGTGGCGGGTGAGGAGGAAGCCAAGGAGGCGCTCAAGGAGATCGTGGATTTCCTGCACAATCCCCAGAAGTACGCGGACATCGGCGCCAACCTGCCCAAGGGCGCGCTGCTGGTGGGCCCTCCCGGAACCGGTAAAACCCTGTTGGCACGGGCGGTGGCAGGAGAGGCTCATGTGCCGTTCTTCTCCATTTCCGGTTCAGAGTTCGTGGAGATGTTCGTGGGCATGGGCGCGGCCAAGGTCCGGGATTTGTTCAAGCAGGCCACGGAAAAGGCCCCCTGTATCGTGTTCATCGACGAGATCGACACCATCGGCAAGAAGCGGGACGGCGGCGGTATTTCCGGCAACGACGAGCGGGAGCAGACCTTAAACCAGCTGCTCACCGAGATGGACGGTTTTGACGGCAAGAAGGGCGTGGTGATTCTGGCGGCCACCAACCGGCCGGAATCCCTGGATGCCGCGCTGCTGCGCCCGGGACGTTTCGACCGGAGAATCCCCGTAGAACTGCCGGATTTAAAGGGCCGGGAAGCCATTCTTAAGGTGCACGGCAAAGAGGTGAAAATGTCCGAGGACGTGGATTACAACGCCATCGCCCGGGCTACTTCGGGAGCCAGCGGAGCGGAGCTGGCCAACATCATCAACGAGGCGGCCCTGCGGGCGGTGCGCATGGGACGCATGGCGGTGAACCAGAGCGATCTGGAGGAGAGCGTGGAGACAGTGATCGCCGGTTACCAGCGCAAGGATATGGTGGTCTCCGAGAAGGAGCGGCGGATCGTGGCCTACCACGAGATCGGCCACGCCCTGGTGGCGGCAAGCCAGAGCCACTGCGCGCCGGTGCATAAGATCACCATTATCCCCAGAACCTCCGGAGCGCTGGGTTACACCATGCAGGTGGAGGAAGGGGAACGTTTCCTGATGAGCAAGGAGGAGGCCCTGGACAAGATCGCCACCTTTACCGGCGGCCGGGCGGCAGAGCAGCTGATCTTCCACTCCATCACCACCGGCGCGTCCAACGACATTGAGCAGGCCACCAAACTGGCCCGGGCCATGATCACCCGGTACGGCATGAGCGACCGGTTCGGCATGGTGGCGATGGAGACCGTGAGCAACCAGTACCTGGGCGGGGACACCACCCTGGCCTGTTCACCGGAAACGGCCAAGATCATCGACGACGAGGTGGTGAAGCTGGTGCGCGGGCAGTACGAAAAGGCCCTTGCCATTCTGAGCGGGCACGTGGAGAAGCTCCATGAGCTGGCGGATTACCTGCTGGAGCGGGAGACCATCACCGGCGAGGAATTTATGGATATCTTAGAGCGGTAGACGGTCTGCCGGATGCGACGGGCGGCGGTTTGGGAAGCGGCTCAGAGAAGCGATTTAATAGTTTGTTCGATTGCAATCTGAGGGGGGATATGGTATGCTGAAAATGATGAGCGGATATCAACGGCGCTTCCATGTCTGAGCAGGTCTGTTTCGCAAAGTTTCTTATACAGATTTTCTTATGATTGTGTGATGAGTTTAAAGCAGAGTGATTGAATTAGCAGGACGCGCGGCCTGAGGACGGGCGGATTGCCGGAAGCCGCATTCATACAAACATGAGAGAATATGAAGGAAACGGAGGAATGAAGTATGGAACGGATACTGGAGCAGCTTTACAAAGGGGATCTCTGTCCGGCGGACAACTGCCAGGTGGAGAATCCCGATTACCGCCGCCTGTGCAGCGCCAACTTAGAGGAGACGGACCGCTTTGCCAACTCGCTGGCCGAGGAGCGCAGGGAGGCTTTTGACGTTTTGATGGACCATTACCTGGAGGTGAGCTTCATGGAGAAAACCCAGGCTTTTACGGACGGGTTCCGGCTGGGCGCACAGGTGATGTGTGAGGTGTTTAGGGCGGCGGCCGAGCAGTAACAGAGCGATCAATCGAATCAATGTGGAATGAAGGCGTTCTCAAGAAGTTTGGGGACGCCTTTTCGCGTGGGGCTGTTTATGAAGGGCTTCCGAATTGCTTTTACGCCACTTCCCAACCGCAAAAAGATGTGATAAACTGACTCCATACATTTTACCGCAGGAGGTACGACAGATGAGGTTATTGTTCAAACAGCGATTTTTTTCCTGGTTCGACAGTTACGATATCTATGATGAGGAAGGGCGCACCGTGTTTACGGTGCAGGGCAGGCTGGCCTGGGGGCACTGCCTGGAGATTCACGACGGGTCGGGCGGCCACATCGGCACGGTGAAGGAGGAGGTGCTCACCTTTCTCCCGCGTTTCCGGCTGTATCTGGGCGGAAGCTACGCGGGCGAGATCCGCAAGGAGCTCACGCTGTTCAGGCCGTCCTTCCGCCTGGATCTGAACGGCTGGCGGATACAGGGAAACTTCCTGGAATGGGACTATGAGATCGAGGACGAGGCCGGGCGCCGGGTCGCCTCTCTGTCCAAGCAGCTGTTCAACTGGACGGATACCTATGTGATCGACGTGGAGCGGGAACCGGACGCGGTTTACGCCCTGATGGTGGCGCTGGCAATCGACGCGGCGAAATGTTCACAGTCCAATTAAGGGCGGAAAGGCGGAACGGATGGATATCAGGGAATGTATTTATCATCATTTGAAGGAGCTGGTGGCGATTCCCAGCATTTCCAATACAAAGGAGGAGAGCCTGGCGGCGGACTACCTGGCGAAACGCCTGGCGGAGCAGGACTATTTCCGGGCCAACCCGGGACTCTACGGACAGTTTCCCATCGAGGGGGACCCGCTGGGGCGCACGGTGGCCTACGGACTGGTGCGGGGAAATGGACGGCGCACCGTGATTCTCACCGGACATTACGATGTGGTGGACACGGAGGAATACGGGGAGTTCCGGAAATACGCCTACGATGTGGAGGCCTGGAAAAATGCCTCGGGTCCGGAGCTGGAGGGTCTTTTGGAGATGCTCACTCCGGAAGCGAGAGCGGATTTTTGTTCCGGCGAATGGCTGTTTGGCCGGGGCGTGAACGATATGAAGGGAGGTCTGGCCGTGGGCCTGGCGGTCACCGAATGGTTTGGCGGCCGGGCGGCGGAGGACGGGGGACTGGATGGAAATATCCTGTTTCTGTCGGTGCCGGACGAGGAAGCCTACTCTGCGGGCATGCGGGGCGCGGTGCCGCTGTTTGTGGACCTGGCGCGGCGGTATGATCTGGATTACGCCTGCCTGCTGGATCTGGAGCCCTGCTTTGACGAGGGCGGCAGGCAGCAGGTGTTTATCGGGTCGGTTGGGAAGATGCTGCCCGCCGTGCTGGTCCAGGGGGCCAAGGCCCACGTGGTGGAAGCGTTTAAGGGGCTGAACGCCGTGGGCGTGCTGGCCCAGCTGTTTTTGGAGACGGAGCTGGCCCCGGAGTTCGCTGAAGTCTGCGAGGGCGAGCTGTGCCCGCCGCCCACCTGGTTCAACCTGCGGGACCGCAAGGAGGGCTACGATGTGTCCGTGCCCCTGCGGGCGGGCGGCTACATGAGCGTGCTGGGATTTGAAAAGACGGCGGAGACGCTGATGGAGCGGCTTGTGGGGCTGGGGCGGAAGGCGTTTTCGGAGTATCTGGCGCGCATGGAAGGGCAGAGGCGGGCGCTTGAGGAGATGCAAGGAGGAGGGGAGGACGGCGCGGAGGCTGCCGGGGATTGCGGCAGCGGCATGAATGACCGTGGGGGACATTGTGGCAGCGCGGCGTATGGCGCGGAGATTCCCGGCGGCTGTCCCTCCGGTATCCCCTGTGAAACGATTCCTCCATACAGTGTGCTGGAATACCGGGAGCTAGCGGATTACTGCGCGGGGAAATACGGTTCGGAGGTTTTTGCGGACTGGCAGAGGGAGCAGCAGCGGGATGCCGGGGAGATGATCCGCGCGGGCAGATGGAGTTATCCCCAGGCCGCGCTGGAGCTGATGGACCGGCTGCTGACCTGGTCGAAAATCACGGCGCCTGTGATGGTGTTGTCCTACGCGCCGCCCTATTATCCGGCGTACCACAGCGATCACCTGCCGGGACGCGCCGGAGCCGGGACTCGTATTTTTGATCAGCTGGCCCGGGCTGCGGCTGGTTACGGCGTGCAGCTGGAGAAGGGAAATTACTTCTGCGGGATTTCCGATTTAAGCTACTGCGGCGGCGGAGAGGGGCCGGGGCTGACGGGCTACGCGGCCAACTCTCCCATGTGGGGCGGACTCTATTCCATGGATTCTGAGGCCATGAAACAGTTCGGTGTGCCGGCCCTGCTGTTCGGCCCGGTGGGGCGGGACGCCCATCAGATGGGGGAGCGGGTGAAGGCTGTCAGCCTGCTGGAAGAGGTTCCCTCAGTTCTCATAAAGTTCATCGAACAAATGTTTGCAAATGGCGGAAAAATATGATATACTTACCCCAGATATCGATCAACTAGGGCGGCAAAGGCCGGTTTCGCAGGCGCCAGCCGCCTTTTGCAAGTTTTAAAAACTGTTACCAATTTTATACAGTAAGGAGCATTTTGACAATGGCAAAGCAGTACATTAAGATCCGCGGAGCGAGCGAGCACAACCTCAAGGATATTTCCGTGGATATTCCGAGAAATGAACTGGTGGTGCTGACGGGACTTTCCGGCTCCGGGAAGTCCTCGCTGGCCTTTGATACGATTTACGCGGAGGGGCAGAGGCGCTATATGGAGTCACTGTCCTCCTACGCCCGCCAGTTCCTGGGACAGATGGAGAAGCCGGATGTGGAGAGCATCGAGGGGCTCTCCCCCGCCATTTCCATTGATCAGAAGTCCACCAACCGCAACCCTCGGTCCACCGTGGGTACGGTGACGGAGATTTACGACTACATGCGCCTTCTCTACGCCAGGATCGGCATTCCCCACTGCCCCAAGTGCGGCAAGGAGATCCGCAAGCAAACCATTGACCAGATGGTGGATCAGATCCTGTCCCTGCCGGAG
>OLPX01002130.1_pt1 | contig 12247 bp, 10 predicted proteins | sample 1672491 | NCBI WGS metagenome assembly OLPX01 (sample SAMEA3136692, study PRJEB25190) | human gut metagenome | biome: human gut; feature: human-associated habitat; material: faeces | place: Austria | collected 2013 | reverse complement strand
CGCCCGGAGAATTTACGCGACGGGCGTTTTTGAACGGCAAGATGGATCTCGCGCAGGCGGAGGCCGTGATGGAGCTGATCTCCGCGCAGGGCCGCGAGGCAATGAAAGCCGCGCAGGCTGGGCACGGCGGCGCGCTTTCCCGGCGGATCGCGGCGATTCGAGCCGATTTGACCGATGTCGGCGCGCACCTCGCGGCATGGGCGGACTATCCGGACGACGATATTCCACAGGTAGACGAGAAAATGTTGAAAGAAAGGCTGGCCGCCGGGCGGAAGGCGCTGGAAGCGCTTGTCGTCAGCTTTGACGGCGGCCGCGTTCTGCGCGAGGGCGTCGTGACCGTGATTGCCGGCAAGCCGAATGCCGGGAAATCGACGCTGATGAATTTGCTCGCGGGCTGCGAGCGCTCGATCGTGACCGATCTCGCGGGCACGACGCGCGACGTCGTGGAGGAAACGGTCTTGCTCGGCGAAATCCCGCTGCGCCTCGCGGATATGGCCGGCATCCGGGAAACGGAGGACCGCGTCGAAAGGATTGGCGTGCAGATCGCGCTGGAGCGCGTCAAAACGGCGCAGTTTGTGCTCGCGGTGTTTGACGCGAGCGGAGCGCTGAACGACGACGACCGCGCGATGATGGAGGCGATCGGCGACACGCCATGCGTGGCGGTCGTCAATAAATCCGACCGTCCCGCCGCCATCGATATGGCGGAGATCGAGGCGCGCTTCCCGGCGATCGTGACGGTTTCCGCGCTTTCTGGCGACGGCCTCTCCGCGCTGGCACAGGCTGCGGCCGAGGTGCTTCAGACGGCGGCGCTGAACCCGAACGACGGCATCCTCTATACGGAGCGCCAGCGCGCGGATGCGAAAGCGGCGCTCGCCTGCATTGAGGAGGCGGAAAACGCCCTGCGCCTCGGCATGACATGGGACGCCGTGACCGTTTCGCTTGAGGGCGCTGTCGCGGCGCTGAACGAGCTGACCGGCGAGCGCGTCTCCGATGCGGTCGTCGACCGCGTGTTTGAGAAATTCTGCGTCGGAAAATGAGATGCGGAACCCATGCGATTACTTGAAAAAATCTAAGGAAAACAACTATGATTTATGATGCTGGAAAATTGGATATTGCCGTGATCGGCGCGGGGCACGCGGGCATTGAGGCCGCGCTCGCGGCGGCGCGGCTCGGGTGCCGTACGGCGGTGTTTACGATCAACATGGACGCAGTGGGCAACTGCCCCTGTAACCCGAGCATCGGCGGCACGGCGAAGGGCCATCTTGTGCGGGAGATCGACGCGCTCGGCGGCGAAATGGGCAAGACGGCGGACGCATGCACGCTGCAGAGCCGCATGCTGAACCTCGGTAAGGGGCCGGCCGTGCACTCCCTGCGCGCGCAGATCGACCGGAACCAATACGCCCGCGTGATGAAGCACAAGCTGGAGCTCTGCCCGAACCTCGAGATGAAGCAGGCCGAGGTGGTCGATTTGCAGCGCGCGGCGGACCACTGGATTTTGACGACCCAGCTCGGCGCACAGTATGCCTGCAAGGCGGTAATCCTCGCGACGGGCACCTTCCTTGGCGGGCGCATTTTCGTCGGCGACGTCTCCTATGCGGGCGGGCCGGACGGCATGTTCCCGGCGACGGCGCTTTCGGAAGCGCTGAAAAAACTCGGCATCGCCCTGCGGCGCTTCAAGACGGGGACGCCGGCGCGCGTTCTGCGCTCTTCGATCGACTTTTCGGCGCTGGAGGTGCAAAACGGCGACGAGCCGGTTACGCCGTTTTCGTTTGATACGGAAACCCCGCCCCAAAACAAGGCGGTGTGTCATGTGAGCTGGACGAACGCGCAGACGAAGGCGGTGATTTTGGAGAACATCCACCGTTCGCCCTTGTACGGCGGCATGATCGAGGGCGTCGGCCCGCGCTACTGCCCGAGTATTGAGGACAAGATCGTGCGCTTTGCGGAAAAGCCGCGCCACCAGCTCTTTATTGAGCCGTGCGGCGCGGACACGGAGGAAATGTATTTGCAGGGCATGAGCTCTTCTCTGCCCGAGGACGTGCAGATCGCCTTTTACCGGACGATTCAGGGGCTCGAGCACGTGCAGATCATGCGCAGCGCCTACGCGATCGAGTACGATTGCTGCGATCCGCTGCAGTTGACCTCCACGCTCGAATTCCGCGAGCTGCCGGGGCTATACGGCGCCGGGCAGTTCAACGGCAGCTCCGGCTACGAGGAGGCGGCCGCGCAGGGCTTTGTCGCAGGTGTGAACGCCGCACTAAAAATCCTCGGGCGCGCGCCGCTGCTGCTCGACCGCGCGAGCTCGTACATCGGCACGCTGATCGACGATCTGATCACAAAGGGCGTGACCGACCCCTACCGCATGATGACCTCGCGCTCGGAATACCGCCTTGTACTCCGGCAGGACAACGCTGATGAGCGGCTGACCCCGATCGGGCGCTCGCTTGGACTGATTTCCGATGCGCGCTGGACGAAATTTCAGAAGAAACAGGCGCAGAAGGCGGAGGAAATGAAACGCGCGGAAAAGACCGTGCTTTCGCCGACGCAGGCGCTGAACGATATCCTTGTTTCACGTGAAACATCGCCGGTTTCGACCGGTGTGCGGCTTTCCGAGCTGCTGCGCCGCCCGCAGATTTCGTATGCGGATCTGCGCCCCGTAGATGAAACGCGGCCGGATTACCCGCGCGAAATATTTGAAAGCGTGGAAACCGCGCTCAAATACGAGGGCTACATCAAGCGGCAGATGCAGGATATTACAGAAATGCGCCGCCTCGAAAAGCGGCTTCTGCCCCGCGGCATCGATTACGATTCCATAGCCGGCCTGCGCCTCGAGGCGCGCGAAAAGCTCAGCCGTGTGCGGCCGGAAAATATCGGGCAGGCCGGGCGCATCTCCGGTGTATCGCCGGCGGATATTTCGGTGCTTCTGATTTGGCTTTCCGCCGGGAATGAGGCGCAGCAGCGCCGAACGGAATTGGAGAGCACGGCGGACACGCAATAAAAAAGAAAACGGAGGGCATCCGTATGGATATACGAAACGAATTGATTCAAAAGGCAAAGGAAATCGGCGTGAAGATTTCCCCCCAGCAGGCGGAGCGGTTTCAGATCTACCTCAACCTCCTGCTCGAGCGGAACGAGGTCGTCAACTTGACGGCGATTACCGACCCGCATGAGGCGGTCGTCAAGCATTTTGTGGACAGCCTGACGCTTTTAAAGGCGGTGGAGATCAAAAAAGGCGCGAAGCTCGTGGACGTGGGCACCGGTGCGGGCTTTCCGGGCCTGCCGGTCAAAATCATGCGGCCGGACATCGAGCTGACGCTTCTCGATTCGCTCAATAAGCGCCTTATATTTCTGAAAGACGTCTGCGCCGCGATCGGCGTTGAGGCGAATTGCATCCACAAGCGTGCGGAGGAAGCCGGGCGCGACGTGAAGCTGCGCGAGAGCTTCGACATTGCGACGGCGCGCGCGGTCGCCAATATGAACACGCTCGCGGAATACTGTATTCCGCTCATCAAGATGAAGGGTATTTTTGCGGCGATGAAAGGCCCGGGGCTCGAGGAGGAAATGGCGCTCGCCAAGCGTGCGGTGTCCGCGCTCGGCTGCAAGGTCGTAAAGACAGCGCCGTTTACGCTGCCGGATGCGGAGCACAGCGAGCGAAACATCGCCGTCATGCAGAAAACGGCGTTTACGCCGAAAGTCTATCCGCGCCACGGCGGGACGATCACCAAAAAGCCGCTGTTCCTCGAAAAGCCGGATGCACAGTAAAGCAGCCGTGCGAAACAGCGAATTTTAGATGTTTGGGATATAGCAAGGCGAAAATACCCATACGCGGCGGATATATTTTTACTTTGCAAGTATTTGCAATTATCTGGTACAAATAAAAATTTTACAGGAGGTCGCGCCCTTTGCCGATAAAGGGCGAAATATGTATGAATATACGGTATCGAAAGGCGAAAATTGACGATATTCCGAAGCTGAACCCACTTTTGAGCCAGCTTTCGGAGACGATGGCGGACCCCGCCGAGATGGCGCGGAAAATGGAGAAGCTCGACCGCAACGAGGACTGCTTTCTGCTTGTGGCGGAGGACACGGAAAGCGGGGCGCTCTGCGGCTCTCTGCTCGGCGTGGCATTTGAGGATATCTGCGATACCTGCAGGCCGATTCTGCTCGTCGAGAACGTTGTAACCGACAAGGCATACCGCGGCTGCGGCATCGGGCGCGGCATGTTTGAATTTATTGAAAACTGGGGCAGAGAAAAGGAATGCCACTACTGCATTTTGGTCTCCGGCATGAACCGTACAGGCGCGCACAAGTTCTACGATGCGATCGGCTACAGCGAGGTCAAGGGCTTTAAGAAATACCTGTAAAAGAATTATTAGGGGCAATGAGCGCAAAAAAAGGAGGTTTCCGGTGTGGAAGCCTCCTTTTTCCTGCAATTTATGCGGATTGACGGTACGCGGGCTATCTTGCGCCGCGGCGCAGTCAGAGCGATTTGATCATCAGGATTTCATCGGCGTAGCTGCCGTCCGGGTATTTCATTGCGTGCGGAAGCAGGCCGTAGGCCTGAAAGCCCAGCCGTTCATACAGATGCTGTGCGCGGCCGTTGCCGCGGACGACACTCAGCTCCATCTGCTCGTAGCCGATGCGCTTTGCCGCTTCAATGAGCGTTTCGAGTGCATACCGCCCGATGCCGAGTCCGCAGTAGGTCTGATACAGCGCGATCGCCACGCCGCAGCGGTGGCGGCTGCGTGTGACGCTCCCCTCAGGAGACAGGCGGCAGCTTCCGGCGAGCGTCCCGTCTACCCGGATCGTCAGCATCAGCCCGCGCGGCTGGTCGAGGCACGATTGCAGGAAGGCGCGTTCCTCATCGGTGTTCGGCACATCGTCCTGCGGCCCGCGCAGCAGAAACGGTGTTTCGGCGGAGGTAGCGGTCAAATAAGCGCGCATCTCCTCGGCGTCTGCGGGCACAGCGCTGCGCAGCACGCAGGTCCGCCCGTCCCGCAGCGTGACTTTTTTCTCCGGAAAAATCATTGGTACGCACCCCTTTTCGGCTTGTTACGGTCATTATACCATGGAAAAGATCAAAAGCAAGAAAAATTTTTTGTGTGACACATTCCGGCAAAATCTGTACGCGGCGTGTGGTATTCTAAGTGCACAGGGCAGGACAAGCCCTGCGGTGTCATCGGCAAGGGGGGACGCGGATTGGTTTTCAGTGAAAGGAAAAAGCTCGTGGAGCTGGCTCCGGACAGGATTGTGCCCAACCCCAACCAGCCGCGCAAGGATTTTCCGAAGGCGGAGCTCGAGCAGCTCGCCGAAAGCATCCGGCAGAACGGGCTTTTGCAGCCGATCGTCGTCCGGCGAGACCGGGACGGCTACGTACTCGTGGCCGGTGAGCGGCGCTGGCGTGCATCCAAAATGGCGGGGCTCAGAACGATTCCGGCCATCGTGCAGGATTACAGCGCGAAAGACGGCGCGGTGCTCGCTCTGATCGAGAACATGCAGCGCAGTGATTTGAATTTTTTTGAAGAGGCCGCGGCAATTTATGAATTGATGCGCGACCGGTCGATGACACAGGAGGAGACGGCGAGGCGGCTCGGCATGAGCCAGCCCGCCCTTGCAAACAAGGTCCGGCTTCTGCGCCTTTCGGGCGAGGAGCAGCGGATTATTTTGGAAAACCGGCTCACAGAGCGCCACGCCCGCGCGCTTCTGCGCGTGGAAGACCCAATCCGCCGCGTGCAGGCGCTGAAAGCAATCGTGGAGCGCAAACTCAACGTCGCACAGACTGAGGCGCTGATCAAGGATCTGCTCGAGCGGGAGGAACCGGCGAAAAAGCCGAAGCGTACTTTTATCGCGAAGGACGTCCGGCTGTTCATCAACACGATCGACCATGCGGTCAAGGCGATGAAAAGCGCCGGCATCCGAGCCGTTTCCCAGAAGCGGGAGACCGACGACTATTTTGAGTGCGTCGTGCGCATCCCGAAATCAAATTCGAGTACGAGGTAAACCCATTCCCTTATTCATTTCCCACAACGCAGGAGGACTGTCGGCAAAACCGGCGGTCCTTTTGCGTTGTTTCACGTGAAACATTGCCGAATCGCCAAAAACCTTGAATTTGCACTTTATTCCGCGTGGGAATTGTGATACAATAAATTATACATGCGACCCGAAGGGAGCGCAGCCAAGGAAAAGGGAAAGGAGCACGGCCAATTATGAGCAAAGTGATCGCCGTTGCAAATCAGAAGGGCGGCGTGGGCAAAACGACGAGCGCGGTAAATATTGCCGCATGCCTCGGCGCAAAGGGAAAAAATACGCTGCTTGTGGATATCGACCCGCAGGGCAATTCGACGAGCGGCGTGGGCTTTGACCGGCGCAGCCTCGAGACGACCTCCTACGATATTTTGATCAACGGCGCGAAAGGGCAGGACGCCGTGCTGAAAACCGCATTTGATAGGCTGTCGGTCATTCCGTCCTCGGCGGATCTCGCCGCAGCGGAAATTGAGCTCGCGGATATTCCGGCGCGCGAGGCCGTGCTGAAAACCGCGCTGGCGCCGATGCGCGCCGCGTACGATTTTATCATTATCGACTGCCCGCCGTCGCTCGGCCTGATTACGACGAACGCGCTGAACGCCGCGGACTCCGTCCTAATCCCCGTGCAGTGCGAATACTATGCGCTTGAGGGTCTTTCCCAGCTGATGAACACCGTGCAGGCCGTGAAACGGCGCTACAACGACCGGCTGGAGCTCGAAGGCGTTCTGCTCACAATGTACGACGGCCGGCTCAACCTGACGCAGCAGGTCGTGACGGAAATCAAGAAGTATTTCCCGCGCAAGGTGTTTTCCACGGTGATTCCCCGCACCGTGCGCCTTTCCGAGGCGCCGAGCTACGGCCAGCCGATCCTCTATTACGACCGGAGCAATAAGGGCAGCTTGGCCTACGGCGCGCTGACGGATGAAATTTTAAAGAAAAACCGATGATTGAAGGAGGATAAATTTCAGATATGGCGAAAAAAGGCGGCCTCGGCAAGGGGCTTGACGCGATTTTTCACGATAACGTGCGCGCGGACGACGGCAGCGCGGTAGAGCTGAATATCAACGAGCTGGAGCCGAACCGGAACCAGCCGCGCAAGGAATTCAGCGACGAAGCGATGCGCGAGCTCGCGGATTCCATCGCCCAGCACGGCGTTCTGCAGCCGCTTCTCGTGCGCCCGATGCTCTCGGGCGGGTATCAGATCGTCGCGGGGGAGCGGCGGTGGCGCGCCTCGCGCATGGCGGGGCTTATGACCGTGCCCGCGCTGATCCGCGAACTGACGGACAGCGAGGTCATGCAGATCGCGCTGATCGAAAATTTGCAGCGCGAGGACTTAAAACCGCTTGAGGAGGCACAGGGCTATCAGGCTTTGATGGATGAATTCAGCTTCACGCAGGATGAAATCTCAAAAACCGTGGGCAAATCCCGCCCGGCGGTGACAAACGCGCTGCGGCTTTTAAACCTGCCGGATGTGCTGCGTGCAATGCTCGCCAACGGCGACCTCACGGCCGGCCACGCCCGCACGCTCTTGAGCTTTAAGGATGAGGCGGCGATGCTCGCGGCGGCAAAGCGCACGGTGGCGGAGGGGCTTTCCGTGCGCGAGCTCGAAAAAATGGCCAAACGGGCCAATGCGGAAAAGCCCGAGACGACGCGTCCCGCGCGCCGCATCCGCTACTACGACGAGGCGGAGCTCGCTTTGCGCGATACGCTGAACCGCGTCGTGCATGTCGGCGGCACAAAGAAAAAGGGCGTACTGTCCATTGAATTCTACGGCGAGGAGGATTTAAAAAGCCTGCTCTCCGATTTAAAGCTGGAGGACTAAAAGCGATTGGGGCGTGTTTGTTAGGGGGGGATGCGGATAAATGGTCCATTGCAGCAATTTGACGAAGGACTACAAGTCTTTCAAAAAGACCGGCTGGCTGAAGTTCCGGCGGTCGAAGTCGGCGGAGGTGTTCCGCGCGGTCGACAACATCACGTTCGACATCGGTGCCGGGGAGGTCGTCGGCTACATCGGGCCGAACGGCGCGGGCAAGTCGACGACGATCAAGATGATGTGCGGCATCCTGACGCCGACGTCCGGCGAGTTGACCGTCAACGGGCTTGTGCTGTTCTGCTGTGGAATTCTCGTTTCCGCGCTGATGGTCGCCCTGCCGGTGTGGATGTTCTCCCGCGGACTCCGGCGCTATGAGAGCGGAAACGGATGATTATATAGGTATTAAAAATTGAAAAGTAAAGCCGAAAGGATGAAAAGCAATGATCGACATTAAATTTCTGAGAGAAAACCCGGATGCGGTCCGCGAAAACATCAAAAAGAAGTTTCAGGATTCGAAGCTCCCGCTCGTCGACGAGGTGATCGGGCTGGACGCCGAAAAGCGGCAGACGCAGCAGAAGGCCGACGGTCTGCGCGCCTCGCGCAACAAGCTCTCGAAGCAGATCGGCGCGCTGATGGGCCAGGGCAAGCGCGAGGAGGCCGAGCAGGTCAAGGCGCAGGTCAAGGCGCAGTCGGATGAGCTGCTCGCGGCGGAGGCCAAGGAGAAGGAGCTCGACGAGCGCATCCTCAAAATCATGATGACGATCCCGAACATCATCGACGCGAGCGTGCCGGTCGGCCGCGACGACAGCGAAAACGTTGAGGTCCAGCGCTATGGCGAGCCGGTCGTGCCGGATTTCCCGATTCCCTACCATACGGAAATTATGGAGCGCTTCAACGGCATCGACCTCGACGCCGCGCGCCGCGTCGCCGGCAACGGCTTCTACTACCTGATGGGCGATATCGCGCGCCTGCACTCGGCCGTCATCGCCTATGCGCGCGACTTCATGATCGACCGCGGCTTCACGTATGTGATTCCGCCGTATATGATCCGCAGCGACGTCGTCACCGGCGTCATGAGCTTCGCCGAGATGGACTCGATGATGTACAAGATCGAGGGCGAGGACCTCTACCTCGTCGGCACGAGCGAGCACTCGATGATCGGCAAGTTCATCGACCAGATCCTGCCCGAAGCCGAGCTGCCGCTGACGCTCACGAGCTACTCGCCGTGCTTCCGCAAGGAGAAGGGCGCGCACGGCATCGAGGAGCGCGGCGTGTACCGCATCCACCAGTTTGAAAAGCAGGAGATGATCGTTGTCTGCAAGCCGGAGGAATCGATGCAGTGGTACGACAAGCTCTGGCAGAACACGGTCGACCTGTTCAGAAGCATGGACATTCCGGTGCGCACGCTCGAGTGCTGCTCGGGCGACCTCGCGGACCTCAAGGTCAAATCGGTCGACGTCGAGGCCTGGTCGCCGCGCCAGCAGAAGTATTTCGAGGTGGGAAGCTGCTCGAACCTCGGCGACGCACAGGCGCGCCGCCTGCGCATCCGCGTCAACGGTCCGGAAGGCAAGTACCTCGCGCACACGCTGAACAACACGGTCGTTGCCCCTCCGCGCATGCTGATCGCGTTCCTCGAGAACAACCTGCAGGCAGACGGCAGCGTCCGCATCCCCGAGGCGCTGCGCCCGTACATGGGCGGCAAGGACATCCTTGTCCCGAAGAAATAAAAACAGAACGCCGCCGCAGCTGCACGCGTACATTTTGCAGCCGCGGCGGCATTTTCATATCCTTTCGAGCGGCAAAAAACGGCGCCGGACAGAAAATTCCGCATTTTCCGCCCCGTCTTGTGAAAAACTTTTCCTGCGGATATGTGGAAAATACAGGAAGGTCATTCTTTTATGCAGGATTCCTGTATAGTGTGAAAACATATTTTCTTGGCCTTTATGGCAAATTTACAGGAAAATCCAGAAAATATACTGTAAAGATAGGAAATAAGGGCGCAAAAAATTTTGTTTTTTGGACGAATAATTATTCATAAATTGAATGAGATTTGCTGTGGAAAACTCGGTGGAAAGTGTTGAAAAGCACACGGTATAGTGGCAAAACGCTTGTTTTTCACAATTTGTCGATGGCTTGTGGAGAACCATGGCAGCAGTGCCTATGCAAAAAGGAACCGATCAAATCGACCGGTTCCTTTAAAAAATTGCTGGTTGTATTTTAGTTTCGTTCTCAGATTCACAGACAGCCGGTCTGAGCTGAAGCGGCGGATTGCTCCGCGGAATGCGAAGCCGTTTTTCAGTGGCCCTGCCTCGGGTGGTTTTCGGGTGACCGCGCCGCGATTTTGCGGGGCAGCGCGCATGATTCCCCCAAAAGGATCTGCCAAGGCGCAGTCTGTGCTGCTGCGCTCATTCCGCTGGGACAGGTGCGGTTTCGCGGCGCTTCAGGGTGAAGCTGAGCGCAAAGACGAGCACGGAGAGAAACATGACGCCGCCGGCGATCAGGTAAAACGGCTTGCCGCCCACCGCGTCGAATAGAAAGCCGCCGAGCAGGTTGCCGAGAATGCCGGCAATCTGCGAGACGGAGACGAACAGGCCGTGCGCCGTGGCGCGCAGGTGGACCGGCGCCATCTCGTAAATGTAGTTGGTCGCCGTGCCGAGGAACAGCCCGTTGCCGAGGCCGAAGAATGCGGCGAAAACGACGAATTCCGGCAGCGAGGTGACGAAAAAGCCGAGCAGCAGGCATTCCACACCCATGAAAACGGCCGCCAGCATGATGAGGTAGCGCAGCTGGAAGCGGCGGCGCAGCTTCACGATAAAGTACAGGAACGGGATCTCCATCAGCGCGCGCACGGAGAGCACAAGGCCGATGTTCGTGCTGTCGATTTCGATCGAAGTCATCAGATAGGGCAGGAAGTTGCTCTCGAAAGCGGTGCCCACGTAGAAAAAAAAGCCGAAAATAAGGAAGGTGACAAAGCGGCGGTTCTTAAAAAGCTCGCCCGTGCCCATGCGGCTTTTCTTCGCGCGGCCGCCGCTCTGCGGCTCGCGGCAGAAAAATACGAGCACGATCGCGGGAATCATCACGATCGCCGCGGCCCAGAAGGTGGAGCCGACGCCGAGCGCCGGAATCAGGAGATTGACGGCGAGGATGCCCGCCACCGCGAACCACAGCGAGCCGCTGCTGCGGATCGTGCCGTAATTCAGGCTGTTTTCGGCACAGTTGCGCACCGTGATGTTGTCCACAAATGCCGACATCGGCGCGCGGAAGAAGTTCACGACGGGGATGATGATCAGAAAGAGAAGCGCGGAGTACGGCTGCCCGGAGGGGATCAGCGGGATGAGCGCGAAGAGAGAGACGCCGAGCGAAAGCGTCAGCATGACGATCTTGCGCACGCCGCCGATGCGGTCGCTCACCATGCCCCAGAAGGTCATGGCGACAATCGCGACCGCGCAGGCGATAGCGTTCAGAAGGCCGAACTGCGCGGCGGGAAAGCCGTTGTTCTGCAGGTAAACGGTCTGGTAGCCGCCGACGGCCATCGAGGCCCAGAAGGTGCCCTGCACCACAGCGAGCCGCAGCGCCTCGCTGTTCTGCGGCGTTACGGCGGGAAAATGAAATTTTTTCATGCGTTTTCATCCTTTTGTGAATTTTCAATACAACCCGTTTGGTCTAGGTACAGCGTATCGCAAAGCGGGGGCACTGTCAAGATTTTTCCGCGTTTTTTCCGGCGCAAATTGCGCGGCCGTCCGCGCGCGTCCGCCTTACGCGGACAGAATGTCGCTTTTTGTCGCTTTTTCCTAAGAAGATGGGAAGAACCGAGTAAAAATATCTCTGTTTTTCATCGCACGAACCAGTTGAAAAGAAGCCGTTAAAGTGATAAAATTTAATATCAATAATCCATTAAGAACGGCGCAGGCTGTGCGGCACGGCCATGCGCCTTTAAAGAATCACAAGCGGCGTGAAAAGTGAAAGGATGGTTGACGGTTATGCTGAACACAGATTTTACTTCCAAGTTTGTCAAAGAGGGGCTGACCTTTGACGACGTTCTGCTGATTCCCGCAGAATCAAACGTGCTGCCCGCGCAGGTGGATATTTCCACGCAGCTCACAAAGAAGATCCGGCTCAATACCCCGATTATGACAGCGGCGATGGATACCGTCACCGAGGCGGAAATGGCGATCGCGATCGCGCGTGAGGGCGGCGTCGGCATCATTCACAAGAATATGTCGATCGAGCGTCAGGCAGACCTTGTCGATATGGTCAAGCGCTCCGAAAACGGCGTTATCGTCGATCCGTTCTACCTTGCGCCGGACAACACGGTGCGCGAGGCGGACAGCCTCATGGGCCGCTACAAGATCTCCGGCGTGCCGATCTGTCAGGACGGCAAGCTCGTCGGCATCATCACGAACCGCGACC
>OLPX01002129.1_pt1 | contig 12256 bp, 11 predicted proteins | sample 1672491 | NCBI WGS metagenome assembly OLPX01 (sample SAMEA3136692, study PRJEB25190) | human gut metagenome | biome: human gut; feature: human-associated habitat; material: faeces | place: Austria | collected 2013 | reverse complement strand
ATAACAAAGCACGTAAAATAGGAGGGCTGTGGATAAAACTACGGAAACTCAAGGACAATTACATATTGACAAAACAGAAAGCTTTGGTATAATGAAATTAAATAAAAAAAGAACAGCGTTCTGCAATGAAGAACAGAAAGGGCGTGAATATGAAATATTTCAGAAATAAGTATGATGTAATTGTGGCAGGAGGAGGACCTGCCGGTATTATGGCAGCACTGGCCTCTGCACGTACAGGCGCTTCTACTTTAATTGTGGAGCGGTTGGGATTTTTAGGGGGGACAGCTACAAATTCTGTAATAGGGCCGATTTCTCCGTTTCATTTTGGGGACGAACAGGTGATTGATGGTATTCCGCAGGAGTTTATGGATGAGCTTGTAAAAGCAGGAGGCAGTACAGGCCATTTAAAAACCATTGATCCATATGGCAGCGGCTCTTCGCTGGGATTTTATGACAGAGAAAAATATAAATATGTTGCAGAAGAAATGGCTGTGCAGGCAGGGATTGATATTCTTTATCATACTTTTGTGCGGGAAGTTGTAAAGGATGGAAATAAGATTACAGGTTTAGTGGTTTCTGGTAAGGATCGTGATTTTATTTTTTCATGTAAAGTAGTTGTGGATTGTACCGGGGATGGTGATGTTGCTGTAAAAGCAGGAGAAGAATACGTATTTGGAGATGCAGAAACTGGAAAAGCACAGCCTGGATCTGCAATGTTTGAAATGGCAGATGTAGATGTAGAAAAAGTGTATGATTATATTGTGGAAAATCCGGATGATTTTGAATTTAAAACAGATTGTGTTCCTCTTCGTCCCTATAGTGATCGTCTGAAACAGCATTATTTTGTAGCACAGGGATTTAAGAAGCTTGTAAAAAAAGCTGTTGAAACAGGTGATCTGGAATTTGGAAGAGACAGTGTGATTGTATTAAATGGTGTCCATCCAGGGAGTATTCACTTTAATGCAACAAGAGTGAGTGGCTATGATTTGTCAGATACAGAAGAACGGGCAGTAGCAGAAATTGATGGGCGCAGGCAAATTGAATCTGTATCAGAATTTATGATAAAATATGTTCCGGGATTTGAAAATGCATGGGTAAACGATACCAGCAACGAAGTTGGTACAAGAGAAACTCGTCATATTAAAGGTGTTTATACACTGACGGCAGAAGATGCTTATGAGGGCAGAAAATTTGAAGATGTTGTGTCCAGAGGATATTTTCCGATGGATATTCATAATCCGGATGGAGCATCGGGATATCGGGAAGATGGACAAGGGGGCAGTTGGACAGAGCTTAAGGACACATACGATATTCCACTTCGTTGTTTAGTACCGGCACACATTGATGGTTTAGTCTTAAGTGGAAGAAATATTTCAGGAGAAAGTCAGGCTCATGGGTCATATAGAACACAGGGCGGTATAATGGGAATTGGACAGGCATCAGGAGTTGTAGCCGGATTATGCGCAGTCAGAGGGGAAAATCCAAGAGAAATCAATGTGAAGCTGGTACAGGATAAACTGGTAGAATTGGGGGCTTCCGTATGGAGAAATCCTGATAAAAAGGCCCTCGAAGAAGAGCTGGCTACGAAATGTGTGAAAGAATATATAAAAAACAGAACGAAATTTATTACAAAGCCAGAATTATTGGAGCCATACATGAAATAAAATTTTTGGCTGCAGACGAAAAGAGTATCTTACTGTAATTGGTAAATTATGGTAAAATATAAGAAATAATTCAGAAGAAAGAGAAGAAATATATGTCAACAAATGGAGAGATTAAAGTTAAAAGCCTGCAAAAAGCATTGGAGATTCTGAATTGTTTCGCATATAAACAGCAGCTTGGAGTGACAGAAATAAGTGAAATGTTGGATCTCTATAAAAGTAATGTTCATAATATCCTGAATACCTATACTGCAATGGGATATCTGGAACAGGATGTTGAAAGTGGCAAATACAGACTAGGCATAAAGATATTTGAACTGAGCAGAGCATTAGGAACCAGATATGAGATTAGCCGTATCGCCTTGCCTTATATGCAGCAGATTGCCAATCAGACAGGAGATAATGTTTATCTTGCTGTTCTGCATTCCGATGAGGTTCTATATTTGGAAGCAACCTATCCGGAAAGTGCCACTCATCTGATGCGTTCTATTTTAGGAGAACGGGCAGAACTTTATTGTACTGGATTAGGTAAGGCTATGCTGGCAAATATGCCGGAAAGCTACATACAGGAATACCTTACTCGGGATTTTCGTAAATTTACAGAGCAGACGATAACGTCTTCGACAGCACTGGAAAAAGAATTACAATATACAAAAATGCGAGGTTATGCGGTTGATAACATGGAACATGAATTTGGCATTAAGTGTGTAGCGCTTCCAATATTCAACAGACAGCATCAGGTCGCAGCAGCCATAAGTGTCAGCGGTAACTCACTTAATTTTACAGATGAACGTGTAACAGAAATCGCTGAACTGATCAAGAAATATGTGATAAAAATAGAACAGAGGTTATAACAAAAGGATGTCTTTTTGTGAAGAAGACTTAGATGATGTCATCTAAGTTTTCTTTAAAACAAATAATAAGAACGATGTTCTTAATTAAAGAACGGAGGAGAATATGAGAAAAGAATTTCCGGGAGGCGTATGGCCGGTAATGCTTACGCCATTCAAAGAAAATGGGGAAGTAGATTACAGAGGATTAGAAGCTCTTGTAAATTGGTACATAGAAAAAGAAGTGGACGGTTTATTTGCAGTATGCCAGTCCAGCGAAATGTTTTATCTGAGTCTTGATGAACGTATAAAAATAAGCAGAAAAGTGGTGGAAATTGCGGCAGAGAGGGTTCCGGTTATTGCATCTGGACATATTTCAAACACTTTGAGAGAACAGGCAGATGAAATTATGAGGATTGCGGAAACAGGTGTAGATGCTGTGATCCTGATTACAAATCGTTTGGCAAAAGAGGAGGAAGGAGATGAAATCTGGCTGGAAAATTGTAAAAAACTGATTTGTATGATAGATGCTGACATTCCACTGGGGTTCTATGAATGTCCTTATCCATATAAGCGTGTATTATCTGCAGAAAATATAAAGTGGTGTGCTGATACAGGAAGATTCTTTTTCCTGAAAGATACTTGCTGTGATGCAAGACAGATTCAAGAAAAGCTGAAGGTATTAAAAGGAACACAATTAAAACTCTATAATGCAAATACAGCCACTTTGTTGGAATCTTTAAGGGGTGGAGCTGCCGGATACAGCGGTGTGATGGCAAATTTTCATCCTGAACTTTATGAATGGCTGTGTAAAAATAAAAATAATAAAAAAGCAGACAGTGTTTCGGATATTTTATCTATGTGTGCCTTAATAGAAAAACAGTTTTATCCGGTAAATGCAAAATGGGGACTTCGGGAAATTGAACATTTGCCTATCACAGATGTATGTCGTGCAAAAAACTCTTCGGGTATGACCGAAACCTTTAAAATGGAAATAAGAATGATGGACAGAGTGGTAAAGAGGACAGCAGAATATTTGAAAAGATAGCAGTGGAAAGGCGGTAGTTATGGATACGATAGTAAGAAAAAAGAAATGGAATGAGGAAAAAATACTCAGTATTTTATTTTTGGGACCGGCTGTTCTATTGATTGTCTGCATGACACTGATACCAATTCTGATTGCAGTAAATACAAGCTTTCATGCAACTGAATACGCAGAAATAAAAGAATTTGTAGGGTTAAAATATTACATTGAAATTTTGGGCTCAGAAAAAGGCTGGAACAGTATTTTTAATTCCATTAGTTATGTATTAATGTCTCTTGTTCTGGTACTTCCTCTTGGAGTAATGTCGGCAGTTCTTCTTAATCGAAAGATTAAAGGTAGGACTGTAATCAGAACATTGATTATTATTCCCTGGGTGCTTTCTCAGACGGTTACGGCCCTTTTATTCAAGTGGCTTTTAAACAGTAATTATGGTCCTGTAAGCTATTTGTGGTATATACTTACAGGAGAAAAAATCGATTTTTTCAACAGTGCTTTAGCTGCAAGATTTACCGTTGTCCTGGCAAATGTCTGGAATTCATTTCCAATTGTTTTGATTTTGGTTCTGGCTGCATTACAGGGGATTTCACCGGATATTTATGAGGCGGCACAGGTAGATGGATCAAATAAAATGCAGACATTTTTTAAGATTACCCTACCTCTTTTGAAACCGACGCTTTTAACGGCAACGGTACTTCAGAGTATGGAATATTTTAATATGGTGACTTTGATCTATACACTTACATCGGGAGGACCATTTGATGCTACTCAGACAGTTAGTGTTCTGGCATTTAAAGAAGGATTTGACTATTGGCATATGGGATATGGATCTGCCTGCAGTATTGTGATTTTACTTCTGAATATGCTGTTCAGTATAATTTATATCAGGATATTAAGAAAAAAAGATTAGAAGGGAGGGAGAAAAAATGAGCGATGTGAAACATAAAATATCTGTAAGAGGCAGAGAAAAAGTCGGTAATGTTGTAACGTATCTGGTATTATTTTTATTTATTGCATTGATGATCATTCCTATTTTTTGGGGGTTTTTGACTTCCTGGAAAGGAACAGCAGAAATCAGTCGTTTTCCACCGACAATATTTCCAGAAATCATTGATATAGGAAATTTCTATAAAGTGCTTTTTATGTCGAATTTTTCTACTTATTTTATGAATAGTGTGATTGTTACTGTAACCTGTGTGGTTATTTCAACAGTTATTGCAGGACATGCAGCATATGCTCTTGCTAGATTCCGGATTAAGCATAGGGAAAAAATAATGTTTGCAATCCTTATGACAAGTATGGTTCCGGCAGTAGCTCTGCTGATTCCTCTGTATATTATGTCCGTAAAAGCTGGTCTATATAACACGAGAATCATGTTGGTTTTGGTATATACAGCATGGAGAACACCAATGCTTACATGGATTTTAAAAGGATTTTTTGAATCAGCTCCTGTGGCAATTGAAGAAGCTGCAATGATTGATGGATGTTCCAGACTGAAAACTTTTTATAAAGTTGTTGTCCCAATTTCACAGCCGGGAATTGTATCAAGTGCTCTTTTGACAGCAGTATATGTATGGAATGACTTTTTAGTATCATTTACTTTTGTTACGGATGAAAAATTAAGAACCGTATCAGTAGGACTATATTCGTATATCACTCAGTATGGAGTGCAGTGGGGAGAACTAATGGCAGCTGTTATGGTCACAATTATACCAATTATTATAATGTTTGTATGTTTACAAAGTAAGTTTGTTGATGGTATGGCAGCTGGTGCGGTAAAAGGATGAAATATGTGAAGTATTGTGGTAGAAGGGAGAAAAACTATGAGAAAAAAATTGGTGGGGATTTTATGTACAGTGGCCCTTGCAGCAGGGATGACAGGATGTAGTATTCAAAATTCTGCAGTTGCTACAGAGGAGAAAAAACAGACAGATTCAGAAACAAAAAAAGAATCTGAGATTAAGGAAAACGTAAAAAAAGAGGAAAATACAGATGCAAAAGGAACAGATCTTACTTTGTGGATATTTTTGAATCCTGAATCAACAGAGGACCCGAGAAATGTTGTCCTGAAAGAAATTGTCGAAGAATATAACGAAACGAACACAATGGGAAACACAGTAACTGTAGAGAGCATTCATTATAGTAAATTTGAATCGCAGGCAATTCAGGCGGCAGCAGCAGGAACGGGACCGGATATTTTAAACATTTATACAGATCAGCTAAAACAGCACATAGCTGGAGGAACGATACAGCCAATGACGGAATATGCGGAAGAATTTATACCTGAGTTAGAGGGGTATAGTTATAATGCAGATGATCTGAAAATTGATGGAGAAATTTATACACTGCCGTGGGAGAGCAGAACCTTTGTATACTGGTATCGGGATGATGTGTTCGATACAGTACCACAGACACTTCCGGAATTAGCAGATACAGCTTCAGAGAAATCAGAAGCGCTTGCACAGGGATTTGTGATTGGACTTTCGGATGGAAGCAATGCAGCAAGCTTTATGGAATCATTTGTTCCGTTTTTACGTTCCGCAGGAGGCGAAGTCTTTGACGAAAGTGGAAAAGCTATTTTTAACAGTGAAGCCGGTATTAAAGTAATGGAGTATGTAAAAAGCCTTGTAGACAAAGGTGCTATGGACAAAACAGTTTTAAGTCTTGGTGTAGATGATGTGGTGGATGCTTTTAAAGCAGGTACGGTTTTGTCCTGTAATGCAGGTACGCAAAGAGCAGCTGCAATTCGGGCTTCTGAGCTGAATGATCATATTGTTTCAGCTCCAATTCTGGGATTTGATGGAGAGGCCAGTCCGGCAGTTGTAGCAGGTCAAAGTCTTGGAATTGGTAAATATTGTGAAAATCCGGAGGCGGCTTTTGATTTTGTTAAAACATTTTATACCAAAGAAAATCAGATTAAATGGTTAAAAGCAAACGTTTTACCTGTTCTTTCCGGTGTATATGATGATGAAGAAATTAAAGAGCTGGAGAATTATGAGGAATTGAAGATGTGGAACGAATATGCATCTACAGGAAAAGTTCAATTTTATCCGGAAGATTATACAGAGCTTTCAGTTAAGCTTGTACAGACTGCACAAAACATTATTTTCAATGGAGCAGATGCACGGACAGAATTAGATTCTGTTGCTGCATGGTATAATGAGAAAAATGGATTTTAGATGACAGTTTATGGGAGAGCGAATAGGAAAACGCTCTCCCATACTTGTCAGTACCTGTATTTTTTTCTGTATTTCATAAGCATCCATGCAGCCAGAATTACTGCCAGCAGTTCAGCGGCAGGATTGGCAAGCCAGATTCCGGTAACACCTAAAAGGGCAGGAAGGGCCAGAAGGCAGACGATCATAAAAACAAAGGATCTGGTGAAAGCAAGTACTGCAGATACTATTCCGTTATTCAAAGCAGTAAACATCCCGCTGGAAAAAATATTAAATCCAATAAATAAAAGAGCAGTTGTGCAGATCCGGTTTCCGGTAACTGCAAGCTGATAAACCGGGGATGCCGGTTTGGTAAAAACAGACACCAGAGGTTCAGTAATCAGCAGGGAGATCAGGGCAGCGCTTATAGAGATTCCTGTAATGATCTTCAGGCTCAGGCGCACCAGCTTTTTCAGTTTAAGATGGTTCTGAGCGCCGTAATAATAGCTGATCATAGGTGCAGCTCCATAGGAATATCCGCTGAAAAGGGAGCTGACAAACATCAGTACATACATGATGATGGTAATGGCAGCAACACCGTCTTCGCCAACATATTTCAGCATGGTCCAGTTAAAAATCAGAGTCGTGATTCCTGTTACCAGAGCAGTTGCCATTTCAGAGCAGCCGTTGGTTACTGTTTTTTTCAGTACAGAGAAACGATATACAGGTTTTACAAAGTGAAGCATGTTTTTTCTTTGCGAGAATACAATAAATCCGACTGCTGTAGTAACAGAATAGCCCATTCCGGTTGCCACGGCAGCGCCGCCGATTCCCATTCCCAGTATCTGTATAAAGACATAATCAAGGATAATATTTGCAATTCCTCCTGCAACAGAACAGATAAAGGACAGGGAAGATTTGCTGGAGGCAATCAGGTAAAGAGAAAAATTATTCATTAAAAGGATCGGGATAGTAAAAATCAGGTAATGACCAAGATAATCCCGGCAATAGCCCATGACTTCCAGAGAAAGCTTCATATTGGAAAAAATCATGTTCATGGCAAAGTATCCGATCGTACCCATTATAAGACCGACCAGGACATTTACAAGTATCAGACTGGTAAAATCCTGCCGGGCTTCTTTTTCTTTCTTTTCGCCCATTTTTTTCATGATAACAGCGCTGCCACCGGTAGCCAGCATGGTAGAAACAGCAGTAACCAGAGAAATAACAGGGGCAGTGAGATTAATAGCTGAAAGAGCATTCGTTCCGATGAGCCTTGATACAAAAAGCCCGTCTACCATGGTATAAAAGGACATAAACAGAGACATGGCTATGGTTGGCAGTGTAAAGAGTATGATATTTTTGAAAGTGACTGGTTTCTGATAGGCGTTCAGAGATCTGTCTTTTGTCTGATTCATAAGATTCCTCCTTGTGTTTTTGGTGTGCATGGGATATCATAAACTTTACAGTAAGTGTAAGGTCAAGAGGGAAATATGAAAAAGCAGGAAATAAATTTAACAACAGCTCAGTTTGCAGCCATTCATGAGGTGAATCCCAGAACTCTGCATTATTATGATTCCGTAGGACTGTTTTCCCCGGAAAGAAAAGGGGAGAATCAGTACCGTTATTATACCAGCCGTCAGAGTATTGATTTTGAATATATCCGTATGCTGAAAGAGCTGAATATGAGCATTCGGGAACTCCGTTCTTATGTGCAGGAGCCGGGACCGGACAAATTTATGGAACTGGCAGATGAAAAAATAAATGAGATAAACAGAGAAATACAAAGGCTGGAAAAGACAAAAGAGATTCTGAAGGTCAGGAAGGAGCAGCTTGCAGTATGCAGTCATGTGGACAATATGCTTATAGAACTGAGGCAGCTTCCTGAGGAGCGCTTCCGGGTAATTCCCTTTGATATTAACGAAGAAAATTTAAAGGACCTGTTTTCTTATGCAAAGGAATGTTGGGGACTTGAACAGTGCAGAATGGGGATCGGCAGCTATATTTCTGTGGATAAGGTGAGAAAAAAGAGGTTTGAAAAGTATGACGGAGTTTTTTCTCCTGCGCTGAAAACAGAAAAAGGCGGAGAGATTCTGATAAGGAAAAAGGGACTTTGTCTTTGCGGATACCAGAGAGGAATATGGGAAAGGCTACCTGAGCTTTATGAAAAAATGCTGGTATTTGCAGAGAGGAAGAATCTTAAGTTAAAAGGTTTTGCATTTGAATCAGGTATGAATGATTTTGCCATAACAGATGAAAATGATTACGTCACAAAAGTGGAGATTGCTGTAGAAGAGTCCCTGTGAAAGGGCAGATATCCGGGGATTGATAAAAAATTTTATTGAAATTTGTGACAGAAAATGTATTTCTATTAACTTTTATTGCATTAAATTTGCGGCAGATATTTAAAATAGAAAACCGTCCGGAGAGGTTCGCTTCCGGACGGTTTTCTGTATATTACTTATAGAGTATCTATGAGTGACCGTGATTAGAACAGACCTGTGATCTTACCTGTCTCGTCAACGTCAATCTTCTCAGCTGCCGGTACTTTCGGAAGTCCTGGCATTGTCATGATTTCGCCGGTAAGGGCTACGATAAAGCCTGCACCTGCAGAAATCTTCAGGTTACGTACAGTTACCTCAAAGTCTGTAGGAGCGCCCAGTTTTGTCTGGTCATCTGTCAGGCTGTACTGTGTTTTTGCAACACAGATCGGGCAGTTGCCAAAGCCAAGATCTTCAAGCTGTTTTGCCTGTTTCTGAGCGTTAGCTGTAAGGACAACTCTCTTGCCGCCGTAGATTTTCTGAACGATCTGGTTCAGTTTGTCCTCAATGGAGCCTTCCAGTTCATAGGAGTAGGAGAAGTCATCATTTGGCTCTTCGCAGAGACGGATTACTTCTTCTGCAAGCTTCAGACCGCCTTCGCCACCTTTTGCCCATACTTCAGAAAGAGCTACGTTTACGCCCATTTCTTTACATTTTGCCTCTACAAGATCAAGCTCTGCCTTGGTATCTGTCGGGAAAGCATTGATAGCAACTACACATGGAAGTTTGTATACATTTGTAATATTGCTTACATGTTTCAGAAGGTTCGGGAGACCTTTTTCAAGAGCCTCAAGGTTCTCGTTGTTCAGGTCAGCTTTTGCAACGCCGCCATTGTATTTCAGAGCACGAACAGTTGCAACAACAACAACAGCGTTTGGTTTCAGACCTGCCATACGGCATTTGATGTCAAGGAATTTCTCAGCACCAAGGTCAGCGCCGAAGCCAGCCTCTGTAATTGTGTAATCAGCCAGTTTCAGAGACATTTTTGTAGCTGTTACAGAGTTACAGCCATGAGCGATATTAGCGAATGGTCCGCCGTGTACGATTGCAGGAACATGCTCAAGAGTCTGAACAAGGTTTGGTTTCAGAGCGTCTTTCAGAAGTGCTGTCATAGCGCCCTCAGCGTGAAGATCGCCTGCTGTTACCGGTTTCTGCTCAGAAACTTTACCGTATGTATATCCGATGATGATTCTGGAAAGACGTTCTTTCAGGTCTTTGATATCGCTTGCAAGACACAGAACTGCCATGATCTCAGAAGCAACAGTAATGTCGTAGCCGTCTTCACGAGGCATACCGTTTGTCTTTCCGCCAAGGCCGTCTACTACATTACGAAGCTGACGGTCATTCATGTCCACACATCTTCTCCATGTGATTTTTCTCGGGTCAATGTTAAGAGCGTTGCCCTGGAAAATATGGTTGTCGATCATTGCTGCAAGAAGGTTGTTTGCTGCGCCGATTGCATGGAAGTCACCTGTAAAATGAAGGTTGATATCTTCCATAGGAACAACCTGTGCATAGCCGCCGCCTGCTGCGCCGCCTTTTACACCGAATACCGGTCCGAGAGATGGCTCACGAAGCGCAACCATAACGTTTTTGCCAAGCTTCTGCATACCGTCTGCAAGACCTACAGTTGTAGTTGTTTTTCCTTCGCCTGCCGGTGTCGGGTTGATAGCTGTAACAAGGATCAGCTTGCCGTCCTGTTTGTCTGTTTCTTTCAGAAGATTGTAGTCGATTTTTGCTTTGTACTTGCCGTACTGCTCCAGATACTTCTCGTCGATGCCTGCTTTTTCAGCAATTTCAGTAATTGGTTTCATTTCGCATTCCTGTGCGATTTCGATGTCACTCTTGAATCCCATAAGTTTGTTCTCCTTTCATAAACGGAAGCCCGAGCCCGGACAGAAAAAATATCCTGTCTGAGTAAAAAAGGGCAGTATCTGAAAGTGTCAAATACTGCCCAGACGGTCGGCTTCACAAATCTCTGACTCCCCTGTGGTTATCCACGTCTCCGCCAGTTGTCAGAGATGTTTTAAATTGATGATGAAATGGTAACATATTAATTATGGTTTGTCAATAGTTTGTCAAAAAAATATCAAAATATTATGTTGTATTTGTATATCTGATATAAAAATACTGGATGAACTTTATATACATTGCACAAGTAAAGTGTGATGCAACTGTGTTTGTAAATCGGAAACCGTCAGAGAATTACCTGGAAGTTCCAGTGAGCTTCTTCAGGATCCTGCAGCCGTGGAAATACCAGGAAAGGCGTTTGTTGCGAAGATCAAAGAAATAGCCGGTTCCGGTCTGGCTGTTAACAGCAACAGGAAGAAAGGATGAATCATTTTTGGGGGATATAACAGTGTCTGCTATAATAGTGTTTATAGAAGAATTTTTCAGTAGTTTTTTGGTATCTGCTGTAAGATTGTCCATATACATTACGAGAACCAGACAGGAGGCAGTATTTCTTCCTTTCTGACAGATACCGTCAAATCGGTCAACTTCCTGATCCATAGTTTCTTCCAGATTCCAGGAGGAAACCAGCCGAAAGTAATAATGGACAAAGCAAAGCTGCCAGAAGGAAAATTTTTTTCGGTAATAATAGCCATTTCCATCATTTTCAAACTGGTTGGAGAGAAGGAGATGCTGGAGGGATGTCTGGCTGATAGAAGGAAGCATAGTTAATTTGCGGCGTATGAGCTTTTTCTTTTTAACAGCAGATTCCCACATCAGACCCACGTAGAAATTTTGCAGAATAAGGAATATGCCTATAATAGCGAAAATAAAAAGTCCTATAATGAAAATGCGGTCTCCATTTGGAGAATTACTTAAATGAAGTTCATTGATTAGAACTGCTGCCAGCATACAACAAAAGCTGATAAAAATACAGACCCATCCGGCAAAAAACAGCCGGAGCCCTCTTTTTTCAGAGCGGAGCTCTTCCTGCTCGTCAAAAGTGTCAGGTACCTGGGTGTTTTCATCTTTCATAGACGATTCCTCCTGAGATGTAAATGTAATATAATAATTTTATCACGGAAAATTTTGAAAAGAAAGGATAATACTGCATTTTGGGAAAATATTAAAAATAACAGTGTGACAGGCGGATGTTCCTACTGCAATATCACATGGCGGCATAAATGTGAAATAAACAGATATCAATAAAAGCGTAATGGATATATATAACAGTAACCAATAATATTAAATTTGCATAATTGTGAATCTTGAGTTTCCGCAAAATGTAATTTAAACA
>OLPX01002127.1_pt1 | contig 12264 bp, 8 predicted proteins | sample 1672491 | NCBI WGS metagenome assembly OLPX01 (sample SAMEA3136692, study PRJEB25190) | human gut metagenome | biome: human gut; feature: human-associated habitat; material: faeces | place: Austria | collected 2013 | reverse complement strand
TTCAGACATCAGTTCAAAAATATATACTCTGTCTGCATCTGTATATTCGCCGGTGATCTCGCCGATCTTTTCCATGCGGTAAGCCAACGTATTCCGATGGATGTTTAATACCTCCGAGGTGCCGCTTTTGCTGTAGCAGGCGTGAATATAGGTCTTTAATGTGACCAGGTATTCCGTGTTATAGGCCTGGTCGTAGGCCTCCAGTTGACGGATCACAGGGTGCAGCAGGTTCTCCTCCGAAATATTCCGAGCCAACGCCTCCATGGCGATGTAGAGGGCATTTTCCCGATAATGCAGGGCTGTCCGCCCGGCCCTAAAGCTCTCCGGCAGCCCCAGCAGGCTGTCCACCTGCTCCCTGTAAAGGGGCAGCTGCATGGGGTCGGAAAACACATTGCTGAACGCCGCCCTCAACGCCTGGGCCTCCTTCAACCGAGTGGTCATCCTGCAGATCACCTCTTCCTTTTGCGGAATCTGCCGTCCGTCCGTGAGCACGTAGAAGCAGCCCTGCTGGTGAATCAGCAGGGAGCCGGGGAAAAGGTCCATCAGCCGCCTTGCGATAAAGTCCGAAAACAGCTTGTTCTGCGTTTCTCCACTCAGAAAACCGATCAGCACGTACTCCGGGCCGGTTTTAAATCCCGCCAGCTCCGCCATTCTTTGAAACTGTTCCATAGAATTGATATTGTTCAGAAAAAGGGACTGCATCATCACCTCCTTCAAATCCACCAGCTTACGCATTCGGGAGTCCCGGCTGTCCATGGCGATGCCCGCCGCTTGGGCAATGATCCGCACCGCATCCAGATGCCAGTCCTCCCTTGGACGATCCCCGATCAAAAATGCCAGGCTTCCCAGTACCTTGTCCTCCTTTTCCACCAGCGTCGCGTACTTGGGGTGTTCCTTGCAATATCCCCAGTCGATGTATACGGCTCCCTGGGCCTCCCGGATGGCGTTCCAGTGTCCGTCGTACTGGTAAGCGATAATGGCCTCCACCAGAATCGGTTCCCCCATCCTGCTGCTGTCCCACTGCCGGTCCCCGGTCTTCTCCTCCGGGTACATGGCCGTCACCACATAGGAGGTATCCGCGATCATCACTGGCATGTCCATAATCCGATACGCCGCCTCCGCCACCCGTTCCAAACCTCCTTGCTGCAAGGCCGCGAACATTTCTTGGTAAATATGGCAGAAATCCATTTTATTCCCCCTCTCCCGATTTCAGGCAATAATCGGTCAATTCATCTGGTCTTCTAAAAGAAAATTGATAATCGACTTTCTATAGATCCCCTCCCGATTGAACTCCGGCGTGGGGTCCATAGTGAGAACCATCTTCGTATAATTATCCTGGATCGCCTCCAGCGGTGCAAACTCCCGCTGCACCACTTTATCGTCAGCCAGGAGATAGCTCACCTGAATATAAATCCGTTCATCTTTTTTTTGGGCGACGAAATCAACCTCAGTCGCCCCTTGTTTGCCGATATTGACCGTATATCCCCTTGTCAGCAACTCCATGTAGACCACATTTTCCAGCAGTCCGGCGATATCATGATCGCGGTATCCCATCACGGCGTGTCGGATGCCCAGATCTGCCATATAATATTTTTCCTGCGTTTCCAGCAAACGCTTTCCCTTGATATCGTAACGCGGCACTTTGTGAATGATGAACGCTTCCTGCAGCGCCCTCAGAAAACCGTACATGGATTCGTTGCTAATCGTGCGCCCCTGGCTCTTCACGAAATCGATGATTGTTTTTGCCGAAAAGGTATTTCCAATATTGTCCATTATAAAAAGCATGATCTTTTCAAGCTGCGCAGGCCTGCGAAGATCATTGCGCTGAACCACGTCTTTCAGCATCACGGAATTATAGATATCCGTCAGATACTGGTCAATGAGAATGTCGTCCCACCGCATCATATGAATGCCCGGCATTCCCCCGAAACGCAGATAATTCTGAAATTGCTGCTCCGGCGCCAAATGATCCTCTGTGGAATTTGCCTGTGCAAAGCTTAAAAACTCCCGAAAGGTAAGCGGATATAACTTTATCTCAACATAGCGGCCGGCAATATGGGTTGCGAACTCCCCGGCAAGCAGCTTTGCATTGGACCCGGTCACATAGACATCGCAGTCAAAGTCCACAAGAAACGAATTCACAGCCTTTTCCCACTCCGTTATATCCTGCAATTCATCCAGCAGGATATAGACCTTTCCGGGAACTGTGTGAACGCGCTCCTCAATCACATGGTACAGATCCAGATAGTTTTGGATATATGCATTTTTTAATGATTCAAAATTCAAGTATACAATGTTTTCCCCGGATACCCCCCGCTCGATCAGCTCCTCCCGAATCAGCTGTAAAAGCATCGATTTTCCGCATCTGCGGACTCCCGTAATAACTTTGATCAGCGGTTTATCGATAAACCCCCTAATGATATTCATATAGTTGTCACGTTTGATCATGTTCTATGCCCTCCTTATATCCATTATATGCTGGATTTTCAAAAATATCAATTAGTTTTCGTTATATCGAAAACTTTTAATGCTATTTCAGCTTTTCTATAAAAAAGAACGTTATCCAAAGCGGATAGAATCATATATCCCGCATGGCATTTAAAAAGCGGAGATTTGAGTCCTTTATCGGTCTCAAATCTCCGCCCGGATATCTCACACCAGCTCCATCCCCGTTCTCCCGCAATAATCCTCCAAAAATTCCCTCCGCGGCCCCAAAACACCTCCGTCCCGCTCCATCTGTCTGCGGACGGCCTCAAAATGCCGCCGTGCAAATGCTTGCGCCCGTTCTGCAGCGGACTCCATCATCCGGTTTAAAACCGCGCCGGCCGGCCCGGTCTCCCCCCGCTCCAACAGTGCGGCCGCCTGCCCTTCCGCCTGATCCGCCTCCCGGTCAAGCCGCGCTTCAAGCTCCGCCGCCTCCCCTTGGACCGCAGGCGCAAACCGCTCATAATCCGCGCTGACCGCCGCGGCCAGCCGCTCGAACAGCCACCACAGGGAAGTCTCCTCAAACCGTTCCCCACCCTGCTCCATACAGGCCGGAAGCCATCCGGTCAGATAGACCGGCAGATACACGGAACAGCAGGGCAGGGACATGGCGTGGCGCGCCACAGGCCCCAGACCAGCGCGGTAAAACACCTGCATGGACGCGGTGGTCTGGCACGCATCCCAGGTCATAGCGTGCATACAGATGGTGGGAAACGTTCCGTACGCCGCCCCAAACCTGGGCTTTAACAGGCTGTCCTCATAGTGATCCCGCAGAAGCCTTCTGATCCCCGGAATATTCTGAGGCTCCCCGCCGTCCAGAAGCTGGTTCAAACGTCTCCACCGGGTGACGGAATTGGTCTGCCTGGACGCGGGCAGCGTGTAGGCCTTGGCAAAATCGAAGGGTTCTCCCGGGGGCAGCCATCCATTCTCCCGGGCGTGCCGCTCCAGGTCGCCGCTGCACAAATCGAACTCCCGCTCAATGGAATAACAGTTGCTGATGGCCCCGTAGGTGCGAATCTGCCGTGCGATCCACCTGCGCCCCGCGGTCTCCAGCACCCAGATTTCATCAGGGTCCATCACCATATACGAGTTTTCATACCGCCGCTCAAACAGCCGGCTGGCATTTCCCCGCTGCCCGTACTGCTCCAACAGGCCGGTGATAACTTCTACCGCCTCCCTGGCGGTAGCCCCCCGTTCCAGTCCCAGACGCAGCAGGTCCATTCCAAGAAGCCCGGTTTGTGTTTCGCCGCTCTCATCCCTGCTTCCCTGAGCCTCGTTTCCGATCGCCACGCCCCGCTCATTCACCCCCATCTCAAATCCCCAGATCCAGTACGGTCTCGATCCCAGAACGCCGTAGGTATGGGGGACCTGAGGGATGGAGATATAGGTGCACTCCACCGTTTCGCCGTCCCCGTGATCCTGCGGCGGAAACCAGATGAGCGGCTGCGCCTCCCCCAGGGGCCGGTCGCTGTTTTTTGCCATAGTATTGCTGCCCTGCGCGCAAAACCGCGCTGTTACCGCAAGGGTGTCGCATGATAGCATCGTGTGTTCCTCCTACTGATGGACCGATTCATCCGGTATGCGAAAAGATTGTCGCAACAATTCGATAAAGGACTGCTCCGGCAGCGCCGGCGCATAGCCTTCCCGTTGAATCCAGAAAGTTTTAATCGTCAAATTGGTGTCACTTAAGGGGATGTATTGTATCTTCTGCGTCACCCCGAGATTGTAGCGGCTCCAATCGCAGCCCAGATAATAACCGTCCGTTCCCTCGATTACCTGCAACAGCGTTCCACGTTCCCGCACGATAATCCGTTTTTCCACCACATTCTGGTTGTATTGAAAAATATCTGAGCAGTAGTTGATCTTCGTGATATCCTCGTCCGAATACGTCACGTGGGGATACGGATCCAGCGCCTTGCGGTCTATGCTGACCTGTCCGGCCAGCGGATGACCGCAGCGCACCTGGACGCACACAGGACTTTCGTCCAAAAGATGGCTCTCCACCCCCAGCTTCCGGCACATTTGCAAAAAATCCGCCTCCCGCTCGTTGGTCGTGTGAAGGACTCCCAGATGGCAGACGCGGTTCGCAACCAGACGCAGTATATTCTCCGTAGGTTCCTCCTGGAGAACCAGATTCAGCAGCTTCGCATCCCCGCAATTTTGGTTATAATAATCCACAAACGCGCTCACCACCACAGAACAGCGCTGTGTCGCAACCAAAAGATTGATCTCCGCTGTTTTCTGGCAGCTGAAAAACTGGCTGTCCAGCTCCTCCATATCCGCCAGCACCTTCTTCACCTTGCCCAAAAACAGCGCCCCATCGTTTGTGGGGATCACGCCCTTGTTAGTCCGCCTGAAAATAGAGATGCCGGTCTGGGCCTCAACCTCCTTGAGAATGCGGCTCAGAGTAGACTGCGATACATACAGCGACTGGGCGGCCCGGTTAATGGAGCCGATCTGTTCAATCTTTACCAAATATCGTAGATTCTGAATATCCATCTGTATTATCCCTCCGCTATTGTAACAATACCTGTTTTTCGGCCGCATTGCAACTGAAATCTGCATGTCGGGTTATGAGGATTCTGCATGACCGCTATGGCAAAAACGCGCTTCTCGTGTTTCGCGGCATTTGCTATACTCTGAGTGTACATCTTTTTGTCAATTACCGGTAACCGACCGTAACATCATCACAAAAATTCGGAATCAACGGGCAGACGTGCCCGGAGACGTCCGTAAGTCCAAATTTTACAGGAGGAAGGGAATGGAAAAAACGGATTTGGTCCATTTGATCAAAAAAAGGACCGAAGAACGAAACGAGCAGCTTTTGATTTTTTGCAAGGACCTGCTGAGAATCAAAAGTTATACCTTCGAAGAGGAAACCGCTGTCAAACGGGTTATCGAAGAAATGGAAAAGCTGAACTATGACAACGCCTACATTGATGAATTCGGAAATGCGATTGGGGTAATTGGAAACGGACCGGACGTCATCCTTTTTGACGGACATATCGACACGGTGCACGAGGGCGACATCAGTAAGTGGGATGTAGATCCCTTTGGCGCAGAGGTGAAAAACGGAAATCTTTACGGACTGGGCGCTTCGGATATGAAGGTGCCGGGAGCGGTTATGGTGTATGCCGCCGCGATTATGAAGGAGCTCCATTTAGACCAGGGCAAAACCATTGTCGTCAGTTTTTCCGTTATGGAAGAAGACATGGACGGTGTGGCGTTGGACAATATCCTGACAAACAGCGGATATAAACCGCGGGCAGTTGTTATCTGCGAAGCCACCGATCTGCGCCTTTGCCATGGACACGGCGGACGTTCCATGTTCCGCGTGACAATGCCGGGAATCCCGACTCATTGCAGCCGGCCGGAGGACGGTGTAAACGCCGTATATGAGATGCAGGAAATCATTGGCAGGGTGGCGAAGCTGAGCGACGATCTGCTGGCCCAGGAACGGAAAAACGGAACCATCGCTCTCTCTAAAATCGAAAGCGCTTCCGCTTCTCTCAACGCGGTGCCTTACAGCTGCAGCATTTACTTAGACAGGCGGACAACCAGCCATTTAACGCCCAAGCTGCAGTTTGAAGAGATGGACAGGCTGGTTGGGGGAACGAACGCCACCTGGGAGGTTGTAGACATTCAACACAAGACATGGAACGGATATGACGCGGTGATGCATTCCGTGCTGCCTGCCTTTGATTTAGAGGAGGACCATGCGCTGGTAACGGCTGCGAAGGAAGCCTACCGTGAGCTGTTTAACGAAGAGGTGGAGAATTTCCGCTTCAAAGGAACAACCAACGGAGTGAGTTCTGCCGGTAAACACAAGATTCCCACCATCGTTTTTGGTGCGGGCGTGGAGAATATGTGCCATGAGGCCAATGAATATTGCCCGTTGGATCACCTGGAAAAAGCATGTGCATTTTATGTGAAATTGGTAGCGAACTTATAATCCAAAAATCAGATTGGAGTTGAAAATATGTCACGGATGAGTATCGAAAGCAGAGCAAAGACCGGAAAAAAGAAATTGACAATTCCTCATATTTTTATCATTCTTCTTGGGATCATGCTTCTTATGGCAGTGTTGACCTATATCATTCCTGCGGGAGAGTTCGACCGTGTAGCGGGGGCTGACGGAAGAATGTTGGTAGTGGCAGATTCCTTTCACACAGTGGAGCGAAATCCAACGGCCTTTATGGAATTTTTTACAGCCATCCCCACAGGCTTTGTGGAGGCCGGCTGGGTAATCGCGTTGACCTTCTGCGTTGGCGGAGGGTTTGTGGTGCTGAAAAAGACAGGTTTTATACACGGCGCCATCTCAGCGCTTGCCCGCAAGCTGTCCGGAAAAGGGATCATCATCATTCCGATTTTGATGATTACCTTCGCGGTCATTGATTGCTTTATCGGCATGTGTGAATTGTGTATGGTGTATGTCCCGATCATTCTTCCCCTGATGTTGGTTCTGGGCTTCGACTCGATCACAGCCTGCGCCGTGGCGCTTTGCGGTTCGGCAGCCGGATTTACCGCAGCGCTGGCCAATCCGTTTACGGTGGGAATCGGACAAAAAATTGCCGGACTGCCGCTGTATTCCGGGTGGCAGTACCGCCTGATCGTTCTGACTGTTATGACAAGCATCGCGATTCTTTATGTCATGCGTTATGCCAAAAAGGTAAAAAACAACCCCGAACTCAGTTCCGTATATGACCTTGACAAAAGCCGTGAGCTGGATACAGGGGCGGCAAGCGCCGGTCTGACCATCCGGCAGAAGCTTGCAGGCTTAAGTGCAGGTGTTTTATTCGTATTTATGATCATCGGCGTTTTCTTCTGGGGTTACGACATGCCGGAGATCGGCGCTATATTCGTGCTGATTGGTCTGGTTTCCGGTTTGGTTTCCGGCATGAAAGGACAGGAAATCTGTGATGCGTTTATGGAAGGCTGTCATGACGTCCTGTTAGGCGCTTTGATTGTCGGCCTGGCGAGAGGCATCAGCGTAATCATGAATGAGAGCATGATTATTGACACCATTGTTTACGGACTTTCTCAACTGATCACAGGACTTCCCAGCGCCCTGGCCGCGGTTGGAATGCTTGCAGTTCAGACCTTATTAAATTTCCTGGTCAATTCAGGCAGCGGTCAGACGGTTGTTTCCATGCCGATTATGGCGCCCCTGTCCGATGTGGTGGGAGTCACGAGACAGACCGCAGTTCTTGCACTGCAATTCGGCGACGGCTTCTCCAACGTGGTATATCCAGTTGCCGGTTACCTGATGGCGACCCTCGGCCTGGCAAAGGTCCCTTATGAAAAGTGGCTGAAGTTCATTCTCCCGCTATTTGCCATCTGGACCTGCGTGGGCGCAGCCTTCCTGATCATTGCACAGATGATTCAATGGGGGCCGTTCTAAAAGAAATTACAGGAGGAAACAAGCGATGGATGCTATGAAATGGGTTGTCAATCGGATGCCCAAAACAGAGGACGGACAGCTTCAGGTAATGGCGTCATCTGAGATCCAACGGGCCAAAGCCTTTCACGAGAGTTTCCCGCAATACACGCGGACGCCTCTGGCAAAGCTTGATCAGATGGCGAACTATCTGGGAGTGCAGGAAATTTATGTTAAAGACGAATCGTATCGCTTCGGCCTGAATGCATTTAAGGTGCTGGGCGGCTCCTTCGCCATAGCCTGTTATATTGCAAAGGAGACCGGAACAAATGTTGGGGACCTGCCCTACTCCGTATTGACCTCCGACGAGCTTCGTCAGAAATTTGGGCAGGCGACCTTCTTTACCGCCACCGACGGAAATCACGGAAGAGGCGTGGCCTGGGCCGCCCGCAGGCTTCATCAGAACGCAGTGGTCCATATGCCTGCGGGTACCACCAAAGCCCGCCTGGAGAACATCCGAAAAGAAGGCGCGACAGCCGATATCACAGATTTAAACTATGATGAGTGCGTTCTCCTGGCTGCAAAGGAAGCGGCCAAGACTCCGCGAGGCGTGGTGGTACAGGATACGTCCTGGGAAGGTTATGAGGAAATCCCCGCCTGGATCATGCAGGGCTATGGCACCATGGCGATGGAGGCGGAAGAACAGTTAAAGGAATTCGGATGCGATCGCCCCACCCATGTTTTCATACAGGCAGGCGTAGGCTCGCTGGCCGGTGCGGTGGTCGGTTACTTTGTTAACCAATATCCGGACAATCCGCCGGTATTTGTGGTGGTGGAGGCCGAGGCAGCCGCCTGTCTCTACAAAGGTGCGGCCGCCGGGGACGGCGAAATCCGCATCGTAGGCGGCAGCATGGAGACCATCATGGCCGGACTAGCCTGCGGAGCGCCCAATATCCTTTCCTGGGACATTTTAAGGAATCACGTAGAAGTTTTTGTTGCTGCTCCTGACTGGGTCGCTGCAAAGGGGATGAGAATGCTGGCCGCTCCGTTAAAGGGCGACCCCCAGGTGATCTCCGGTGAATCCGGGGCAGTCCCCTTTGGCGCGCTGGCTGTCCTGGCCGCTATGGAGGATTACAGGGACTTAAAAGAGGCCGTCAGACTGAACGAACACTCCAAAGTGCTTCTGTTTTCGACCGAAGGCGATACCGATCCGGAGCGTTTTAAACATATTGTGTGGGAGGGCGCGCCACAGTAATCCTGATAAAAACGGAATGGGAGGCTAAGCAAAATCCATGAATGATACGATCAAATTAAAAATCGACCGGATGATGGCCGAACTGTCGGATGATCTGCTTGCATTTGCAAGAAAACTGATTCAGACAAAAAGCATGACCTGTGAAGAAAAAGAAGCTGCTGCACTGATTGAGGCGGAGATGCAGAAGCTGGGATATGACGAAGTGCGGATCGATGAAACCGGAAACGTAATCGGCCGAATCGGGTCCGGGCCAAAGGTACTGTTTTTCGATTCCCATATGGATACAGTGACGGTAATCGATGAAGATCAATGGGATGTGGATCCTTATGGCGGCGAAATCCGAGACGGCAAACTCTATGGGCGGGGCGCAGTAGATATGAAGTGCCCACTGGCCGCTTCGCTATATGGCGCCTGTATCGCAAAAAGAGCGGGACTTTCAGAAAATACCACCATTTACGTATCTGCTTCCGCCATGGAGGAAGATTTTGACGGAGAAGCGGTCCGACAGTTTTTGACCGCTTCCGGCCTTCGCCCCGACGGTGTCGTCATATGCGAGCCCACCGGCTTGAAGATTGCCACGGGCCACCGAGGCAGGGCGCTGATTGAGGTGACGGTAGACGGGAAAGGCTGCCATGCCAGCAATCCCACAAACGGCGTGAATCCGGTGTACCTCATGGAAGATATCATTCATAAGGTGCAGGAACAGGCAGCTGTTTTAGATGCCAGGGAGGGCGAGAAGGGCTCGGTGGCCCTGACCAACATCGGCTGCAGCACCGCTTCCAACAATTCCGTTCCCCAGACCGCTTCCATTATACTGGACAGGCGGCTGGCAGTGGGGGAATCGGAAGCGGTTATCTCCGAAGAAATGGACCGTCTGACCGAAGGGACTAAGGGAAGATGGCGCTTCTGTGATATTCCGTCCAAAAGCTGGACTGGGAAAGAATTTACATTCCATTCTTTTCTCCCGGCATGGAAAATCCAAAAAAACCATGTCCTGGTCCGCGCCGCCGAAACGGCTTATGAAACCATACAGGATAAAAAACCGGTCCTGTTCCAGATGGAGGCGTGCACAAACGGCGTGACAACCGCCGGCATGTTTCATCTGCCCACAATCGTGCTGGGACCGGGGGATATAACACTGGCTCATTCAGTGAATGAATACTGTACGATTCAGAGCATGTGCGATGCAAGCCGTATTTATGCGGCATTATGTTTGGGGAATTGGGCGTAGGCCTGAAACACACCCAGAATATCCCCCATCCCCAGGTCATTTTTTAAGCCACGGCTTATCCCACGCTCCCCCGCTTCAACAGCCGGGGAGCGAATTCAACTTTCTTGTAGTACGTCCTTCCCGTCTCCATCTGATCCAGCAAGGCGTAAATCGTCTCCGCGCCCAGCTGCTTGGTGAGCACGTCCACGGTGGTCAGGGGCGGGTTCATGAACTCGCCGGGGGAATCCCCGTTGATCGAGATCACGGACACATCCTCCGGCACCCGGATTCCCCTCTGGGCCAGGGCCTTTAACATCCCGATTGCGATGGGGTCGTTGGAGGCCGCAAAGGCGTCCGGCAGCTTCTCCCCTTTATCCAGCCATTCAAGCATCATCCGGCAGCCGTTCTCCGTCCCGTGGGCTCCGTACACGGACTCGCGGCATACCAGGCCGCTCTCCCCCGCCAGGCTCGAAAACACCTGGCGTTTGCTGTACCGCGGCAAAATATCCGGGGTCTCATCGCCGCCAAAATAAACCACGGTCCCAACGCCCTGGTCCGCCAGGCAGCGCACCATCAGCTCCACCGCCCCGTAGACGTCGTAGGTAATCCAGTCCATCCGCTCCGGATAAAAGTTCATCAGACCGGTGAATACCAGATGCGGGGTTTTTACCGCTTTGGCGATGGAATCCACCTCCTCACGGCTGAAGTTGCCCATGATCACCGCGCCGTCGCAAACCTCCGCCTGGTGGCGCAGCATACTCTGGGGCACGTACCGGTAACTGATTCCCCGCTCCATACAGGCGTTTTCCTGGCCGGTGCGCATGGAAAAATAGTAGGCGTTGTCCATCTGATTGTCAAAATGGGTGTCCTTATGGACGATGACAATGTTTTTCCGGGCCTGAAGGGTTTTCTGGCGTTTCTGCTCGTAGCCCACCTGCTCCGCAGCCGAAAAAATCCGCTTCCTGGTCTCCGGTGTGATCTTCAGTGTGGCGTCGTTTCTGAGCGCCCGCGATACAGTTGTAACCGCAACTCCGGCTGCCGATGCCACGTCCTCTAATGTCGCCATATTGCCTTCCTCCGCTTGGATGCGGGCTTTTTTAATCCGGCCCGCGCACTTTTATTAATTGTACTAAATATTTCCTTGTTTTTCAATCACATTCTTTCCGGCCGCCGTCCTCTTTTCCAGCTCCGGCCGGTCGCTCTCATACATATCCACCCCCAGTTCCCGCGCCAGCCGCGTCCATTTTTCTTCCCGGAGGATCGCCCCGTCCACAAAATACCCGGCCTGGTGCAAATCCTCAACGATCTTTGGCGTCATGTTATAAACGTAGGAGAGATATACCATGGCATCCATCTCCTCCATCAGCTTCACCGGGTCCGCGGGTACAAAGGGCACGATCAGGCCGATGTGAAACTCCGGATTCACCTGTTTTAAATGTTTTAATACCATATAGTCCGCGCCGAAGGCGAACACCTGCTCCCCCATGCCGTATTCCCCGGTCAGGTCCGCCAGGCGCTCCACCTGCGCAAAGCCCCGTTCCTGCATATCCACGGGCACGCTTTTTAATTCCAGCGCCAGGCAGACGCCCTTTCCCGAAGCCCAGCTGAACACCTCCCGCAGCGTGTTCACCGGCAAGGCCTTCTGCATTTCCTCCAGGGTGTGCTCGTGGACATACCCGCGCAGGCGGCATTTTTTGCTCAGCTCCGTGTCGTGGTAAACCACGATTTCACCGTCCTTTGTGAGCTGAAGATCGATTTCCAGATAATCCGCTCCGCGGCGGATTCCCTCCTTCATGGCGGGAATCGTATTCTCAAAATACTCGCACGCGCATCCCCGGTGGCCTCCCACCAGCACATGATCCCGGTCTGCAATCAATTTTCTCATAGGTAACAGTCCCCTCTGCCTTATGGGGGTGTTTCCAGGCCCAGACACCGGTG
>OLPX01002126.1_pt1 | contig 12272 bp, 13 predicted proteins | sample 1672491 | NCBI WGS metagenome assembly OLPX01 (sample SAMEA3136692, study PRJEB25190) | human gut metagenome | biome: human gut; feature: human-associated habitat; material: faeces | place: Austria | collected 2013 | reverse complement strand
GGAAGCCGGGAACAGGAGGTAGAAATCTTCTACCGCTTTATCGGCAAAATTGATTAAATGACACCAATATCTTTAACTATGTGATACCGGTGCGGGTTATCCTGAGGTGGAGAAGCTGCTGTTGCTGTCAAACCGGCTGAACATTTCCCTGGACAGCCTGATGGCCGCGGAAATTGCCAGGGAGAGCGGCAGCGGGAGGGCGGAGGTGACCGGGACAATCTTGATCACGTCGCCTCACGAAAATGTGGTCGTCAGCTGCTATAAGGTGATTTCTTCCCAGAAAATGAAAACGGGAAAGGAGGCGCCCCATTTTGCCCTCTTCGGCGTCAGCAGCGGGTGCGCGTCATTCTGGGGCGAACCCACGACTTTTTTGGGATGGTACGAGGACGAGGAACAGATTGCCAAAGAGGTCGGCGCCATTCAGGTCGCCATTCTCAATGGACAGCCGGCCTATGAACTGAAGTATAGCGTCAAGGTGGAGCGGCATTGGTTCGGCATGAAAATCCTTCGGGATTGAGACGGGGAGAGGGCTGATGCCGGCCAGGCCGCAGATGCCACCTATGCGGCCCGTGTGCAAAAAACAGTATGTAGAAAGGATTTTGATTATGGATAAAAGATTGGGATTTGAGGATTTTATCGCCGCCGTAGCTGCGGAGAATCAGGAATTTGTGAGGGAGCTTCACGCCAAATTGACGGAACTGGGCTGTAAAATGGAGGTCAAGGCTGCAAAAAGCGGTTTTGTCGTTTCCTACAGTCTCAACCGGAAGACCATAGCCAATTATGTATTCCGCAAAAAGGGGATGATCGCCCGTATTTACGCCGCCCATGTCAATCAGTATAGAGAAGCTTTGGAGGACCTGCCGGAGGAACTGGTCCAGACCGTAAAGGCCGCGCCGGACTGCAAACGGATGATCGATCCCGATTCCTGCAACCCCAAATGTCCCATGGGGTACGATTTTTTGCTGAAAGGGGAGCGCTACCGGAAATGCCGCAGCAACGCGTTTATGTTCCCGGTCTGCGGGGGGAACAATCCGTTTATTGGGACGTTGATGTTGAAGGAGGCGGAGGCGTGCAGATTTTGCTAGATCCACAAAAGGGCTGCAAAGCGGGGCATGAACACAGGGCGGTTAAAGTGCCGCGGGTTTCCGGCGGAGATGGACCTAAAGCGCGTGCCCTGCTGGCAGCCGGAACTGGATTTTCAGATGATTTGATTGAATTAAGGGAGACTGCATGATAAAATAAAATCGTTGAAACGGTGAGAGGCGGGGGTACTTGGATTTTCAAGTACCCCTTAAAACTTGAACGGCGGGGAACCGCAGATCCGGCCTTCCGCATTTTTTCCGAAAAAGGCCATGGCTGTGAAGGGTTCGACAAAGGAGGACAACATCAATGTCAAAATGGCACATGCAGAAAATCACCTGCCCCAAATGCGGCAGGGAGAGTGATTTTAAGGTCTGGAGCAGCATCAACACGGTCATTGACCCGGATATGAAGGAAAAGGTGAGAAATCTGGAGGCGTTCCGGTTCGTCTGCCCGCACTGCGGTGCGGACGCCAATGTGAATTACGGCTTTCTGTATCACCAGATGGAAGATCACATCATGATCTATTATGTGACCGACGAGGAGAGCTTTAAAACGGCCTGCGAGATGTTGTCCAGCGATTACGGACTGGATGGCAAGGCTGCGGATTTGGGAATCAGAGCGATGAAGGGATATACCAACCGCGTTGTGACTGAGCAGAGCGAACTTCTGGAAAAAATCACCATTTTTGATGCCGGACTGGACGACCGGGTGGTGGAAATTATGAAGGTTATTTTTCATGTGCAGATGCAGCAGGAGCACAGCGGGACGGACATCGACCGCCTTTATTTCTATCAGGATGAGAACGGCAGGTTTGGGATTCAGTTTGTGAAAGAGAGAAAGGTGGTTGCTACCGCCGGATTTGAACGGAAGCTGTATGAGCAAGTTGCAGAGGATTTCGGACCGAAAATCAGGCAATCAGGCCTTTCGGAGATATCGGTCAATTCAGATTGGGCGCTGGAGATATTGAGCGGGGGCAGAGATGCCTAAAGGGGAGCTGCGCAGTTCTTGACGGTTGCCCCGCCGGGAAATGCATCCGGGGCGTTTGGAATCCCCGGCCACAAGGATTTTGCAGGTTATATTTACAAAATGGAATCAACACGGAGGAACAAAATGTACCAGTTAATCGCATTTGACATGGATGGAACGCTTCTGGGATCGGACAAGCAGATTTCGCCGGGAAACAGGAGGGCGATCACGGCGGCGGCCCGGGCTGGAAAGACGGTGATCCTCAACACGGGCCGCTGCCTGTCGGAGCTGGAGGAGTATCTGGGGCTGATTCCCGAGGTTCGCTATTTAAACTGCGCCAGCGGGGCGCTGGTGTACGACTTGAAGGAGAAACGTACGCTGTATTCCAGCCTTCTGAGCGTGGAGACGGTGAAGCAGCTTCTGGAGCTGGCCGCCATGGAGCAGGCGATGCCCCACCTTCTGCTGGAGCAGTGCATTGTCCAGAAAAGCCATTGTCAGCAGATGGAGCGGTTTGGCATGGGAGTCTATCAGGATCAGTTTAACCGCGTCACGGTGAAGTGGGAAGATATCGGCCGCATGTACGGGGAAAAACCGTTTCCGGCTGCCAAGGTGAACATTTACCACACGAGCCCACAGTCCCGGGACAGAACCGAGGAGCGGATCCGGGCGTTCGGGCTTGAGGTGGCCATGGCCCGGGCTGAGACCACGTCCCTGGAGCTGTCGGCACCTGGCTGCGACAAGGGCGTGGGCCTGGAAAAGCTGTGCGCCTGCCTGAATCTGCCCATGGAGCAGACCATCGTGGTGGGCGACGCGGACAACGACCTGGAGGCCCTGAAAAAAGCGGGTTTGGCCGTGGCCATGGCAAACGCCGGGGAAGCGATCAAGGCCGTTGCGGACGTGGTGGTAGCGGACTGCGACCACGACGGGTGCGCGGAGGCGGTGGAGCGGTACCTGCTCCGGCCGTGACCTTGCAATCCGGGATGTGCTGTGCTATATTAAAGAAAATACTTTAATAAAGTGTCGTCAATGGAGGGGCCATGGCAAAAACGAGCATTACCAATATGGAGGTCAAGAAGAACAACCGCAACCGGATTTACCGCTATATCTGCAAATGTAAGACAGTGTCGAACCCGGATATTTCCTATGCCCTGAAGATCAGTCTGCCCACGGTGACGCAGAACACGAAGGAGCTGATCGAAATGGGGCTGGTGGAGGAGACGGGAGAGCTTCAGTCCACCGGGGGCAGGCGGGCCAAGGCCCTGTCGGCCGCGGCGGGCTATAGGCTGGCGGTGGGAATTGACATCACGCAGAATCATATCGGGATTCTGCTGGCAGACCTGGCCGGGACGATTTTGAAGTATGACCGGATAAATTTTCCCTTTCGCAGGACACAGGATTATTTTGATGGGGTGAGCGGGAAATTGGAGGAGTTTTTAAAAACAGCAGCAGCCGGGCCGGAGCGGATTCTGGGGATCGGCATCTCGTTTCCGGGGATTGTAAATTTACGGAAACAGGAAATTACCAATTCGCACGCTCTGGGGGTCAGCGCCCTTTCGTTTGCCGAGGTATCGGGCTGCTTCGCTTACCCCTGCTTTTTCCTGAACGACGCCAACGCGGGGGCATATGCGGAGGGGGTACGTTTTGAGGAGACGGATTCATTTTTCTATCTATCCCTCAGCAATACGGTGGGGGGAGCCATCTTTCATGATGGACAGCTGATGCAGGGCAGGGAGTTCCGGTGCGGTGAGGCGGGCCACATGACAGTGGTTCCGGACGGACGGGCCTGTTATTGCGGAAAGTCCGGCTGCCTGGACGCCTATTGCTCTGCCAAATTCCTGGCGGAGCCTGGCGGCGGCAGGCTGGAAGATTTTTTCGCCGGATTGGAGCGCGAAGAGCCGGAGTTTGTGCGTGCGTGGGAGGAATATATGAAGTATTTGTCCATCGCGGTCAACAATCTCCATATGGTGCTGGACTGCGATATTGTGCTGGGGGGATATGTGGGAAGCTATCTGGAGGCGCATATGGGGGAAATTCGGAAAAAAGTGGCGGAGCGCAACACATTTTCCGGAGATGGGAGCTTTGTGAGACCATGTAATTATAAGGTGGGAGCCGCGGCGTTGGGAGCGGCCCTGCAGGTGATCGAGACGTTTATCGAACAGATATAGATATGGACGAATACGGCCGTGGAAATATGGATTGAAAAAGATTCCGCTGTGGAGTCTTTTTTTTGTGCTGATCAGCCAAATATCAGGGCGTAAATTTTACGAGATTGACGGAATTAAAAAATCCTGGCAGGAAGCGATTGACAACCCAGGGCTTGACTTGTATTATAAAATACATAATAAAACTATTTAATAAAGTATCTAACAAATAGTTTTACAAGTCGAACTCGCAGGAAAAAATTAAAAACAGGAGGCGTGAGAGGTATGGAAGGAACGATGAGAGTGGCGGTTATGACCGGGATCGGAAAAATGGGGTTCGTAAAGCGGGAGATCCCAAGGCCCGGGGCAGATGAGGTTCTGGTCAGGCTGGAGTATGTGGGGATCTGCGGGTCGGATCTGCACTATTATGAGACGGGAGCCATCGGGGATTATGTGGTGGAGCCACCTTTTGTGCTGGGGCACGAGCCGGGTGGCGTTGTGGTGGAGGTGGGAGACAGCGTGACCCATTTGAAGATTGGCGACCGGGTGGCGCTGGAGCCGGGTAAGACCTGCGGCCACTGTGAATTTTGCAGACAGGGCAAGTACAATCTCTGCCCGGATGTGGTTTTCTTCGCCACGCCGCCGGTGGACGGGGCGTTTCGGGAGTACATAGTCCACCGCGCGGACCTGTGCTTCAAACTGCCGGAAAATGTAAGCACCCTGGAAGGCGCGCTGATTGAGCCGCTGGCCGTGGGGTTTCACGCCGCCGTTCAGGGGGAGGCGCAGCTGGGGCAGAAGGCGGTGGTGATGGGAGCCGGCTGCATTGGACTGGTGACCATGATGGCGTTGAAGGCCAGGGGAGTTTCCAGGGTATACGTGGTGGATATTATGGAGAAGCGGCTTGAAAAAGCCCTGGAATTGGGGGCCGACGGTGTGATCAACGCTGCGAAGGAGGATGTGGTGGAGCGGGCGGCGCAGCTGACGGACGGCAGGGGAATGGACCTGGTGGTGGAGACCGCAGGCACGGAAACCACGACCAGACAGGCTGTCCGGATCGCGCGGAAAGGCTCCAATATCGTTTTGGTTGGGTATGGAAAGACCGGGGAGATGACGCTTCCCATGAGTCTTGTGCTGGACAAGGAACTGACCTTCCGGACGGTGTTCCGCTACCGCCATATTTATCCCATGGCAATCGAGGCGGTTGCGTCCGGCAAGGTGAACTTAAAGGGGATTGTCACCCATATTTTCCCGCTGGATGAGGTGCAGAAGGCCATGGATCACAGCGTAAACAACAAGGCGGATATTGTAAAGGCGGTCATTGAGATAACGCGGAACCAGTAAAAGGAAGGCCGGGGCACGGAGGGCAGACCGCATAAACGGATTACAGAACGGTTTTTGCAACGGTCTCCACAAACCGGTGTACGTCCCCGGTTGGATTCAGGTTGTAAAGTAGGCCGTAGGATATGGTGAAATCCCAGTCTACGGGAATGGATACCAGGGCTGGGTGCACCTCCGTCCAGCACTCCAGGGTGAGCAGCACATTGCCGGTTTCCGCGCAGCGGTTGAATACAGACATGTCATAAAAGGGCGGCGTATCCTCGAGGCGGATTTTAGGGTGATTTTTGGTGATGTAGCCGCGGATCATGTCGTTTGTGCCGGAGTCCCCCTTTTTTACCATCATCAAGGTCGCGCCGTACAGATCCTCCATGTGGATCAGTTGTTTTTGGGCGAGGCGGTGTTCTCTTGAGACGGCGATCATTTTTCGGTAGTGGCCCAGCGGGAGCAGACGGCAGTGGTTGAGCCAGGTCCTGGAGTCGCAGACACCGATGAGAAAATCAAATTTCTCCCCCAGCTTGGATAGCTCCGTGATAATCCCCGGATGGTCGTCCTCGAACGGAACCAGATGGAGTTTGTATTCGGGAAAATAACGGTTTACCCTGTACCACAGATCCATGAAGGGTTTCGCCGGATTCAGCAGGGAGGTGCCCACGCGGAAGGTGGTCCGCTCCGCACGCGCGGCCATTTTCGCGCTTGCCACGGATTTGTCGGAGTAGTCGATGAGAAACTTTGCATCCTGATAGATCACGGTGCCGGCACCTGTCAGACGCACTCCGGTGGCGCCACGGTCCAGGAGTTTCAAATCCAGATGCTTTTCCAGGGCGTTGATCTGTTTCATGACGGCTGTGGGCGATATGTAAAGTCGTTCGGCGGCCTTTGTGAAGCTGCCGCAGTCGGCCACTGCGATCAAGGTGGCCAGTAGGCGATTGTACATGGGAGTACCTCCTTTCCGGGGTGTGAAGGGTTGGTTTATATTATGATAGTGGATTGGAGGGATGGTGTCAAATAAAAGATGGTTGTACAGCGCCGGATACAAAAATGTATCTGGCATTTTTTGACTATAATATAAACTAATAGTTTATACTGTGGTGACGGAACGGAGATTCAAGGATAAAGGGGATTATGGCATAATAGCGTTATAACAGGATAAAACTTGCAAGGTGATAGGGAGGAGCAACCAATGGAGAAAAGAGAGATGGGGGTGTTTCCCACAGGGAACCCCAATGACATGTATGCGAAGTATTTCGTGGGACAGAGCTATCTGAACATGTTGTCTACGGAGCAGGTGACGGTGGGAAATGTGACCTTTGAGCCGGGGTGCCGTAACAACTGGCATATCCACCACGCGAAAAAGGGAGGCGGGCAGTTGCTGCTGGTGACGGCGGGAAAAGGCTGCTACCAGGAGTGGGGAAAGGAGCCGGTGCCCCTTTATCCCGGGGATGTGGTTCACATCCCGCCGGAGGTGAAACACTGGCACGGCGCTGCGCCGGACTCCTGGTTCCAGCATCTGGCCATTGAGGTACCGGGGGAAGAATGCAGCAATGAGTGGTGCGAGGCGGTGTCGGATGAGGAGTACGCGGCGTGTGAAGCAGTATGCGCGGACAAAGCGGAAGTTGCGGAAGAAACCTGTGCGCCGCCCGTGGCGGAACACTCCGGAAAGAACCGGGAAAACACAGCTTTTGCGTACCGCTGCGAATTTTCGGATACCGACCCGGAATTTACGGGACGGTTCAACCATTTCGCGTTCCAAGAAGTGGCAAATAGCAGCGATTTGGACGGACATACCCGGATGCTGACGATTCTGGCGGCGCTGGCCGGATGCCAGGGGACCGATGAATTCTGTGCCCTGCTGCCTGCGGCACTGGACATGGGGGTGACGCCGGTGGAGGTGAAGGAACTGCTTTATCAGGCAGTGGCGTATCTGGGGATCGGCCGGGTACGCCCCTTTCTGCAGGCGGTAAATGAAGCCTTTACCTGGCGGGGTATAGCGCTTCCGCTGAGAGGGCAGGCGGGGACGACTCTGGAGAACCGTCTGGAGAAGGGCAGCCAGGCCCAGGTGGATATCTTCGGAGAGGGTATGAGGGATTTCTGGAAGTCTGGACCAGAGGAAACCCGTCATATCAATCGCTGGCTGGCGGAGAACTGCTTTGGAGACTACTATACCAGAACCGGGCTGGATTACCGTCAGCGGGAGATGATCACCTTCTGCTTCCTGGCCGCCCAGGGAGGCTGCGAACCCCAGCTGGCCAGCCATATCGCAGCGAATATTAGGCTTGGGAATGATCAGGTATTTTTGATTAAGGTGATTTCACAGTGGGTTCCGTTTATCGGATACCCGCGATGTTTGAATGCACTGCGGTGTGTGAATGAGACGGTGGGAGAATAAAGCTGGCACAGCTTTTCAAGCATAAAAACGGATGGAGATTCCTGGACTGCGGGAATTGTTCATCCGTTTTTTCAGCTTATGGAGAATATGAAACGCTGTAGGTTCCGCCTCAGCGTTTATAGAAAGTCCATGTTACGGTTAGAAGGATGTGACAGGCAGGTGGGGGCAGTTGGTTGAAAACGGCCAATATATACATTTTGAGCATGGATATGTATTTGATATAGGTATTTGATATTGAAATGCAAACCAATTAGAATAATAAGCGAGGATAGAATTCAAATTGACACATGACAAGGCGGCTGTAATGAAAGCAGGAGGAACGAATCATGAGACGAAAATGGATGATCGCAGCAACGGCAGTTCTATTGGCAGCTGGACTGACGGCAGGATGCAGCGGGGGCGGTTCCAGTGCGGGAACCACGGCGGAAGCAAAACAAGAAGGACCCGGTAACGGGGAAGAAGCTCCCTCGTCCTACGAGGCAGACCTGCTGGCCCAGATCCGGGAGGCCGGCGTGATCCGCATCGGAACCGAGGGAACCTACTCTCCCAACAGCTATCACGATGAGAGCGGAGCTCTGGTGGGATTCGACGTGGAGGTGGCCGAAAAAGTTGCCGAGAAGCTGGGCGTCCGGGCGGAGTTTGTGGAGTCCAGATGGGATTCCCTGTTTGCAGGTTTGGATTCCGGACGGATTGACATTGTGGTGAACGAGGTGGAGGCTTCGGAGGAGAAAAAGGAAAAATATGATTTCTCGGAACCCTACACTTACATTCACGGAGCGCTGCTGGTGGCGGCGGGCAATGATGAGATTCAAAGTTTGGAGGACCTGGAAGGAAAACGGGCGGCCCAGAATCTGACCAGCAGTTGGGGGCAGATGGCTGAGAGCCGCGGAGCGGAGCTGGTGGGCGTGGAGTCCATGAACCAGTCGGTGGAGCTGATTCTCACAGGCCGCGCGGACGTGACCCTCAACGCGGAGACGGCGTTTTACGATTTTATGAAAAGCCAGCCGGATCAGCCCGTGAAGATCGCCGGAATGACGGATTCCACCACATCCTCCGTGATTCCGGTGCGAAAAGGGAATGAATCCCTGGTAAGCGCCATCAACGCCGCCCTGGATGAGATCAGGGAGTCGGGGGAGCTGGCGGAGTTGTCCGTCAAATATTTCGGCCAGGATATAACGGAGCAATAGACTGAGGAGATGGTGGAGGCGTTATGAATCAAAGGCTGATCGAGTTATTAATCAATTCGTTTTGGCAGATCCTTTTGCCTGGGCTGAAAATTACCATTCCCCTAACAGTCCTATCCTTTGTGCTGGGGCTGGGACTGGCGCTCTTTACCGCCATGGTGCAGGTGGCGGAGGTGAGGGGGCTCAAGCAGCTTGCCAGGCTGTATGTGTGGGTGATTCGGGGAACGCCCCTTCTGGTCCAGCTCTATGTGATTTTTTATGGGCTGCCGGGGTTGGGCGTGACGCTTAATGCCTTTCCTTCGGCGGTGATTGTATTTGCCGTCAACACAGGTGCCTACGCCTCGGAGACAATCCGGGCGGCCATCGAATCGGTGCCGGAGGGACAGATGGAGGCGGGGTACTGCGTGGGCATGTCCTACGTGCAGACCATGGTGCGGATTATCCTGCCCCAGGCCCTGAGGACGGCGTTTCCGCCTCTGAGCAACTCGCTGATCGGCCTTGTAAAGGACACCTCCCTGGCGGCCAATATCACGGTGATGGAAATGTTTATGTCGGCCCAGAGAATCGCGGCCAGGACCTACGAGCCTTTCGCGCTGTACTGCGAGGTGGGGGCGGTCTACCTGATTTTCTGCACGGCGCTGACCAGGGTGCAGCGGATATGCGAAGCAAAAATGAAACATGAATGACAGGAGGCGCAGCGGATGCTGGAGATTAAACAGATCAAAAAATCCTTTGAAGGGCAGGAAATTTTAAAGGGCGTGGACCTGAAGGTGGAAAAGGGCGACGTGGTGACCATTCTCGGGCCCAGCGGCTCCGGGAAAACCACTCTTCTGCGGTGCATCAACTTTCTTGAGAGGGCGGATGAGGGTGCTATGATTTTTGACCGGGAGCGTCTGGACTTAAGCAGCGTGCAAAAGCGGGATATGGCGAGGATTCGCAGGAAGACCGCCTTTGTGTTTCAGAATTACAACCTGTTCCGGAATAAAACGGCTTTGCAGAACGTCACAGAGGGGTTGATTGTGGCGCGCAGGCTGCCGAAGGACGAGGCCGTCGGAATTGGTAAACGGGCGCTTGACAAGGTGGGGCTTTCGGACCGGTACGATTATTATCCGGACCAGCTCTCAGGCGGACAACAGCAGCGGGTGGGCATCGCCCGCGCCATTGCCACGGACCCGGAAGTGATCCTTTTCGACGAGCCCACCTCGGCCCTGGATCCGGAGCTGATCGGGGAGGTTTTGGAGGTCATGAAACAGCTGGCCGCTGAGGGCAAGTCGCCCCTCTTCTTCGGCGGCGCAGTCCATCTGCTGGGCGTCATCGCCGTGGTGGGCACGTTCGCGGCGTTCGCGCTGTACCTACACGGCGTGTCGGTGGTGGGGTCGGTGCAGGGAAGCCTGCTGGGCGCTGTCGAGCCGGTCAGCGCCACGCTGTTCGCCACGCTGTGGCTAGGCACCGCGTTCACCGGCGCCGACCTGGCGGGGTGCGCGCTCATGATCGCGATGATTTTCCTGGTGACAGGGGAGAAGCCGAACGTCCGGCAAGACGGCGCGCAGGCGACCGAAGAGAGTCACTCAGCGAAGTCGTAGTGCTTTCGGTAGTACACGTACGAGGCGACGATGCTCGCGCCGGCTGCCGCCAAGAGGATGGCCACCATGGCGGGCATGACCAGGTTCATGGGCAGTGCGAGCCCGGCTACGACGGTCAGCACGCCCGAGGCGATCATCGCGTACCCGCCGAAACGCTGCGATTTGCGCCACACCTCGTCGTTGCTCAGGCTCCAGGGCGTGCGAAGGCCGAAGGCTTCGTTTCGATCGGATTTCGGCATGATGTTGCCGCAGATGACGAAGGCGATGCCCGCGACGAGGGCGGCGCCTCTTCCCACGTTGAGGTCGAGTGCTGCGAACGGCGAGCCGCTGCTGGAGAGCCCGTCCGCGAATACGAACAGCGAGAACACCGCCATCAGGGCCAAGAGCACGACATCGGCCTTCAAGAGCTTGTCGCCGTCGTGCGCGTCGCTTCGCTTCGCGATGAACGGAAGCCCCAGGCCGAACGCGAGCGCCAGCGCGGGAAACCATAGATGCTCGTACTTGCTTCCGATGCGGTCCGCCTCGCCGCTCGCGCCGAAATGCACGGCGACCTGGTCGGGCGCGAGCACGAGAAACGCCGCGTCCACGACGAGGTTGAGGACGATCAGAGCGTAGATAACCTTACGGATGTTCTTCATTCTGCCTGCTCCTTCAAATTCGCGATCCAAAGCAGCGTCTCTTCCAGCACGGTCGCCTTCAACTCGTAGAAGATGTACTTGCCCTCGCGGTAGTCGCGCACGAGGCCGGCGTTCTTGAGCACCGAAAGGTGCCGCGACACAGCGGGTGCGGAGATGTCGAACAAGTCGGCGATGTCGCCGGCCGGCATGCGTTCGTGCTTGAGGTGCTCGAGGATATCCCTCCTCACTGGGTCGGACAGCGCTTTCAACGTCTCCTGGATGCCCATCGTCCTTCTCCGCAACATTTAACAATATGGTTAAATATAGCGCTTTGCAGCTGGAAGGGCAAGCGGGGAGCGGGGCGTGTCGGTTGCTGGGCTCAAAACGGCGCCCATGACAGTTTCGAAGCGCATCTCCTTGGCGTTGCGTCATCTGGTATGAGCAAAGCCCCAGATGGCGAAAAACCAGCGTACCTCTTCTTCGGTCAAACCGGCCCTCGTAGTGTCATGGGAGTCGATTTGCGTCCAAACCTCGAGATGCTCTCGGTAGCCGACGCACGCTTTCCAATCGGATTTCACATCGGCACAATGGCTCGCGGCACGCCGGCGAAGGGCGCCACGCGTTTCGCGACCGTCTTCGTTTTGTGCGCGTTCGCCTGGACGACATTTTCTCGGACGCCGTCTTTGCTACGATGATCGGGATCGATCGGGCCGGATTCGATGCTGCGCGAACTTGCGCCGCTTTTGCTCTATCGGCCCGGGATACGACGAGGAAGGATGCGCGATGGGTTTGTTCATGACGCTTGAGGGGCTGACGGAGGAGGACGCCGTGCGGCTCGCGAGCGAAGAGGCCGTGCCGGCGGATCGCCTGCGGGTGTTCGACCTGCACTGCGACACGCTCGACCGGCTGGCGTTCCACGGCGACGCGTCGGTGCCGGGCGGCTTCGCCGCGCACGACGCGCGCATTCCCGCGCA
>OLPX01002122.1_pt1 | contig 12281 bp, 9 predicted proteins | sample 1672491 | NCBI WGS metagenome assembly OLPX01 (sample SAMEA3136692, study PRJEB25190) | human gut metagenome | biome: human gut; feature: human-associated habitat; material: faeces | place: Austria | collected 2013 | reverse complement strand
GAGCACGCGACCCCGGCCGCCGCGCGCGGGCCGACGCGCGCACCTCCGGCTCCCGTTCTACAGCAGATCGTCCTCGGCGTGGCAGAGATCGCACGCTAGGGATCTCAGCCAGCCGGCAGCCTGCAGCACGGCGGAGCCGGCCAGAGCCCTGCAGCACCCCGCGAAGCCGGACGTCTCCCCTACACTCCCTGCAGGCAGGTGTCCATCGCGTAGCGCAGCACGTCGGAGCGGTTGACGGTGCCCACGATCGCGCCGTCGCGCACCACTGGCACCTTCTTCAAACGGCGCGTGGCCAGCAGGTTGCACACCTCTTCCAGCGACGATCCGGCCTCGATTGCCACCAGCTTGTCGGTGGCAATCGCGCTCACCGGAAGCTCGATGAGCTCGCGCAGGCGCTCGTCGAACGTCTGGCTGTTGGCAGCTTCTACCAGCGAATACGATCCCGTGATCAGCGGATGCTTGTCGGCGAGGTAGCGCATCACATCGCCGTCGGACACGAAGCCCACCAAGTCGCCAGTGCCGTTCACCACGGGAAGCCCGCTCGTCTGGTTGGCGTCCATAAGGCGGATGACCTCGGCCATGGTAGCGGTGTCGGCCGCGCACACCGGCTCGCGGTTCATCACGTCGGCTGCCGTGTAGGTGCGCTCAGCATCCCATGACTCACCCAGGGTGCCGTCCACGGTCACGCCGTCGAAACCGGCCGCGTAGTCCACGGGCTCCGCACCGCGCTCGGCCGCCGTCACGGCCGCAGCGCCGGGCATCTTCGCCTTGTCGCGCACAAAGAACAGAATGACGAGCGCCGCTACGCCCATCAAAATGAAGGTGGTCATGAAGGCCATGTGATCGCCGAGGTAGGCCTGCTCGAGCGGGGCGGCGTCGGGAGCCACGGAAGGCGCCAGCGCCGAGATGGACACCAGCACCGCCGTGCCAAGGGAGGCCGCCACCTGGTTCAACGTATTTGACACACCCTGAGCGTGCTGGATGACGCTGTTGTCGAGCGAGTTCACGCCCCAGGTGTTCAGCGGCGTCATAGTGAACTGCAGGCCCACCACGAGCACCGTATAGGTGATCGTCAGGTTGATGAAGCTGCTGTCGATGCCCAGCCGCGCCAAGCCCGACGCCCCCAGCACCGCCACGATAACGCCAGGAATCACCACGCGGCGCACGCCGAAACGGTCGAACAGACGCCCCGACACAAGACCCATGAACGCGCCGATAAGCGCGCCCGGCAGCATGGCCACGCCCGACATAGTTGCGGAGAATCCAAGCACGCCCTGAATGTAGAGCGGCGTGATGACGCCCGTGCCCATAAGCGCCGCCTGCACGATGACGATAATGACGACCGCTGTGGCGTACTTGCGCGTACGCAGAATGCCCACCTGCAGCATAGGCTCGGGCAATGTCAGCTGGCGCCGCACGTACAGGGCGCACAGCACCAACCCCGCCGCGATGAGCCCCGCAGTGACCGCCATGTTATCGGAGGAGGCGAAGGTAGACAGCCCATACAGCACGCAGACGAGCCCTACCGTGGACAGAACCACCGAAAGCTTGTCAAAGGGGGCGCGCGCGAAGTTGCCGTAGTTTCTCAGCACCACCACAGCCAGCACGATCACCACTACCGACAGCACGGTCACGATAGCGAACAGCGCCCGCCAGCCCACCGAATCCACCAAAAGGCCCGCCACCGAAGGGCCCACGGCCGGAGCAAAGCCAATGATGAGCCCGATGACGCCCATGGCCGTGCCGCGCTTCTCGCGGGGGAACACGAGCAGAATCACCGTGAACACCATGGGCATGGACATGCCGGTGCAGGCGGCCTGCAGCACGCGACCGAGCAGCAGCACCCAGAAGTTCGGCGCCACAGCTGCCGCCAAGCTGCCCGCCGTGAACAGCGCGAAAGCCGAGATGAACAGCTGGCGCGTGGAGAAGCGCCCGATAAGATAAGCCGAAAGCGGAATGACGACCGCTTCCACCAGCGAATAGCCGCTCGTCAGCCACTGCACCGTGGTGGCGTCCACTTGCAAGTCGCCCATGATGGCCGGCAGTGCCGGCGACAACAACGTCTGGTTCAGCACGGCCAAAAGCACGCCCACCAGAAGCACGCCCACCATCACCAGTTCTTTTCTTCCAACACCCAATGCCATGCCGCATCTACCTCGCTCTCGCATCTCGTCCGTGAAAAAGTGAATGTTCTGATGCTATGGGTTCAGCGAAAAAAGAAAAGAGGCCACTCGGTAAGCGGCGAGGAGGCTCCTGCCATCTTTGCAATACTGCAAAGATGGCTAATCCCCTAATTCGCGCAGCATATCGAGAAGCTCTTGGCGGCGATGAATGTCCAATTTGGTGTAAATATGCTTAGCGTGAGTACGCACAGTATTCTCGCTGATAACAAGCCGCTCGGCGATGGCCGCCATGGAGTTGCCGCGGGCGATGAGCTCCATCACCTCTGTCTCGCGCATGGAAAGACCGTGGCGTTCCTGCAGTACCAGGCACTGCTTGGAAAGCCGGTCGCGAATGGCACCGGCGTCCTCCGAAGCCGAAGGCCGACGTCGACGACGTTTGGCTGGCGTGGCCGGTTTATCGTCGGCAGTAGATCTTACGCGGGAATCGCCATCCTCCAAAGACTCCGCTGACGCTCTGCCCAGTTCCGCTCCTAAGCCGCAGTTCGCCTTTCGAGTATCCTCGCCAAAGACCGAGCCGCTTCCTCTCCCCACTGACACGGCGGGCACGGCGGCAAGAGAATAGAACTCGATGGGGTCGGCGGTTACGGTGCCTTTCGACACCATCGGCCTGAAAAGGGTTCCCGTAGAGACCAGGAGCGTGATCCCCAGTCCGCAGCTAGAGATAAGCGCCACGAAATACAACCACTGGGAGCCCGCGGGCACCGTCAATTCGCTCGCCCAGCCAAAAAGGAAGCCGACGCTTTGCAAAATATAGACGATAGCCCCAAAGAACCCGTAGATGAACACAGGATTGATACCACGATCGCGGGAGACCTGGGCGCACTGCATCATCATGAGCATCTGCACAAGGGAAAAGACCATGTAGGCGACCGCCGCGAAGGCGTTCAGATACACCAAGCCACAAAACGGCATGAGAAGAAATCCCAGCGTGAGCAGCGGATATACCACGCGGAACACAGAGATGAGGCCGAAGCGAAAGCTCATGCGGTGCCACAGGACTAAAAGCACCGCAGCCGCAATAAACGAACCAAGCATGGACGCGCTGTTGACAAGCGAGCTAATTTCCTCATGTAGCAGAGCGATTCCGCGAATGACGCCGGCTACCAGAGCAAGCGACCCCACGCATAAAGCACTGCGCCAATAGTCGGCCACCACTTGACGGTAGACGCGCGGGTGCTGACGCGGGACGTCCTCGAACATGGGCTGCTCGAAGTTCATCTCGCGCACCGAAAGTGCCACGCACAGACCGCACAGAGGCACGAAGATCAGGGGGACGAGAAAAGCCGTTAGCGCAATGGGCACTAAATACAGGGCAAGGTAGATGAAGGGAGCGATAGCCGTGCCCACAATAAGGCGGAAATTGCCGGTTCTCGCATCGAGGGAAGCAAAATACCGCTGCCAGAGCATGAACATGCCGGCGCACCCGATTCCGAGAAGCACCCCGCCAGCTCCCACAAATGCAATGGCAGCCGATGCCACGTACATGGCCGTAATCAGACAGGCCGACCCAAGGAATAGCAGGACAGCGGAAAGCGAGACGAGCATGCGCCGAGCACCGTAGGGAAAGAAATACGATCCCAGCATACTCGCCAGGAAGGCGCCGCCAAAAGCCACAGCCTGAGTCAAAAAGAACGTGAGAGTCACTTCCACCGTCTGAAACTCAAGGGGAAGAAACGGGAAGATGCCGCCCCATACCGAGGTGGCATTCACCGTGAGGAAACAAGCATAGCCCCAACTTGACGCATGGCCGATTGCGCTGGCACTCTCGGTCGCCATAGCTTGACCTCCTCTCTTATCTCGGTGGCACGCATGGTAGCATAGGAGGACGCGCCTGTTAGGCAAATGACCGCACTTCGGTATCACCCGAAAACGCGCGAACTGGGGTTTTGTCCTTAAATCACACTTGTCGTGTGATTCGGCACTTCCCCTTTTCCGGTACTTTTGAAAGCGGCGAGAAGGCAATTCAACTAGAGGAGGGACTATGACTGAAACCCAATCCACCCTGTCGCGCCGCACCTTCGTCAAAGGCTCGCTCGCGGGCCTGGCTGCCACGGGAGCCGCGGGTACCGCACTCTTCGGATGCGCACCCCAATCTGGCACCGGAGCCGGGGAGGAGCCCATGGCCGCCACCGGAGAGGAGACTGCGCCCGACGAGATCCACTGGAGTCAGTGCAACGTCAACTGCGGCGGCAACTGCGTCTTCCAGTGGCACTCCCGCGATGGCAAAGTGCTCTACATGGAGACCGATAACACAGGAGATACCGACTTGCAGGCCCGCGCCTGTCTACGCGGCCGCTCCATGCGACGCTGGCTCAACAGCCCCGACCGTCTGCTGTACCCCATGAAGCGTGCGGGCAAACGCGGCGAAGGAAAGTTCGAGCAGATTACCTGGGACGAGGCCATCGACACCATCGCCAGCGAGCTGAAACGCGTCATCGACACCTATGGCAATGAGGCCATCTACGTCAACTATGCCACAGGCATGTACTCGAAAACAGGCAACCCCACCGCCCGATTGCTCAACCTGCTCGGCGGCTACCTAAACCGTTCCTATGACTATTCGGCCCACATGATCGAGGCCGTCGCGCCCTACATGTACGGTACGTCGCTCGACGGCTCTTCTCTGACTGAGGCAACCGAGCATTCTGATCTCATCGTCATGTTCGGCAACAGCCCCGCCGAAACTCGCATGGGCGGTGCCAATGCCTCATGGGATTTCGCCCGCCTTCGCGAAGCCATTCAGAACCGCGGCGGCAAAATTATCTCTATCGACCCGCGCATGAACGAGACGGTCTCCGGCCACCCTGACGAATGGCTTCCCATTCGCCCTGGTACCGACGCGGCCCTCTGCGCGGCCATCGCTCATGAATGGATCGTCGAAGGCAAAGTGGACAAGGAATCCCTCGATACTTACTGCCTCGGCTACGACGAGGACACCATGCCCGAATCCGCCAAAGGTCAGAACAAATCCTACAAGGATTACATTATGGGCACTGGCTGGGACATGGTGGAGAAGACGCCCGAGTGGGCCGCCCCCATCACTCAGATTCCTGCCTCCAGCATCCGCGAACTAGCCAACACCATCGCTGCTGCTAAGGCACCCTTCATCACCCAGGGATGGGGCCCCCAGCGCCACACAAATGGCGAGGACGCCTGCCGCTCTATTTACATGCTGCCGCTCCTCCTAGGCAAGTGGGGACTTCCGGGCACCAACAACGGGGAGCGTGAATCCATGGCGCTCACAAGTCTCGTTCCCGGCTTGCCAGCAGGCGAAAACCCCGTCACGCTTTCCATTCCCGCTTATCAGTGGGTTAACGCCGTGGATCACGGCCATACCATGACCGCCACAAATTCCGGTCTTGTCGGAGGCGATGAACTTGGTACCGATATCAAGTTCATCTGGAACTACGCCGGCAACTGTCTGACCAACCAGCATGGCGATATCAACATGACCCATGAGATTCTCGTCGACGAATCGAAATGCGAGTTCATCCTCGTCTGGGACACGGTCATGACCGACTCGGCGAAATACGCTGACATTCTGCTGCCCGATGCCATGCGCTCAGAACAAATGAACCTGCAGACCCAGGGATACACCGAATGGTACTCGGGCGTAGTTCTGGGTACTCCCGCTCAAGAAGCACCCGGCGAGTGTCGCTCGAGCTATGACGTCATGGCCGACATTGCCGATAAGTTCGGCGTGCGTGATGCGTTCACCGAAGGCCGCACTCATGACGAATGGGTAAAGTTCCTCTATGAGCAGGGGGCCGAAGAAGATGGCTCCATGCCGACCTGGGAGGAAATGCTCGAGCAGGGCGTATACAAGCGACCCGTTGAACCCTACATCGCCTTCGAGGCGTTCCGCAACGATCCCTCCGCCAACCCACTGGGCACCCCCTCCGGAAAAATCGAGATCTTCTCCGAAGCGCTGGACGAGATGTCACGTACCTGGGATCTTGAAGAGGGCGAGGTAATTTACCCCATCCCCGTCTTCCAAGCAGGATTTCACGGATACGGTTCCGTCACCGAGGAATTCCCCCTCTACTGCTGCGGTTTCCATCACAAGAGCCGCACCCATTCATCGTTCGGCTTCATCCCCGAGCTTGAAGCCGTGGCCCGTCAGCAGCTGTGGGTAAACCCCGCTGATGCCGAGAGCCGCTCAATTGAAGACGGCGACCTGATTGCCGTGACAAGTCCGGTTGGCGAGATTCGCATCGAGGCGAAGGTGACGCCCCGCGTCATCCCCGGAACTGTAATGATTCCGCAGGGCGCCTGGCACAAGGCCAACATGAATGGCGACAAGGTGGACGAGGGCGGCTGCGTGAACACGCTCACGCAGTACAAACCAACGCCGATGGCCAAGGGCAACGGCACTCACTCCATGATCGTCCAGATTGCGAAGGCCTAAGGGAGGTACGAAGATGACTCAGTACGGATTCTATTTCGACAGCACCCGCTGCACCGGCTGCCGCACCTGCGAGATGGCCTGCAAAGACTACAACGACCTGCCCGCCAACTACGCTTTCCGCCGCGTGTTCGACTACGAGGGTGGCGATTGGAAAGACAACGGTGACGGTACCTTTGAGCCGACGAGCTGGGCCTACCACGTGTCCATGGCCTGCAACCACTGTGCAATGCCGGCCTGCGTGGCCAATTGCCCCCAAGGCGCCTTGGAAAAGGATGCCGATACCGGGCTCGTGTCCCGCGACGAGGAGAAGTGCATTGGCTGCGGCACTTGCGTGAAAAGCTGTCCCTACGAGGTGCCCGTAGTGGACACCGAGACCATGAAATCCGCGAAATGCGACGGCTGCGCCTCCCGCGTGGCCGAGGGCAAGATGCCGATCTGCGTGGACGCCTGTCCGCTTCGGGCCCTCGAGTTCGGGGACATCGAAAAGCTGCGAGCGGCGCACCCCGGCACCGTGGACGGCATTGCCCCCATGGCTCCTCCGGATGCGACGAAGCCCTCTGTGGCCATTCTGGCCTGCCCGGCCGCCAAAGACTGCGGTGACACCACCGGCGCCATCGCGAATCCGAAGGAAGTGGAAAACGCCTAAGGAGCATTCAGGGCCGCCGCGACCCCTCCCTCATAGGCGGCGGCCCGCTTCCGATATGATTGAGGCGTAGCACGGATTCGCCCGAGCTACGCCGTTTGAAGGGACTTGGAGACCATGCCGAAGGGATTTTTCTTCGATAACGCGCGCTGCACTGGATGCAGGACCTGCGTCATGGCCTGCAAGGACTACCACGACCATGGGCCCGACGAAGGATTTCGCCGCGTGCTCGACTACGAGGGCGGCGACTGGAACGTAGCAGAGGACGGAACCGTTTCCCAAGACGCCTTCGCCTATCACATTTCTCTGGCCTGCAACCATTGCGCCAGCCCCGCCTGCACCCAGGTATGCCCCACAGGGGCCATGCATCGCGATGAGACGGGGCTTATCTGGCCCGACATCACCAAATGCATCGGTTGCGGCTACTGTACCATGGCCTGCCCCTACCATGCGCCCGTCATCGATAAAGAGCTCAAGCGCTCGAGCAAGTGCGATGGCTGCCGCGAGCGTCTGGCCGCGGGGCAGGCCCCTATCTGCGTGGAGGCCTGCCCCTTGCGCGCCTTGGATTTCGGGGAGAAGGGCGACATCTTCGAGCGCCATGCCGAATGGTGGGACGAGGTGCGCGGCGACATCCTTCCTTTGCCTTCGGAAACGGAGACCGGGCCCAATTTATTCATCCGGCCCTGCCCCGCTGCTGCCCAAGGTCGCAAGGGCGCGCTGGTCAACCGCAAGGAAATCGGCTTATGACAAGCGGCCTCGACAATCTTTCCCTTGCGCTGTTCACCGCCTTGGCCCCTGCAGGCGTCGTAGCTTTCATCATCATGGCTCTGGCGCGCCTATTTGCTATCGACCACGAGCGCGCGGTTCGCATCGACCGCATGATCGCGCTGCCTTTCGCCGTTGCGCTCGTTGGCTTCATCGCCTCGGCAACGCATCTGGGTACGCCGGCCAACGCGCTTCACGTGTTCTCAGGCGTGGGAACCTCTCCGCTTTCCAACGAGGTGCTGGCCGCCGTGATGTTCTTGTTCCTGGCTGGATCCTATTGGATGGTCGCCTTCAAGGTGAACTTTCCCGATGCTGCTGCGAAGCCATGGCTGCTCGTCGCTTGCCTTGCAGGAATCGCCCTGCTAGCGTGCACCTCCCAAGCCTACGCCGTGCGCACCGTGCCCACCTGGAACACACCTTATTCACCGGCGAACCTTTTGCTCACGGGCTTATTCGAGGGGACCGTGCTAAGCCAGCTGCTTCTTGCCGCTGCGAAAGTACCCCTATCACGATGGAGCTTTCTCCTTGTGGGCCTGGGGGCGGCGAGCCTTGCTGCCGGCGTCGTCTCCATGCTCGCCCAGAACGCCTATCTGGCCTCAATCGCCAACAATGAGATATCCGCAGCCTCGCTTGTGCCGGGCTACCCTCTTGTCATCGGCATCTTCGCCCTCGTCGGGGCTGGCGCGCTCCTCCTCGACGGCTGGGCCCTGCGACCCCGAGCAACCGAGTGTGCGCGCCTCATCCTGCGTATCGCCGCCGCCATCCTCGCCTTCGCCGCCGTCTTTGCAACACGCATTGTGTTCTACAATCTGCATATGACCGTCGGATTCTAGCCCGCCGAAATCACTGACTTGCTCAGGAGGCTTTCCTTGACCCCATCCGTAGATGTCCTGAACAGCCTGTCATTTGCAGGCGCCACACTATCTCCCCTGTTTCTGCAGGATCCACGCACTGGTAGCGCAGGAGCGCTTTTCGAAGCATTGAGCTTGCTTAACGCCGACGAGGCTACGGCAGAATGGCCTTTGGCCGACAAAACCGAGGCGCAAGAAGGCCTCGATCTTATCGTTGCGGGGCTGAAAGCGAGCCGCGCCACCGAAGCTGACGGGGCTTTCTGCGCCGAAGACAAGCTTGTGGACGAGTACCGAAGACTGTTCATCGGCCCTGCGCAAAAACCGGCGCCGCCTTGGGGCTCCGTCTATACCGACCGGGAGCAAGTCATCTTCGGGGAAAGCACACTGCGTCTGCGGAGCTGGATGCGCCAACACGGCATCGCTCGCCTCGCAGACGACCGCATGCCTGACGACCATATCGGCCTTATGCTCTCGCTGCTCGCCACTTTGACTGAAGAACGCCCCGAGCTGGTAGAAGAGTACTTGTCTGAGCATCTTCTCCCTTGGGCCCCCCATTATCTGGGCCTTCTGGAAGTCTGCGCCGAGCATCCTTTCTATAAAGGGCTCGCCCTTCTCACCAAAGCCACGCTGAAGGGAGCGCAGGACGAGCTGTCGCTTGTCGTGATCGAACCTCGCTTTTATCGCTAAGCGTCGACGGGCAATGTTGCCGTACGAAAAAAGGGGCCGCCAAAGCAGCCCCATGCCATCAACAAAATCTCCTGCACCACGGCGAAAGAGTCCCTACGCTGTGGTCTTCACGGCGCCCTTGTCGCAGCGGTTGCCCCAAGAATCGATGATGTCCTTGTCGCGGTAGACGCAGATGACCTCGCAGTGGTTGGCGCATTTCTGGCACTCGATCTCGCGGGTCTTGAAATCGAAGTCGAGCATGGCCTCGAAATCGAAGGTGCCTCCCGCGAACGGGCCGGACTCGGCGCCCCGAATCGGCCCCGCGTCGGCAGCCAAAAGGGCCACGCCGAAAGCGCCCATGAGGTGCCCGTCCGGATCCACCGCCACGGGCATACCCAGCTGCTCCTCGAAGGCGTGCACCACCCCAGCGTTCTTCGACACACCGCCCTGGAACACCACGGGCGCGGCGATCTTCTTGCCCTTGCCCACGTTGTTCAGGTAGTTCGACGCCACCGCGTTGCAGAGTCCCGCGATGATGTCCTCGCGCGCGTAGCCCACCTGGATCTTGTGCACCAGATCGCTCTCGGCGAACACGGTGCAGCGCGCAGCGATGTTGGCCGGCTTGGTGGAAGTGAGCGCGATGTCGCCGAACTCCTCTACCTCCACGCCCAAGCGGTGCGCCTGCGACGACAGAAACGAGCCGGTGCCCGCGGCGCACAAGGTGTTCATGGCGTAGTCCACCGCGATGCCGTCGGACACGCAGATGATCTTGGAATCCTGGCCGCCGATCTCCAGAATGGTGCGCACGTCCGGATGCAGATGGGTGGTGCCCACGGCATGGGCGGTGATCTCGTTCTTGATCACGGAAGCCCCCAGCATGGCCCCCACGAGACGCCGCGCGCTGCCCGTCGTGCCAGCGCCGACGATATCCACCCCCGCGCCTTCCACCTGGCGCTCCAGCTCGCGCACGACGTTCTTCGACGCCTCGGTCGGGTTGCCCTCGGTCCACAAATACGAACGCGCGATAATGGCGCGGTTCTCGTCGATGATCACGCCCTTCGTGGAAATGGAGCCGATGTCGATGCCGAGATAACCCTTTGTCATTTGCTCTTCTCCTTCTTCATGGAAAGCATGTCGTAGAACGCCTCGAGGCGCGTGTCCAGGCCGGTGTCGGAGGTCTGGGAGTCGTAGGTGAGGTACAGCACGGGCACCGAGTAGTCCTCACTCACCTTCTGCAGCACGGGGATGCAGTCGATCTCCGGCGTGCACCCGGCGCTCTTCGCGTGGATGAGGCCGTCGAAGCCCCCCGCAGCGTACTTCTTCGCCGCCGCCACGGTGAGTGTGGAGGTGGGCCCCATGTCATAGGTCAGGTAGTCTTTCGCCCCCACGCGCAGGTTCGGCTCGTTGTAGCGAAGGTAGCGGTTCGTGAAGTTCAACATGCGGTGCACTTCCACGCCCACGGCGACGAGCTTGTGGTCGAGCCCTAGGTTGCTGCGCTCGTCGATGGCCGTGAACATCTCGCCGACGATGCCGATGCGGATGGGATCGGCGGGCTTGTCCAGCGGAATGGCACGAAAGGCGGCCATGGCCTCGCGGTACGCTTCATTGATGTCGCGCTCGTCCAGGCAGGTGCGCATGGCGTCCATCGCCGACACCCAGGCGGCGTCGAAGGCCCCGCGCTCCATCTCGAAACCGGCGTTGGCCAGGTAGAAGTCGCGCAGGGAGTCCAAGTGCTCGATCATCTTCGCTACGGCCTTCAGCTTCACCACGCCGTGGGGAACGTCGATGTTCGGGTTCACCGTCTTCAGCACTTCCTTGGCCCAGCCGATGTACCCCAGTTCGATGCCCCGGGCGAAGTTCATCATGATGAACTCGTAGCCCATGTCCCGCAAGATGGACTCCTGCAGCTCGCCGTAATAGCCCAGCCGGCACGGGCCGCCGAACTGGATGAGGATGTCGGCGCCCAAATCGAGCGCCTCGGCAAAGTCTCCCAAGATGTGCTTGAAAGGCGTGCACACGTAATCGCTCGAGTTCTGGACGCCCACCTCGCTGGCGGCGCGGGTGGCCTCGGGCAGGGGCAGGTAGTCCACGTCGAGCACCTGCTCGCAGAAGAACTTGAACGCCGGATCGTAGTAGCAGTAGCGGAAGAACGCCGCCTTGGTGTACTTATGGTGCTTGGCCTTGTGCTTGGCGGCTTTGGCGGCCTTGCGGTCGGCCAGAAGCGTCGGGGCGTGGCGCCGCTCCAGCTCCACAGCTACCGAGGAGCGCACCTGCTCGATGAGGGCCTGGGGCTTACTCATGGGTGTAGCCTCCCTTCTGCTGGAAGCGCAGGATGTCGACGAAGCTCTCCACGCGGGTCTCCACGCCGGCGGTGCCCGACTGCGCGTCAATCATCAGGTTCAGAATGGGCGTACCCTGGATGCAGCGCATGATGGCGTCGTCGGTCATGGAGTCGGGCCCGCAGGGGAACGCGCTGACCAGCACGATGCCGTCCACGCGGTGGTGCAGCTGCGTGATGGCGCCGATGATCTCGCGGTTCACGATCCACGGCAGCGTGTCGGAGAAGTCGAAGCTGGCCTGCAGCGAGCGCTCACGGTCGGCCTCGTCGGCGAACAGCACCACGGCGTTCATGCTTTCCAGCAGGTCCGTCAGCGCGCCGCCCATGAACGCATCGTGCGCGAGGTAGGGGTGCGCTGCCAGCAGGATGGCAAGCGGTGCGTCCTCGGGGCGCCGCGCCGCCGCCCGCGCGGCTTCCAGCTGGGACA
>OLPX01002121.1_pt1 | contig 12284 bp, 7 predicted proteins | sample 1672491 | NCBI WGS metagenome assembly OLPX01 (sample SAMEA3136692, study PRJEB25190) | human gut metagenome | biome: human gut; feature: human-associated habitat; material: faeces | place: Austria | collected 2013 | reverse complement strand
ACTTATTGCATTATGAAGTCTCGGATCATTATTTGATTTATCCGACCAAAATATTTTCTTGATTTCTTCGTCTTTCAATATGTAATCTGGAGCTTCTAAAAAATGTTTTAATAAAATAGCTGTTTGTGGTAATATCTGAATTTCCTCTTTACCAAATATAAGCTTTCTCAAATCTGCATCAAACATAATACCTTGGTCCATATAATAGATATGAACAGAGGTAGGAGCAACAATGTTCTTTTGCCATCTCTTTCTAAAAAATATCACTATATTAATAATAACTGCACACAGCCAATAAATAAAGCCATAAACAAAGCCTCTTACACCCACAAGAGTAAAAAATGAAAAGTAGAAAAAGCCTTTTACTTCAACCTCGCAACGATAACCTGCCGTAATATCGAATTCTGGTATACAATTTTCATGTAAAAAAGAGTCAGGGTATACACTTTCTGTAATATTTTCATCTTTATCGGATACCAAAAGCTGCAATGCAAAAGTGCCAGACAAACTTTGCTGCTTCAAATGCAGTTGCCATTTTTCATATAAAGAGTCCACTACTAAAGGATGTTTAGATAAATAAGCAGTATGTAAAAAACTTAATCGTGGATCAGATGTTACATTTTTAGAACTTTTTTCTTTATCCAAGCAGTATCCACGTTTTCCACTTTCATCTGTTATATAAACCGTATCAGGATACTCCTCCAATCGCTGTTTCCTCCCACTAGTGTAAAAATAACCATCAAAAGCATCTTCTTGTAAATGTTGCAAAAAAACTGCTTTAAAAACACTTTCCACTCTTTCACTGAACATTTTTTTTCTAGCCTCACAATATAATTGTCCTAGAATGAAAAATAATACTATCTCCAGAAAAAATATTATTAGCAAAAGGCGCATCTTTTGTTTATCTTTAAATGTAATTGTACCGCTTAGTTTCGTTAGTAATTTCATAGCGTGACTTATTTTATCTGTTTGAATAGCACAAAGGTAGCATTATTTGCAATAATTGACAGACAATATAAAAACTATTTTGAGTTTTTGGTTATATCAAAAATAATCTTTCCAACCAAAGAAATTAGTCTATTTTTAAGATTTACTCTATAAATATTAAATCAAAATAAAAGCAAAGAGAGAAATAAATGCATAAATCAATGCAAGAATATACCGTTTTCAGACTAAATATTACATAAATAAGGGATAAAAAACGAATTATTTACCGCTAACTAAGCTTTGTTCCTCACCGAGGAACGACTCGTTGCCCGGTGTGCGTCGCTCCCTTCCTCACCGAGGAACAATACATTCATCGGTGAGACCCAAATTTATCGGTATATTTTCAGCTATTTCACACTATATTCCATCCAAATCAAATATAGCAAAAAGAAAGTACTTATCAAATAATCAAACGAATATCCGCAAATAGCCTCTTTACAGCAAACAATAAGTATCCAAATAACCTAAAAACAAAGCACCACGGATTTCCACAATCCCTAATTACTCACATATTTATTCGCATACAAGACTCTGTTTTAAATTCAAGCAGGAGAAACGCATAAGATATCCAATTTTTATGTATGTTCTCATTTCAAGACTTCCATATATAAAAAAATCCTATATCATGTCTAAGATGATATAGGATACTAACAATTATATAGAGGCGTTTATTACAACGCCTTTATTTCTTCTATGGACAAGCCTGTGACTTGCGAAATAACATCAAGAGGAATATTCAGAGTCTTCATATTGCTTGCTGCTTCCCTTTTCTCTTCCAGACGGCCTTCATTAATACCTTCCACACGTCCTTCAGCATGACCCTCTACACGACCTTCAGCACGTCCTTCTGCACGTTCCGTAAATATATTATCTTTTAATATGACAATATTATCCAAATGGCGATAGTAAGCATCAAGCTCTGCTTTAGTCATCTTGTCAAGTTTTAATCGTTCACGGGCTTCTGTTAAACCTGGAGCAGTCGCACTATCAGGAATATCACCTGTATTCAGATAATAGATCCATTCTTCCAACGGACTTTTAGCTACCTGATTAAAATCATTGACCTTCAAAATATAATATTCAGGATAAAGTTGACTTACTGTATCCACTTTAAAAGTTTGTTTTTGAAAAGGAGTCAGTTCAAGCATATCTCCCTGATGAATTCCCCGGAATTCCGTTTTACCGTGATATACGGTATCTTTGCCACTACCTAAAGAAAAATAGACAATATTGACACTATATACTTTACGTACCTTATCATAACCTTCTCCACGATTAATATACTCGGTTACTAATTTTGAAGTACCAAACAGCATACGTTGAAAATAAGCATACTCATTATTATTCTGAACTTCAATCAGAATAAGTTCACCTTTCGAGTTTTCAGCAAGCATATCTACACGATTATACTTATCAAACTCATCTTCTTGATTGCTTTCACTCTCTAAAAGCTTCCGAATGATTATCTTTTCATTCAAAAGAGTAGTTAGAAAGCCCTCAAGAACTGCAAAATTGGCTTTATTACGCAATAAACGTTTCATAGCCCAATCGAAACGAATATAATTACTTGACATAAGTTCGTCTCCTTTCTTGTTATCTTGTTTCAAGCTAACAAAGGTAAGCAGAAAATGTTTGATTTCAAGTATATATGCTTCAATTTCTTTCTACTAAGAATATTCTATCTTCCACTGTCCCAAAGTCCGCGTTGTACTATCGAAATTCACTCCAACTTTAACAACCTTGCGATGCTCTACCTCATAAGGAATGGCATACTGTTTACTATTAATTTGTGCCAACGCTTCTTCGGGAGTTCCGTCTACCTTAAATTCAAACACATAAATCGCATCAGGCATCTTGATTACCACATCAGCCCTACCAATAGCATTCTTAACCTCTACATCCACATATTGCCCCATCAAACGGAATAACAAATAGAAAATAGTCTGATAGTGCTTTTCCTGATTATTCTCCAAATCATAAGGTATAGAAGAAAAGAAAGAACGAGTACGAAGAAGACACTGCTCAATATCACCTTTCATCAGGTCTCTTACAAAAGAGACTACATAAAAATTACTTTCACGTGTCGGTTGATTGAGATAGGAAGGGATCAGAGTCTCAATAAAGCCTATCTTAACTTCTTCGTTGGGATAACCTAATGTATATGTACGAAAGAGAGGTTCATATCCTTTAATAGTCAAATAGCCACTCTGATAAAGCACAGGAATCGGATCGGTAATAACCTCTGTCGCTTTATCAAAATCTTCGTCTTTCACTTCCATCTTTTCCAATAGATTAAGACTGAAGTCTATTCGCTGTAACATTTCAATCAAGAAAGTAGGCGTACCGGTAGAAAACCAAAAGCTCTTATAATCTCTTTGCGAAAATGCATTGAAAAGGCTGAACGGATTGTAAATATCTTCACAAATCTTGCTGAAATGATAACCGTCATACTGCCGTTTCAAATGCCGACAAGCTTCTTCATAGGTTTCATTATTCGCTTGAGCTATCCTCTCAATATCCGGTTGCATCTGACTTAGCAACTCTTGCTCTGTAATACCACAAATAGCACTATAATCATCGCTCATACTGATATTCTGCAAGTTATTCAGCTCACTAAATATACTCATCTGACTGAACTTGCTGATTCCTGTCAGAAACAAGAAACGAAGATATTGCCCTTGTGCTTTAAGAGGACTGAAGAACTTCCGCATTTCAGTTCGCAATTGTCCTTGTAAAGCAGAGTCACTATTACTATCCAATAAAGGTGCATCATATTCGTCAATCAATACAACAGCCTGCTTTCCTGTCTGTTGGTAGATTCGTTGAAGCAAACCGGTTAAACGGGCTGCATAGCTCGTTTCTTCTTCATTTTTCCCATAAGTCCTCTCCCATTCGCTTAGATAAAGATTCAATTGCTCTTGCAAATCTTCGATAGTGGTATATTTTGTTCTGCTGAAATCAATATGCAACACAGGATAAACAGTCCATTCCTGTTCCAACTGTTCTATTGCCAGTCCTTTAAATAAATCTTTTTTTCCGGAGAAATAAGCTTCTAGAGTAGAGACTAGAAGACTTTTTCCAAAGCGGCGGGGACGGCTAAGAAAATACACAGTATCAGTATGGACTAATTGATAAACCAATGCGGTTTTATCAATATATACACAATTCATATTACGTAACTGCTCAAAATTCTGTATCCCGATAGGATATCTTCTGAATATCTCTTTCATATAAACCTAATGCATTAGTTGAAACATGAACAAAGATAATGTTTTTACGCGTATCTTACACAGATAGAGACTGAATTTGTTATTTCTAACCGTATCATTGTTGTATTGAAAATGAAAGTTGCTATCTATCATTCATTATCAACGAGAAGTATTATCACTTTTCACTCATTCACAATGAGCAATTTTAGCATTTTATATTCGTTTATAATGAGAAGTTTTATATCTTTGCAATCAAAAGCCCAGTTATCATGAAAGAATTATTAAAGCATATCATATTCGACCAGCGTGAAAAAGACATATCCCAAATGATAGAAAGGGATATTGACATGAGTTGTGTAAACAATCCCGAAGTGCTAGTCATATCTGGTATAAGAAGATGCGGAAAATCTGTTCTTTTACAGCAAATACGTTCGCAACAGTCAGAACAAGACTTTTACATGAATTTTGATGATGAGCGGCTTATCAACTTCAAAGTCGATGATTTTCAAACCTTATATGAAGCTTTCATCGAATTGTTTGGAGAACAAAAAACATTTTATTTTGATGAAATACAGAATATTCCCGGTTGGGAAAGATTTGTAAGAAGGTTGCATGACAGTGGATGTAAGGTATTTGTTACAGGCTCTAATGCCAATATGCTAAGTAGAGAATTAGGCACACACCTCACCGGACGTTATTGCCAAATTGAACTATACCCTTTCTCATTTCCCGAATTTCTAAAAATGAAGGAAGCATATCCGCAACAAAAGGACTTTTATACTACTACCGGAAAAAGTATGCTAAAAAAACACTTCGACGAATACTTGAAAACTGGCGGTTTTCCCCGTTATATAAAAGACCGGAACAACAATTACCTATCCACTCTTTATGAGAATATTATTTATAAAGACATTGTCACTCGAAACAAACTAAATGGTGAAAGAGAATTGCTGGAAATGGTTTATTACTTAGCCAGCAATGCTACGAAACGTTTCTCGTACAGTTCGTTAGCAAAAACGATAGGTATCAAACATACGGAAACAGTCAAAAACTATCTGGAATATCTTGAAAATACTTATCTGCTATTTCAGGTAATGAAGTTCGACTGGTCTGTAAAAAAACAGATGAACAACCAAAAGAAAGTGTATTTCATAGATAATGCCATTATTGGCAAAGTGGGATTCAATGCGACCGACAACATCGGGCAATTACTTGAGAATTTGGTATTTATAGAAATAAAGCGCCAGGGAAAAGATATCTATTATCATAATGACGGAATAGAGTGCGACTTCATTATGCGTGAAAACGGACATATTGTATCTGCCTGCCAAGTCACCCGTTCGATGAAAGATGAAAAAACAAGGCAGCGTAAAATAAATGGATTAATTTCCGCACTCAATACCTATAATCTCACCGAAGGAATAATTTTGACTGATGACGAAACCGAGGAAATAACTATCGGCAACAAAACAATACATATAATTCCTATATGGAGATGGCTATTAAAATAGTGACGCTATCCCACCAACATAGTGACGGTATATGCTTAGGATAGCGTCACTATTCCAGGCATATACCGTCACTATGTTTGAACCGGATATTCCGGGCTGTTATTTCTAGTTTCCGCGCTGTGTAGGCAGGGTAAATTCTTGCGAATCACAAATCACTCCATTCTCGTCCGCCACTGCGACACGGAATGTCACTTCACCGTCTTTCAATTTTTCACCTGCATGAATGGAAGCGGTATAACGGATGCCTTCACCCGGAAGAATTTCCTCCACCATCACGGAAGGAGAAATGCCGAGATGCTTCACCTTCCCCACCGTTTCTACCACAGGAACTACATTATAAACTGGATTTCTCCCTTCATTCATAATCTCAAAGATTATCTTGCTATTTTCTCCCGCATCAATCACATGACTGCGATTATCATCTATAAAACGGATCTTGCGCAACTTCAGTTGAGAAATAGGCTGTTGCACTTGCGGCTGTTTCTTATACTTTTGCACACGCACTTCCCGTACTTCAGGAATATACGCATCTTCCTCTATTTGCTCTTGCCTCGGCGCCGTCAACGCGTTTCCAATAGCCGCACCGGCAATGGTTCCCACAATATTCCCAATAGCAGAACCACGGTAACCGCCTCTCCAGCCACGATTATTATCTCCGATAAGTCCGCCTATCGAACTTCCCAGACTACCTCCGATAGAAGCACCTGCCATGATAGCTCCCGGATTTCCCATACGCCCCGACGCACATCCACTCAAAATCAAAGCGGAAAGCAAAATTACTGTTAGTTGTTTCTTCATGAGTCTCTCTATTTAGTGTTATTATTTATTCTACCACTTTAAAACGAGCGAAACGTAATAATAGTTGTTTGTCTCCCGCATTTTTAAAATGAATAGTTGCTTTCGCATTGTCTCCCGTTCCTTCTACTTTAATCACTTCACCCAATCCGAAACGTTCGTGCTCTATCATCTGTCCGGCCTGTACTCCTGCTACCGATGGCGAAGTGGAAGAGGTTGCCTGTGCACCGCTACTTGGGCTAACAGTACTAACTTTCTTCAAATTCCTCGGTACGCTGGGAGCAATGATCTGTGCTTTCGGACGTTCACGTTGTTCAGAAGATGTACTTCCGAAAGGGGCACGCGACGGAGAAGCAGAACGGGTGAATCCTCCTTCAATCTCTCTGCGGAAACGTCCCGCACCTTCATCGACAGCCCGACTCACTCCTGCCTCATGCGGCAGTTGCAAGTAATGAACATCGATATCACGCAAGAAACGACTGGGGCTTCCAAATTCCATCTTTCCATAACGGAAACGGGTTTTGGCAAAAGACAGATAACAATGCTCCTCCGCGCGAGTAATAGCTACATAGAACAAACGGCGTTCTTCTTCCAGTGCCCGGGGAGAATCTCCTACCATCCCACTGGGAAACAGGTTTTCTTCCAGACCGACCACAAATACATTCTTAAACTCCAATCCTTTAGCCGAATGGACTGTCATCAACGTTATCTTTTCTCCATCATCCGCCTTATCGGAATCCTGATCGGTAAGCAATGCAATCTCCGAAAGGAAATCGGTAAGAGACACATTCGGGTTACCCTCCTCCTGCCGCAAAGCGCAGAAGTCGTTGATACCATTCACCAACTCTTCTATATTTTCCTTACGGCTTAGATTCTCGGGGGATGTGTCCTGACAGACATCATTGATAATGCCGGACTGACGGATGATATTCGTTCCCATTTCATAAGCGTTCTTATCCGCCTGATCAACAATGAAACTTTCTATCAATTCACGAAAGCCTTGCAGTTTCGCATGCGTTCCTTTATTTATATCCAGTCCGTAACTCAATGGTTCGCAGAGTGTCGCCCAAAGACTTACACCATGATCGGTAGCCGCCGATATAATCTTCCCGACCGTCGTATCTCCAATGCCACGCGCCGGATAATTAATAATCCGCTTGAATGCTTCTTCATCATTCGGATTCACTACCAAACGGAAATAAGCAATCACATCTTTTATCTCTTTTCGCTGGTAGAACGAAAGTCCTCCGTAAATCTTATAAGGTATACTTCGTTTCCGAAGAGCCTCTTCAAAAATACGGCTTTGTGCATTCGTACGATATAGGATGGCAAAATCAGCATATCCGTAGCGATACTCCCGTCGCAGTTCCGCAATCTTATTAGCTACAATATCTCCCTCTTCCACATCGCTATACGCCTGAAATACGCCGATAGGTTCCCCCTTTTCTTTCTCCGAAAACACGGCTTTCCGTATCTGGCGTTCATTCTTCTCAATCAGGCTGTTGGCAGCACAAACAATGGTTTGTGTGGAACGGTAATTCTGCTCCAGTTTAAAGACTTTCGTATTGGGATAGATTTTTGTAAAATAGAGAATATTGTCAATATCCGCCCCACGGAAAGAATAGATACTTTGCGCATCGTCTCCCACTACACAGACCCGTTGATTTTCTTTAGTCAGTTGCAGGACAATGCTATGCTGTGCATAATTCGTATCCTGATACTCATCTACCAGCACATAACGGAACTGATCCCGGTAGCGTGCCAACACTTCCGGAAAGTCACGGAATAAAATATAGGTGTACACCAGTAAATCATCGAAATCCATTGCACCTGCCTGACGACATCTGTCCCAATAACGGGTATAGATATCACGGATAGCAGGCATCTTGGCGGCCATATCTCCTTCGTAGGCCTCTTTATTGGCAGCATACCCCGTGGGAGTAACCAGATGGTTCTTGGCATTGGAGATGCGTGCTTGCACTACTCCCGGCTTATACGTTTTCTCGTCCAATCCCATCTCCTTGATGATGGAACGGATCAGACTTTTACTATCCGCCGAATCATAAATGGTAAATTGGGAAGTGAATCCGATATACTTTGCTTCGGCACGGAGAATGCGGGAAAAGACGGAATGGAAGGTACCCATCCACAAATAACGTGCCCGTTCCATACCGACCTGACGGGCAATACGCTCTTTCATCTCACGTGCAGCCTTATTGGTAAAGGTTAATGCAAGGATATTCCATGGATTATACCCGTTCTCCTGCTCCAGCAAGTAAGCGATTTTATAAGTCAATACACGCGTTTTTCCCGAACCGGCACCGGCTATCACCAGTGAAGGACCGTCATTATAAGTCACTGCTGCACACTGACTCTCGTTTAATTCCTCTATATAATTGGTATTCATAACAGCATTATAAAAACTATGTGGATTTTTAACAAACCCTTGGCACTCAAATTTGTTCTCAATACAAAAGTATAATATTCATTCGAGAATGAAGGTATTTTTATGAATTTTCATCACTAACTATTTTAACCTAACACCAAAAAGCAATGAAAAGAAGTATATTTTTATCGATTATTTTGAGTTTGTTTCTGGTCGCCTGCATTCCACAGGCAATGGCACAAAAGCAGAGCCGCCTGGAAAAGCTGCTAAGGTATCTGAACGATAATGACGCCGACAAATGGCAGAAGAACCGTGATAAGATAGACACCGAGACTCAAAGCTATTACGCCGAAGAACTGGCATTATTGGATGTGCTCAACGAATTATGGAACGAGCAAAGCGAACAAGCCGCCGCCAATTATTTCGGATGCTATGAAAAGGCTGCGAAAGCCTATTTCCCGAATATCTGCGAAGAAGAGAAGATACAACTTTCCAACGTGCAAGACAAAGCGGAACAAGCTGTCATCTCTGTTCTGGAGGCTTCGAAAGACCAGATTCCTTTTAGCAAGACATTGATGGACAGCATCCAGTCAAGCGGTTATCCGGCAGACTCCGCCATTTTACAAAAGGTACGGGACATCCGTGAAATGGCCTTACTGGAAGGGATGCTGAAAACACCCACGCTGAATATTTATCAAACGTACATCACGGAATATCCGAACGGCAAATTTATCTCTCAAATCAACACTGCGGAAAACAAACGGCTTTACCAGATTGTAAAGAGTAATCCGACATCAGCGAATTTCAAGGCATTTTTTGATAACGCCAACATGCAGAAATTCTTCACGGATAAAGACACGCGTCCATTCCTTCCGGAAGTTCGCGCGTTATACGATGATTTTCTGTTTCAAGGAATCGACAGCCTCCGGGAGAAAGGAAACGCAACAGCCATCCGGCAGATTATTGACGAGTATAAGCAATCACCTTACCTGACTTCCATAGCACGTACTCATCTGGACGACCTTGAATATCTTAGTGAAAAAGCTGATTTTGAGCTTTTAAAAGCTGCCATTGTTAATTCCGAATCTTTGAGTATGCTGCAGGATTTTCTTTGCACACACAGATACAAGGAATTTCGTGACCAGGCCAATGCACTACGGACACCGTTTATTCTGCAAACAATCATATCCACTCCTACTTCTGTGAAATACTATAATGGAGGACGATTGATTAAGTCTGCGGAAAATGACAGTACGGGAAATACCTCGACCACTTATTCGTATGACGATAAGGGACAGCTCATTTCCACCCTGTCGCTTACCATAAAAAACGGTCAGCCAAGCAATGAAATACAAACGAACAGATTATACGATCCGCAAGGTCACTGCATCTTTGAAGTGCAAACGAATCCGAAAACCAAAACGGATCTCTACCGACGGACACGCCGTATCGGTACGGACGGAAGTATCGAGAGTGATTCGCTCAAGTATACAGATGGAAGAGTTATCATAAGTTCCTATGATAAACAGGGGTTATTGACCGAAACCAAAGAGTATAATAAGAATGGAGAACTTCAGGCGTACACCGCAAACAAATATGATGATAAGGGCAGATTGATTTCATCGCAACATCAAAATTTGCTTTTCGCCAATTCTCCGGATCAGATTATATCACAAAAAGATGCTTATGAATACGATAAATACGGCTATCTGACACAGATCGTCTACCAACGGATTTTGGGCAATAACCAGAAAACATCCGGATGCCTGATCTGCCTGTACGATAAATACGGAAACCGGATCGATAGTAATTCTTATTATGAATATGACAATACGGGCCAATGGACCTGCCGTACCAACCGTGATCATCCGAAAGATGTGGAACGTATACAGTACATTTATAAATAAAGCAAGATAGTGTGAACATTTTGCAGAGGGCTTCTGTTATTATAGTATAACAAGCCGATTAAAACTTGTAACATTATGAATACTATATTAATGTCTTTAATTATGATGACCATGACTTACGAAATGCCTAAACTTCCTTATGCAAACAATGCATTGGAACCTGTAATCAGTCAGCAAACAATAGATTTCCATTACGGAAAACATCTACAAACGTATGTAAATAATCTGAATAGCCTCGTGCCCGGTACAGAATATGAAGGTAAAACGGTAGAAGAAATCGTTGCAGCCGCACCGGATGGAGCTATTTTCAATAACGCCGGACAAGTATTGAATCACAATCTGTACTTCCTGCAATTTGCCCCGAAACCTTCGAAAAAGGAGCCAACCGGCAAACTGGGAGAAGCCATCAAACGTGACTTCGGCAGCTTTGAAAACTTCAAGAAAGAATTCAATGCAGCAGCAGTCGGATTGTTTGGTTCAGGATGGGCTTGGCTATCCGTAGATAAAGACGGTAAACTGAAAATCACTAAAGAAGTGAACGGAAGCAACCCAGTACGCGCCGGTTTGAAACCGCTTCTCGGATTTGACGTTTGGGAACACTCTTATTATCTGGATTACCAAAACCGCCGTGCCGACCATGTTAACGCCCTGTGGGATATCATCGACTGGGATGTGGTTGAAAAAAGAATGTAATCGGATTTCATAGACTAAACTATACTTATGAAAAGGTCGTTGTGTATTTCACAGCGACCTTTTTTACAGATTAAAAAAAACTGACTTTTATTGTATATCAGACGCATTAGTTGTATTTTTGCAACTAATAATCCAACATAACAAACAATTATGATACTATATAAAAGAAAAAAAATACGATTTATCGTCTCCATTGCAATCCTTTTCTTCCCCCTTTTTTGCAATGCTTCCACCACAGAAGAATCTGCGGGAGAAATTCTGTTCATCACCTCTTATAATTCGGATACTAAATATACCTACGACAACATCAGTACATTTATAGAAACTTACACCCGATTGGGAGGAAAATACTCGACCATCGTAGAAAACATGAATGCAACAGACTTAACGCAGGCACACCAATGGAAAAAAACATTAACCGATATTCTGGATAAGCATCCGAAAGCTAAATTAGTGATTCTTCTGGGTGGGGAAGCATGGAGCAGTTTCCTCCATCTTGAAGATGAAAAATACAAGCAGCTTCCTGTTTTTTGCGCAATGGCATCACGCAACGGAATCCGTATTCCGGAGGATTCGATCGATATCCGAGACTATAATCCAGTAAGTATCGACTTAACGGAACGAATGAAAGAATATAATGTAAAATACTGTAATTCATACGAATACAACATCAGCAAAGACATAGAAATGATACAGGATTTCTATCCGGATACCGAGCATCTGGTATTTGTATCGGATAATACATACAACGGACTTGCCGAACTGGCATGGTTCAAGAAAAACCTGCAGCATTTCC
>OLPX01002119.1_pt1 | contig 12286 bp, 10 predicted proteins | sample 1672491 | NCBI WGS metagenome assembly OLPX01 (sample SAMEA3136692, study PRJEB25190) | human gut metagenome | biome: human gut; feature: human-associated habitat; material: faeces | place: Austria | collected 2013 | reverse complement strand
GGTATCCTCCGTTGGTGACGCCTTTCAGCCAGTATGTGAAAAATGTGGCATTGATGAACCTTATGCAGTTGGTGAAAGGTGAAGAGCGCTGGACGATGATAGATAATCATACGTGGGATATGATTCTCGGTAAGAGCGGACGTCTGCCAGGCGAGCTGGCTCCTGAAATTGTGGAATTGGCGAAATCAAAAGGATCTGAATTTGTGGATACCGATCCGCAATTGAACTATCCGGATGCTCTGGATGAATATCGGAAAGAAATGGACGAGAACGGTTGGGAATATGGAGATGATGAAGAAGAACATCAAAGAAGGAGTGCAGATGATTTCCGTCATCAAGACGGATGGATATGGCCATGGCGCACTGCAGATCGCAAGGATGCTGGAGGGCAAGGAATATTTGTGGGGCTATGCGGTTGCTACGCCAGATGAGGCAGTCGTTTTGCGAAAAGGCGGAATCAAGAAGCCGATCTTAGTTCTTGGATGCATTTTCCCGGATCAGAGAAAGGCTATGATCGAAAATGAGATCCGGATGACCGTCTATACCGAAGAGATGGCAAAAGAGGTCTCTGAACTGGCAGGAAGCATGGGAAAACAGGCATATATCCATATCAAGCTGGACACAGGCATGTCCCGGCTGGGATTCCTGATTGAGGATGAGAGCGTCGATAAGATCGAGTCCATCAGCAGGATGCCCAACCTGATTATGGAAGGCATGTATACGCATTTTGCCAAGGCAGATGAGACGGATAAGACGTTTACCCATTCCCAGATGGACGGCTATCTGTGGATGAAGAAAGCCCTGGATGATAGGGGAGTGACTTTCAAGTTCTACCATTGTTCCAACAGCGCGGGGATCATAGACGTCAAAGAGGCGAATCTGGATCTGGTAAGAGCCGGCATCTCTACATACGGGCTTTATCCTTCCAGCGAGGTAAAGAAAGAAAATGTGCCGCTGAAGCCTGCGATGGAACTGATCAGCCATGTGGCCCATGTCAAGTGGGTGAAGGAGGGGACCCCTGTAAGTTACGGCGGAACCTTTATTACCAAACGCCCCACCAAGATCGCAACCATACCGGTGGGCTATGGGGACGGATACCCGAGAAGCCTCTCCAACAAAGGCTATGTCCTGATCCATGGAAAGAAGGCTCCCATCCTTGGCCGGGTATGTATGGATCAGTTCATGGTAGATGCGACGGAGATTGACGACGTAAAGTACGCTGACAAGGTTACGTTAGTAGGCTGCGACGGGAACGAGAAACTTCCGGTGGAAATCTTAAGCGATCTGTCCGGACGGTTTAACTATGAGTTTGTCTGCGACCTTGGAAAGAGAGTCCCAAGAGAGTTCATCCGCCACGGCGAGGTTGTGGAACAGATGGATTGGTTTGCTTAATTGCCTGATTTGCAAACTCTATGGAATACATCCGAAAAAGATGGAAATACTAATTTTATCTTAGAAAAATCGGAGTGTGAATAGAGTGCAAGTAAGACGCGGAGATATATTTTATGCAGATCTAAGCCCGGTTGTCGGGTCTGAGCAAGGCGGCATAAGGCCGGTTCTGATCATACAGAATGATGTGGGCAACAGACACAGCCCGACGGTCATCTGTGCCGCCATTACTTCAAGGATGAATAAGGCAAAACTGCCAACGCATGTGGAGATTGATGCAAAGAAATATCAGATTGTCAAGAATTCAGTCATTCTGCTTGAACAGGTAAGAACCATTGACAAGCAGCGGCTGAAGGATTTAGTATGTCATTTGGATAAAGAAATAATGAACAAAGTAGATGAGGCTTTAAAGATCAGTTTTGAGCTTCATACATAGAAAAGGAGTTTGAATTAGCAAGTTATGGAAGAGGGCGGTTTATTTCACCGGATGAAGCGAATATTCCAGGTGGAAGAAGAGATGGACGAAGACACGGTTAAGGAAGCAGCCGGTCTGATTCGCAATATATTCCGGTATATGGATAAGGACGCAAAGGATATTATGACCCACCGCAAGAACATTGTTGCGGTGGATGGCAATGAGCCGCTGGAAGTGGCGCTGAAGTTCATGCTGGAGGAGAGTTACTCCAGATTTCCAATATACGGAGAAGACATTGACGAGATTGAAGGAATTATACATCTCAGGGAGGCGATGACCTGCTATCTGGAGGAACGATTAAGGGCGGTACCTGTGAAGGATTACATAAGGCCGGTTTCATTTATTCCGGAGACGAAGAGCATCGACACCCTGTTTAAAGAGATGCAGGCGGAGAAAAACCATATCGTCATCGTCCTGGATGAGTATGGACAGACTTCGGGACTCGTGGCTATGGAAGATATTCTGGAAGAAATCGTTGGAAATATCCTGGATGAGCATGACGAGGAGGAAGTGCTGATCACAAAAAATGCCGACGGCAGCTATACCGCAAACGGCATGATGGATCTGGAAGACTTGGAAGACGTGATTTTCGTAAAATTTGAAAAGGAAGAGTATGAGACTCTGAACGGATTCCTGATAGACCAGCTGGACCGGATTCCCGGAGAAGACGAGCAATGCGTGGTCGAATACGAAGGATACCGCTTTACAGTCCTTTTTGTTGATAATAACACAATCCAGAGAGTTAAGATTGAAAAACGAAGCGAAGAGTGATAGAATAGGAAAAGTGCGAATATACAACGAAATGATAAGATATAAAGTGAGGTATGAACTATGTCAGGACATTCAAAATTTGCCAATATCAAGCATAAGAAAGAGAAGAACGACGCGGCAAAAGGAAAGATATTTACGAAGCTTGGAAAGGAACTTGCGGTAGCGGTCAAGGAAGGCGGAAGCGCCGATCCGGCCAATAACAGCAGGCTTCGTGACGTCATCGCGAAGGCGAAAGCCAATAACATGCCGAACGATACGATTGAAAGAAATATCAAGAAAGCCGACAGCGATGCCAATGCGGCAAATTACGAGCATATTACATATGAAGGCTATGGGCCAAATGGCACGGCGATCATCGTGGAGGCACTGACAGACAATAAGAACCGTACGGCCTCCAATGTAAAGAATGCGTTTACAAAAGGCAACGGAAATGTTGGAACGCCCGGCTGCGTATCCTTCATGTTCGACAAGAAGGGACAGATCGTAGTAGATAAAGAAGAGTATGAAGGCGATTCCGACGAGCTTATGATGCTGGCTCTGGATGCCGGAGCAGAGGACTTCGTGGAGGAAGAAGACAGTTACGAGATTCTGACCGATCCGGAAGACTTCAGCGCAGTGCGCCTTGCAATGGAGGAGGCTGGCATTCCTATGGCAGCGGCAGAAGTAACTATGATTCCCCAGACTTATGTGGAACTTACGGATGAGAAGGATATCGCAAGCATCCAGAAGACTCTGGACATGCTGGATGATGACGACGACGTCCAGGATGTGTACCACAACTGGGATGAATAATCCGCTTTGACGGGCAACGGAGGAAGACAGATGGAAGATACGAAGAAGGCGCTGGAATCTTTATTTGACGAGATGCTGGGCAATATCAAATACTTTAAAAAGAAATCCTACCACTCCCTTTTTGAAAGCCTTTATGAAGGGCATAAGGAACTATTCGCCACGATTGCCAGGAAGTGCGAGGAGGCCGAAGAGGAGGACAAGGAAGGGCTGATAGAAGAACTGGCGTCAGTGATACCAGAATATGCCTATCTGAAGATGCAGGAAGTCCCGAAAAGGAAGAAAGAGATGTTTTCCGTGGATTATAATATGGCTATGGCCGTGTATATAATTCCGCTGCTTACCTATTCCCGGGACCCGGAGTGCGAAAGAATCGCTGACCGGATGGTGGAACTGTGGAATAAGAAGCAGATTACATCCATGAAACTAGGAAGATCTTCTTTTGAGGATATCGCCGGAGGATTCCGGAAAGGCTTCTGCTATATCACGACCGCGGTGTGCGAAAGCCAGAACAAGCCGGATGACTGCTATGAACTGATGATTCTCAGGCACTACCGTGACAGTTACCTGATGCAGACCGAAGAAGGGAAGCGTATCGTAGAAGAATATTATGAGATCGCTCCGCGTATCGTACTTGCGATCGGCATGCAGAATGATTCTTCCAGGATCTATGAAGGGATTTACAGGGATTATCTGACTCCATGCATCCATTTTGCCGAATCCGGAAAGAATGAAGAATGTAAAAAACTGTATATGGACATGGTGCGCCATCTGCAGACCAAATATCTATCTTGAAATTCACAGGAGGAAATAAATGAGCGATTATAAGATTGAGACAAAATGCATCCAGTCCGGCTACCAGCCGGGAAACGGCGAGCCGAGGGTGCTGCCTATTTACCAGAGTACGACATTCAAATACGATTCCAGCGACCAGATGGGAAGATTGTTTGACTTGGAGGAGAGTGGGTATTTCTATACGCGGCTCCAGAATCCTACCAATGACGCGGTAGCGGCAAAGATCTGCGATCTGGAAGGCGGAGTCGCTGCCATGCTGACTTCATCCGGACAGGCGGCAAGCTTCTATGCCATTATGAATATCGTGGAGGCTGGCGATCATATCGTGTGCGCGTCTGCCCTTTATGGCGGTACATATAATCTCTATGCCCATACGATTAAGAAGATGGGCATCGATGCTACCTTTGTGGATCCGGACTGCACGGAAGAAGAACTGGACAGCGCGTTTCAAGAAAATACCAAGGCGGTATTCGGAGAGACCATCGCAAATCCTGCATTGGTCGTGCTGGACTTTGAAAAGTTTGCAAAAGCAGCCCATTCCCATGGGGTTCCATTCATCGTAGACAATACATTTGCAACGCCGATCAACTGCCGGCCGTTCGAATGGGGAGCGGATATCGTAACCCACTCTACCACCAAGTACATGGATGGCCATGCATCCTGCGTCGGCGGAGCGATCGTAGACAGCGGCAACTTTGACTGGGATGCATATCCGGATAAATTCCCGGGACTTACCACGCCGGACGAGACCTATCATGGAATCGTGTATACGAAGAAGTTTGGCAAAGGCGCATACATTACAAAGGCAACCTCCCAGCTGATGCGGGACTTAGGCTCCATCCAGGCGCCGCAGAATGCGTTTCTTCTGAATATCGGCCTTGAGACGCTGCATCTGAGAGTGCAGAGGCATTGCGAGAATGCCTTGAATGCGGCCAAGTATCTAGAGGGGCATGAAAAGGTGGCCTGGGTATCAAGCCCATCCCTTCCGGGAGACAAGTACTATGACCTGGCGAAAAAATATATGCCCAACGGAACCTGCGGGGTGATTACATTCGGCCTGAAGGGCGGACGTGACGCGGCTGTACGGATGATGGACAGCCTGAAGATGATCGCCATCGTAACACATGTTGCAGATGCCAGAAGCTGCGTGCTTCATCCGGCAAGCCATACGCATCGCCAGATGAACGACCAGGAGTTAAAAGAAGCAGGCGTTCAGCCTGATCTGATTCGATTCAGCGTGGGAATCGAGAATATTGAGGATATCATCGCTGACCTTTCGCAGGCACTGGAGCAGGTATAAAAATTGCAAATACCTTCATACTAAATGAAAAATGTATGGAGGTATTTTTTAATGGCAGAGTCAGAACGCGAAGAGAAAAAAACGGAACAGATTAAGGAAGTGGGCAGCATTAATCTGAATGAAAATAAGGACAGGCACAGAATCAAGCTGCTGACGATCATAGGAGAGATCGAAGGTCATGAGGCGGTAGCCGGAAACACGAAGGCCACGAAGTACGAGCACCTTCTTCCTATGCTGGCAGAAGTAGAAGACAGCGAAGAGATTGAAGGAGTCCTGATTCTTCTGAACACCATGGGAGGGGATGTGGAGGCAGGACTGTCAATTGCGGAGATGATCGCATCTTTGAGCAAGCCCACAGTGTCCCTGGTACTTGGAGGCAGCCACTCTATCGGAGGCCCATTAGCCGTCTCCGCAAAATATTCCTTTATTGTTCCAAGCGGCACCATGATCATCCACCCGGTCCGCTCCAACGGCATGTTCATTGGAGTGGAGCAGAGCCTTCGCAATATGATCAGGACCCAGGATCGGATCACAAGGTTCCTTTCCCAGCACTCCCACATGACCCAGGAGAGAATCGAAGAACTGATGCTCAATCCTACGGAACTGGTGAAAGACGTAGGGACGCTTCTGGAGGGAGAGGAAGCTGTCAAAGAAGGGCTGATAGATGAAGTGGGCGGCATGAGCGAGGCATTGAATAAATTGCACGAAATGATCGACCAAAGCAGACAGAAAAAGTATGAAAATATGTAATGACAGCCCTTTTTAAAAATGATATACTATAAACAGTATTGCCAGTAATAAGGGGGAAGTATAATGGCTGCTAAGTCCAAGAAACGCAAGAGTACAAAGCAGACGAAGAAGAACACGCAGCAGAGTTTTGTCAGGGACGAGATCATAATCTGGGTCACGCTTGCAGTCAGCATTCTAATGCTGATCAGTAATTTTGGAATCGGCGGTTTTGTAGGGGAAGCGATTTCAGATTTCTTATTCAGGATATTTGGATGGATAGCATTTGTAATGCCATTTATCCTGTTTGGAGCGGTTGCTTTTGTCATTTCGAACAAAGGCAACCTTCATGCATATATGAAAGTGGCGACATGCCTGATCTTGATGGCTCTGGTCTGCACTTTTCTGCAGCTGGTGGATGAGAAAGGCGGGATGCTGGGAAATATCCTTGTGGATGCCCTGGCCCCTGCCATCGGCATTGCCGGTACATATGTGGTAGACGTTATCCTGATGATCATCTGCCTTGTGGTCATTACCGGGAAGTCGGCCCTAAAGGGGGTAAAGGCTCAGGGAGGCAAGGCATACGACAAAGCCAGGAAGGATGCCGAGCGCAGGCGCGAGCAGGCGCAAGAGCGGAGGAAGCTTAAGGAAGCGCAGCCGAAGCAATCCAGGTCTGGAAAGCGAAGCGAGAAGCATGTGGAGGGCGTCTCTTTTGATACCACGATAGCGAAGAAGTCGCCGAATGTAAAGGAATTGACCATTGACCCGATGGAAGAGGACATGATGCAGGAACCGGACACGTACGCTGCGAAGGAGCCAGGATTCGTAATCAACCGGGGCGACATGCCATCCGCAGTTTCGGAGCCGGAGGCAGATCCGGTGATGGAAGCGGCGCCTTTTGATGAGACGCCGGTCCCGAGGAAAAGGAGCAAGATGGCCTCTGCAGATGTGGCAAGCGAGGTGGCGGATGTGGCTGCCAGTGTAGCCGCAAGCGCTACAAAGCCAAAGAAAGCCTATCAGTACCCGCCTATATCCCTGCTAAAGCGGGGCAGCAAGCAAAGCGGAGAATCGGATGCCCACCTGCGGGAGACGGCGATGAAGCTGCAGCAGACGCTGCAGAATTTTGGCGTTAGCGTGACCGTTACCAATGTCAGCTGCGGGCCGTCGGTCACCCGTTACGAACTTCAGCCTGAGATGGGCGTGAAGGTGAGCAAGATCGTGGGGCTTGCAGATGACATCAAGCTGAATCTTGCGGCCGCGGATATCCGGATCGAAGCCCCGATCCCCGGGAAAGCAGCCGTGGGAATCGAGGTGCCGAATAAGGAGAACTCGGCGGTGATGCTCCGGGATCTGCTGGAATCCAAAGTGTTTAAGAACAGCGTGTCCAAGATATCATTTGCCGCAGGTAAGGATATCGGAGGCAAGGTGGTCGTGGCGGACATCGCCAAGATGCCTCATCTTCTGATCGCGGGTGCGACCGGCTCAGGCAAATCTGTCTGCATCAATACGCTAATTATGAGTATTCTGTATAAGGCAACCCCGGAGGAAGTCAAACTGATCATGATCGATCCGAAGGTGGTGGAGTTAAGCGTATATAACGGCATCCCGCATCTTATGATTCCGGTGGTGACAGACCCCAAGAAAGCGGCAGGAGCGCTGAACTGGGGCGTGGCGGAGATGACCCGCCGCTATCAGGCTTTTGCAGAATATAACGTAAGAGACATGAAGGGATACAATGAAAAAGTGGCATCTATGCCGCCGGTGGAAGGAAAGGCGCTGGAGCGGATGCCGCAGATCGTGATTATTGTGGACGAGCTGGCAGATCTGATGATGGTAGCGCCCGGAGAAGTAGAGGGGGCCATCTGCCGTCGGGCACAGCTGGCCAGAGCGGCGGGAATTCATCTGGTGGTGGCAACACAAAGGCCATCGGTCAATGTCATTACAGGACTTATCAAGGCGAATATGCCGTCAAGGATCGCATTTTCCGTATCCTCCGGCGTAGACTCCAGAACCATTATCGACATGAACGGTGCCGAGAAACTGTTGGGAAAAGGAGACATGCTGTTCTATCCGTCCGGATATCAGAAGCCGGCCAGAGTACAGGGCTCCTTTGTTACGGACAAGGAAGTGCAAGGCGTGGTAGAGTACCTCAAGAATCACAACGGGGATGTTACATACGATGAGGAAATCGTAAACCACGTCAATACAAGTTCTGCGGCAGGAATGTCCGGGGGGCTTGGAGCGGAAGGTGATGACCGCGACGTGCATTTTGTAGATGCGGGCCGCCTCATTATAGACAAGGACAAGGCATCCATCGGGATGCTGCAGCGTACGTTCAAGATAGGCTTTAACCGCGCGGCCCGGATTATGGACCAGCTGTTCGAGGCTGGCGTCGTAGGCCCGGAGGAGGGAACCAAGCCAAGAAAGGTATTGATGTCCCCGGAAGAGTTTGAACGATATGTGGAGGAAAACGTCTAAAAAAACAAAAGAAAGGATTGGTAGCCGATGAAAACAGATATCCAGATAGCACAGGAAGCACAGATGGCCCATATCAAGGATGTGGCCGCAACAGTTGGTATTGAAGAGGAAGAATTAGAATTTTATGGAAAGTATAAGGCAAAACTTTCCGATGACGTATGGGAGAAAGTCAAGGACAGGCCAAATGGCAAACTGGTCCTGGTAACGGCAATCACCCCGTCTCCGGCGGGAGAAGGGAAGACTACCACTACCGTTGGACTGGGACAGGCGCTGGCAAAGTTGGACAAGAAGGCGATCATTGCGCTTCGGGAGCCATCCTTAGGCCCATGCTTTGGCATAAAGGGAGGCGCTGCCGGCGGCGGATATGCCCAGGTTGTTCCTATGGAAGATTTGAATCTGCATTTTACCGGAGACTTCCATGCAATTACTTCTGCCAATAACCTGCTGGCAGCCTTGCTTGATAATCATATCCAGCAGGGGAATAAACTGCAGATCGATCCCCGCCAGGTAGTATGGAAACGCTGTCTTGATATGAATGACCGTAATCTGCGTAATATCGTAGTCGGGCTTGGAAGCAAGATGGACGGAATGGTAAGAGAAGATCACTTTGTCATTACGGTTGCATCCGAGATTATGGCAATCCTTTGCCTGGCGGATGATATCCATGACCTTAGAAGACGGCTTGGCAGAATTATCGTAGCCTATAACTTTAATGGAGATCCAGTGACAGCGGAGGATCTTAAGGCAACGGGAGCTATGACGGCGCTTCTGAAAGACGCCATCAAGCCGAACCTGATCCAGACCCTGGAGCACACGCCGGCATTGGTACATGGCGGGCCATTTGCCAATATTGCCCATGGATGCAATAGCGTAAGGGCAACGAAGATGGCGCTTAAATTAAGCGATATCACGGTTACGGAAGCCGGATTCGGCGCAGACTTAGGCGCGGAGAAATTCTTTGATATCAAGTGCAGAAAGGCAGGCTTAAAGCCGGATGCGGTAGTTTTGGTTGCAACTGTGCGCGCTTTGAAGTATAATGGTGGAGTTGCAAAAGCGGATCTGTCCGAAGAGAACCTGGAAGCGCTTAAGAAAGGCATTGTGAATCTGGAAAAGCATATTGAGAATATCCAGAAATACGATATCCCTGTAGTCGTGACTCTGAATTCGTTTGTCACAGATACAAAAGCGGAGAATGAATTCATCCGCCAATTCTGTCAGGAGAAAGGCTGCGAATTCGCACTTTCTGAAGTGTGGGAAAAGGGCGGCGAAGGCGGAATCGCTCTTGCCAACAAAGTATTAGATACTTTAGAGAATAAAGAAAGCCATTTCCATACATTATATGAAGATGAGTTATCATTAGAAGAAAAGATAGAGACTATATCCAAGGAAATCTATGGAGCAAGGGGAGTCATCTATGAGCCTGCAGCGAAAAAGCAGCTGGCCAAGATCGCATCCATGGGATTTGGAAATTTGCCGGTCTGCATGGCAAAGAATCAATATTCATTATCAGACGATGCGAAGAAGCTGGGACGTCCTACGGATTTCGATATTCATATTCGTGAAGTATACGTCAGCGCGGGTGCGGGATTCGTAGTTGCGCTTACCGGTGCCGTCATGACAATGCCGGGACTTCCGAAAGTACCTGCTGCAAATGGGATTGATGTATCAGAAGAAGGTAATATTGTAGGATTGTTTTAAGGGGATTATAAAAGAAATGATAACGATGTATGATAAAACTGGCAGTAGGAGGTTATCATAAGATGAAGTGCAGGTATTGCGGACACGAGATACCGGATGGAATGTTGTATTGTGAAGAATGCGGGAAGGAAGTCCGCATTGTTCCTGACTATAATCCGTTAGATGATATGCTTACCGCTCAGGTGAAAGGTGCCATCAGTGGGGAGAATGATTATTCTGAAGATGACATCTATGAATCAGTAAGAAATACGACTGCTATGGGAAGAAGCACCGGCGCAGGAAGATATACGTCCGCAGGGCGCAGGACGGGGACAGGACGAAACGGAGCCCCGGGCAATACTACAGGGCGCAGCGCTGCCGGCCGCAATACTGCAGGCCGTAATACTTCCGGACGCAGGAATACTTCAGGAGGCAGTCTTCCTGAGCGTGAGAGAAGGCGCAGGCAGGCGGAACGCAAGAAAGCATTGCGCCGCAAGAGAAGACAAAGAGCGCTTATTATACTGGCAGTGCTGGCAGTCGCAGTTATAGCGGCTTGTTTTGCCATATATCAGACATCCTATGCGGGAATCGTGAATAAGGGGTATAAAGCAATAGAAAGTAAGGAGTACGACAAGTCAGCGCAATATTTCCAGAAGGCAATTGCTAAAAATGGGAAAAAAGCGGAAGCTTATGCAGGGCTGGCGAAAGTATATACGAAGCAGGACGATCTGGATAAAGCGGAGTCCGTCTTCCTGAATGCTATTGACAAGCAGCCAAAGAATACAGATATATATGAAGCCTGCGTCCAGTTCTATATGGACACGGATCAGAAGGCAGAGATCTCGCTGCTACTAGAAGATGCGCAGGATAATGTCAGGGAGACGCTTGCGGGATATATCGTGAAAGGGCCGAAGTTCAGCCTGGATGACAGCGAGACATTCGAAGATGTACAGGAACTTTCCTTAAGCGCGGGAAATGGATGCACCATCTACTACACCACGGATGAGACGGATCCAACGGTAAAGAGTACGAAATACGCGGAGCCAATCCAGATCAGCGAGGGCGAGACCGTAGTTTCGGCAATTGCTGTCAACAAGAAAGGAATTCCCAGCCTTCCGGTGAAGAAGACCTATACGGTGGAACTGCCGATTGAAGACGCGCCGGCCGTATCGCCATCTACAGGGCAGTATGAATCTGCCACGCAGATAGAGATTAAGGTTCCGGAAGGATATGAGGCCTACTATACGATGGACAAAAGCGATCCGACCACCGCTTCCACCAAGTATGCCGGACCGATAGACATGCCGGAGGGAGAGACCATATTCAAGGCTATTCTGGTCAATGCGAAGGGACGTACCAGCGGAGTGACTACCCGCAATTATGTATTGGAACTTTCACAGGGAGAATAGAGACGGTAAAAAGAGAGCAGTCTGTTGAGACGGTTATGAAGGGCGCAGAGGCAATGCGTGCTTTTGAGCCAGCTGTTTTTGCGGATGTATAGATGTCGAAAGATACTTGATATTTTCGCCCGGATACATTATGATGAAATGAGTATTAAATATTAGGAGGAAATAAGATGTACAAGATAGTAAAAGCCGAGAAACTGGCTGATGTGATTTATCTTATGGATGTAGAAGCGCCTCGTGTGGCAAGACATTGCCAGCCGGGGCAGTTTGTCATCGTTAAGATGGACGAAAAAGGGGAAAGAATCCCTCTTACAATCTGTGATTATGACAGAGAAGCAGGCACTGTAACGATTGTATTCCAGCCCGTAGGCGCATCTACCACGAAGATAGCCGGATTACAGGCCGGAGATTATTTCCGCGATTTCACGGGACCGCTTGGACGTCCTTCTGAATTCGTAGACGAAGATATCGAAGACTTGA
>OLPX01002098.1_pt1 | contig 12401 bp, 9 predicted proteins | sample 1672491 | NCBI WGS metagenome assembly OLPX01 (sample SAMEA3136692, study PRJEB25190) | human gut metagenome | biome: human gut; feature: human-associated habitat; material: faeces | place: Austria | collected 2013 | reverse complement strand
CGGCGCGGATGCTGTCCGGCAATCTTTCTGATCACAGTCTCGGATATATTTTCATTAAAGCAGGCGGCTAACTCTTTTCCGTCATAATAATGCACTGTATAACCACTGATTTTCTCCGAAGAGTACGGCTTTGACAATAAAAGTCCCCATTCCGTCAGACAGGCGAACAAAAGATCTAAGTCTGTACGATCAGGCTTAATATTTGTCTCAAGTCCGTAAAGCATTTCCTGCGTATACTCTTCAGGCATGTAATAAACATCCTCCATATTACTTTCATCAAGCCGCAGCACACGAAATCCAAAATCTCTGTTTTCGCATCCGTTTTCCCGTTTTATTTTTTCTGCTGCCCGGCGGATCCGTTCTTTTCCGATCTCACAGATTGTCTTATATCCTGCCTTATACGCTTCACTTTTTTTATCACATTCCTGCGGTATCTGAACTAAAATATAGTGCAGATCTATGTTTTTATCCGCCTCAGTCTGCATCACCGCATGAGCCGTTGTCGCCGATCCTGAAAAGAAATCCATTACGATATCGCCGTCTTTTGCCGCCATATTGATAAAATATTGTATGACGTTGACCGGCTTTACATTCTCAAACACTCTTTTTCCGTCAAACAATTCCTGTACGCACTGCGTACCTGCATTGTATATGCTGACTGCCTCTTTCGGAATCAAAGTGGACGGAGCACCCATCGCGTCTCCCAAATATTTTTTAATATAGATGTTCCAATGTGCCTGATCTCCGTTTTGATCGACAAGCGGACCTGTCTTCGTTCTTTTAAATGTCACAAGACCTTCTTCCTTTGCCTGCTCAAACCTTTCCCGCACGAACCGGTAAATATATCCGTCTTTCGGACGCACTCTCTCCCCGTCCGGACAGATGATCTCGTATTTTTGGTTTGCATTTGTCGATTTATTTTTAAACACAAAATCTTTATCTCTGTATAATCCCCGCTCGTCTTTTTCCCGATACATCTTGATCGCTTCCCCTGACAACGGCGCAAAAAACATATCCAGACAAGTTTTATTTTTTGCATAACACAATATATATTCATGTGTCTTACTCGCAAATTTCGGCCGGATACCGCCTGCCGTAGAGCAATTCCATATAAAGCAGTTGACAAAATTTCGTTCGCCGAAAACCTCGTCACATATTTTTTTTAAATTTGCCTGCTCGTTATCGTCTATACTGATAAAAATTACTCCGTCATCACAGAGAAGGTTTCTGGCGGCAAGAAGCCGTGCATAAATCATGCTGCACCAATCCGAATGATACCTTCCGCTGTAATCCAAATTCTGATACATCCGGTTTTTATCATCTTGAGAAGCTCCGCCTGCATTCACATATTCTCTCGCTCTGATCCGAAAATCATCCGCATAAATAAAATCATTTCCCGTATTATAAGGCGGATCGATATAGATAACGTCAATCTTGTTCTGATAGTTGTTTTGCAGACTTTTACCGAATCCAAATAACTTTCCTGAAGAAGTTTCAGCACATCCAGATTATCGCCTTCTATATAGAGATTGCCTGTCGAATCCCACTCAACAGAGTCTTGCACTACGGGACGCAGCGTTTTTCTGATCGGTTTATAAACTTCTTTTACGGCTTCCCGCTTTCCGACCCATGAAAATTCGCATGTTTCGCTTTCCTTTTGATTGATTCCCAAAAGAAGCTGCAACGTATTGATATCGACTTTTCGGATTGTCTTCCCATCGTTATCTTTTTGTTCTTTTACGCATGACGGGAAAATATCCGCAAGCCTGCGGATATTTTCCTGAAAACCGTCAACAGATTCAAATCTCATCTTTTCCATCTATGTCTTTCCTCAACTATTTCCTGCTCTGCCATACTTCATCCGTCTTTTGAAAAACATTCTCTGCATCGGTTTATAAATCTTCCGTTTTGAATCGCCGCTTCTTCACTGTCAAAAATGAGCAGCTCCTCTTTCGGCACTCTTCTTATAAACTTGCAGTCATCTGTTTTATGATAAAAATTTGTCGGCGTATATGGGTTTGCATACACTCTTTGCTTCGGCTTTCCAAACGCCTGCGCCAAACAGTCAATACCTTTTGTCTCTCCTAAGTTCTTTGCAAAATACAAGGCAAGTTCTGATTTATTTTTCTGTCTCATACGCTTAAATTGAACCGTATCATCGAGCAATTCCTCTTTCTGCATCCATCCGATCACAAATCCTTTTTTTGCCGGACGATCCAGGTAAACTCTCACAAAGATATCACAGCACTGATTTTCTCACTCCCATGCGATCACTCTGCGCCGCAGGTTTTCGCCCTTACATCCGTCAAATTCCGAAAACCTTTCCTGAACTTCCCTGCAGTAATCATCCAGACAATATCCAGGATCACTTTCCCGCCGTTTCAACTTCGGATAACAGAATACATCATCTTTACGCCGGATCGTCTCCAACAGTTTTTGCACTGACTTCACATTATCATAATCCCCTGTGAAATCACTTTCTACTTTCAAATCGTTTCTTATATTCGTAGATTTTACTTCTACGATCTTCACGCCTAATGTCCTGCATAACCGCCTTGTAACATTGCTCAGTTTCACAAATTTATTAGGTGTTCTTGCAATATCCTGCCTGATTGCTTCTTCTATAAAAGCAATGTTGACCGTTCCGGTTTTCCAGAGCAGAAAATCAAACGGGGCATGTTTTTTAAAATCATCGTTTCTGATCTCATCGTAAGTTTTCAAAGACAACTCCTGAGAATAATACTGACGAATAAATCGTTCGGTGATCTCCTCCGCGATCTTCCCCTGTTCTATATTACATTCCCGCTCTTTCTTCGGTCTGTCCGGCTGCCAAGTTTCCGCCGTATAGTTTATGATCTGTCCTACCACCCGGGCATCTAAATGCACCTGTCCATAATCCGCACATACAATATGATTTTGTAAAGTCAATCTCATCTTCTGCTTTGCACCTCCATGTGCACGACTTCAACTTTTGTATCGAGATTTCTTTTCCTTAAATACACAAATCGCTTCCGTACAAGATCTTTCTATATAGTGTACCTCATTATATCACAAACGGCAATGTGCATTTCAACCGAACTGTTACTTATAAGAAAAGACTTCCGAAAAAGTCACCGATGCCGTCTACAATACCTGACACAATATCGCCGACTCCGTCGCACACATCGCTGATAACATCCGATGCCACACTTCCCGCAAACATTCCCGCGCCGATCCCGATAACAACTTTTGCGGCTAACGGAATCGGTGCGGCCGCAAGAGCCGCCATCGTCGCCTCTGATGCGGCTGTTCCCGCCGCCCCGGAAACAGATCCTTTCAAAGCGCCGGACGCAACATTTCCTGTCGTCGTTGACAGATCGTCTCCGTTCACGATTGATTCCACCGCAGCCATTCCTCCTCCGAAAGCTCCTCCGAGTTTTGCCGACGATTTTGCCGCATTGGCAATCCCGGTTGATGACTGGACTCCGTTAAACTTATTGCTTACACGGGTTGTATCTTTCGTTGAGATTCCGCTGTCTTTCATTACTTTAGTCACACCTTGAGAAGGCGCCTTTGCATTAAATGCCGCCGCACTTTCAGACGTTCCTACTAACTGCGTTGTTCGATATTGACCGTTTTGCACCCGTTTGATCGTATCCATCGTTCCTTTTGCACTCGGAGTATCCTTGCACTGAATCCTCTCTATAATGCGATTTCCCTTCTTCGTAACCAAATCTACCTGACGGGCAGTTGACGAATTCGTAAGCGTTGTTGTCGTGTCCGGCTTCAGCAGATTAGAGAGATTCTTCTTATCAGAATACATCACCTCAAAAGCATTTCCTTTTCCGCCGGTCGGCGAATATGCCCCTGCCCTTCCTGACATTCTCACTGCTACAGAATAGTCATACCCTTCTACCACACTGTTTGCTAAATTTCCTGCTGTTTTTTCTTTGTTTTCATTCATTTTTCTTCCTCCTCTGTTGTTTCTTTCCACATGCTTCATCTGATTCTTGTTTCATTTTGTCCCTTTACCAAAGCCGCCTCCTGCCTTGACATACTCCTTTTCACTGATCCAAACGTCATTCTAAAATTCATACACTTTCGGCATCCCTCCTTTTCACCAGAGTTTGCTGTATAAAGATAAAGCAGTAATGCGGTCTTTCAATTCATCGTCATAAGACAAAATTGTTTTTATCTCATAGAAGTCTCCCGATCTTCTTACTACCATGACAAGTTCCGGATCTTCACTTAACGGAGCATCTATATGCAGAGGCATGAACCATGAAATAGTTCCGCTTTTCCCTGAATAAGAAGCTTTTGCAAACGATCTGTCGCGGCGCTGCATTTTAATCCCCCGCTCAAGAGCATTCATGATCTGACCTGCGATCTTGCTGTCGCTCTGACTGCGTATGCTTTCCGGAAAACGTTCCCGCCTTTCCTGTATGATGTGGATCAGACAGTTTTGATTAATGTCGAAATCTTCCTTCTTCGGATTAAACACTTCTTCTTTTTCATCGAAAAAACTGATTGGCTCAATCTGCATCATTGACTGTTCTTTTGTAAATCCATAATTCAAATAATCCTGTTTACTCTCGATTACACGCTCCGCGATATACGTCTTGTACTTTTCATAATATCGATATAGAACTAAAAAATCATTTCCGAATAAATCCATCATTCCGGTATTTACGATTGCCGATTTCGTTTTATTCGCGACAAAATATTCTGTCCTTCCGGCATCGACAAGCTGCGTTATCCTTGCTCCTATGATTTTGATATATCTGTCAAGCCCTTTCATTGACTTCCAGTTCGGAAACAATAATCTGCCATAGATCGCTTCTGTAACATTAGAAAGTACTTCTTCATTTTTTATAAAAATCGTTTTTTCGCAATATCCCTCACTTCTGTCTTTTACTTCCGTCTCAACCTTACAAATACGCTCCGCATGTTCTTCCCTGTATCGATGACAAAATTTCAATAAATTTGATCGAAGTTTTTTTTCAGAATACAGAGTTTTCCTGCACATCCCATTTACTAAATAAGACGGCGTTCCGACATAATATCCTGAGAAATAATCAGATCGTTTTAAGAGCGAGATCATCAGCGGCTCATTTCCGTTCACCTTGATTCCTGTATCAATCCATGCCAGAATAACGTCTTTTTCATTTTCCGGTTTTTCCGATAAATCTTTATCAAAAAAATATATATTTGACTCTTCTGACGAAATATTCTCTATAATCTGATCTATTTCAATATCCAGTCCCGTCACTCTGTATATTTCGTCCGTCACTTTTTCTCCATCTGTTACAATAAACTTTTCCTTAATCATGTGATCCATAAGTTATCCTCCTCATTTTATGATATAATGTAACTATTCAGCCATAAGAAGCACGAGTGCGGTTTTACGGATGGTTCAAGCTGAACTGTTACACCTCTCTTGTTTGTAAGCTTATCGTATCACCCTTTCCCGTTATCATGAATAACTGCAAGTTGACATCTTTTTGACAAGATTATTCTTTGTCAAATGACAAAAAATTGACAACACAATGACAATTATCATTATTGATCGGAGGTAAATATGTTAAATTACGCTGTCATCATTCAATATTTAACTCAACAACTGAATATTCCCAACGTAAGGATCGCAGAATGGCTTAACCTTGATCCTTCTATTATCAGCAATATCAAAAACAATAAACGAAAAATGCAAAAAGACATTTCCTATGATGTTTTTTACAGAGACGTCTTTTGCCAAGCCGAAATCGGAACTGATTTTCAAAGTGTTCACAGCCTTTACACATACCTTCAGGACAAGGACTGCTCGAATGAAGTAATAGACATGGCATACTCACACTATAAAGAACACAGATCAGTTGAAAACGCTGAAACTTTTCTGCTCACTTTACTAAAAGAAGTCAAATATGAAAAAGATGCTGTGTCATCGAAATCTGCGTCAAAATCCACTCACCGTTCCCCTTCCGATGCCATTGCTTTTGAGCCGTTTCATAACCCGATACAAAACAATACTTTCTTCGGACGACAGGATATGTTTGAGAAAATACGCTCTGTTTTATGCAGTTTGGGAACTTGTATCATCTACGGTATCGGCGGTTTAGGGAAGTCCTACTGTTCGCTTAAATATGCCGCTGAATATGAAGATTCCTATACACAAATCCAGCAGATCATTTTTACAGGCGATATAAAAAACACAATTTTAAAAATAAAATTTACAGGATTGGATGAATCTCACTTTTCAGAAGACGAAAAATTTGAGAAACGACTTTCCATTCTCGCTTCTTACGGTGAAGATACTCTGCTTATCATCGATAATATGGATACTCACCCGGCTGATCGGGAAAATTATGTGCGGTTAAAAGAATTACCGATACATATTCTCTTCACTTCAAGAGAGACCGATCTCGATTCAGAAAAGTTTCTCTTGCCGATCCATCCGCTTTCCAAGCAAGAACAGCTTCAATTATTTATGCACTACGGACGGTTTACGATCCCCGAAGATGAATACGGCGACTATTTTAAAATATTCAATATGGTAGAAGGTCATACTCTTCTTTTAGAACTGATCGCAAAAACAATGACTGCCGAAACATTAACGCCTGAAGAAATGACAGATATTTTGTACAGTCCTGAATATGACGATATAAGCAAAGTGGTCATTGAAAAAGACAATACTTATCAGCAGGAAAAAATGAACAACTTTATATCTAAACTTTTTGACACAAGCAATCTTACCGATGTCCAAAAAGAAATATTGATGAACCTCTCTCTTACGTCGATAAGCGGCATAAGACAGCGCTTATTCAAACAATTTTTAGATTATAATAATTCAGATATCAACGCTTTGATCCGTCAAAGCTGGATCATACAAAACAGACCCAACGGTCCGGCCTCATCACAGATTCATCTGCATCCGGTCATTAAAGCTGCTGTAATAAATAATACGGAACCTTCCTTAGAAAAATGTTCAGTTTTTATCAACAAAATAATTGAATTTCTGAAAGCGGCTTCCGCAGATGTGATCGAAGACAGTATGTCGAATGATTTATGCGACGTTCTTGCAAACGCAGGTCTCATGTTCAAATATACTTCCGAACATCTCGGCTTAATGTACGACATCGCCTTAATCTTATGGCGCAGCCTTATGTATCATGAATCTTATTCATACTTAACAAAAGGGTTGGAACTATTAAACAAAGAATCATCTGACGATATCGAATTACAACTGTCTTACTACGAAACCGCAGGAAAAGTTGCCGTCAGACTTGCCGATTACGAAAAAGCAATTACTCACTATCAGTCGGCAATCACGACAATCGAAAATTCAGGACAAGATTTTTCCGAAAGGCTTGCCACGATATATGACAAACTAGGGGTAGTTATGCGAAAAGCGTCAAAATATGAACAGGCTTTGGATTATTTTACGAAAGCTCAAAATATTATTGATATCAACCATATAAAAAATCCGGAATTAACATCCGACATTTATAATGATATGGGCGTGATCTATATTAACCTTGATATCTTCGATAAAGCTTTGGCGAATTATCAAAAAGCCCGCGAGATCCGGGAGTCGGTTGAAAATCCCGATCTCGAACAGATCGCCTATTCTTATCACAATATCGGAACAGTATATCAGCGGCAGAAAAAGTACGCAGATGCAATCACATGGCATAAAAAAGCGTTAGAGATCCGTCAGGAAATATACCCTGATAACGAACCGATCATTGCCGCGTCATTAACGATGATCGGCAATGACTATACACAGGCGGCAAAAAACGATTCTTCTTATCACTTTAACGATGCCTTTGAATATTTCGCAAAAGGCTTGGAAATCCGAAAGCTCACGTTGGGAGAAACACATCCTGACACGGCATGGTCTTACCAAAGCATCGGATTATGGCATTTTTATCAAGGAGAATACGAAGAAGCGATTGAAAACTATTTGAAATGTCTCAGCATTCGGAAAACGATCCTTCAGCCTTCGCACGCCTACACTGCCGAAATCTCATACTTGTTAGGAGAAGCATATTTAAAGATCAACCAAATCCACTCTGCAAAAGAACACCTTCTGCTCTTCTTATATGTAATTGTCAACGTTTTATACGTCCTTTACTTCGATTTTAAAATACCGTCAAATCCACTTCCAGTCACTTTTACCTCTCCGTTTTCAAAAGTAGCAATTCCGTATATTTCTTTGGAAACGCTGTCTATGATCGAAAGCCCGCCGTCTCCCTGCGTATATAATCTTCCGTCTATAACCAGCCCGTTATTATACTCTACCCGGACTGCCGCGATATCAGATCCTGTCGGAACATACTTTGTACTTGCCTCTGCCATTTGATCGTACACGATCATCGTAGTAGTATCATTTTCATAAGTACCTTCAATCTCCAGATCCGGCGTATATGTACCGCTGATCCTGCGATAGTTTCCCCAGCCTTTGCCTGCACCTGAAGTTACGCTTAACAATCCGTTCTCATTTTTATAGAACGTATAATATTGCCCTTCTAAATAATCTCCGAATGCACCACATTCTGATTCTTTCTCAAAAATCTGCCCGCTCGACGTATAGATAACATAAGACCATTCATATCCGATTGATGCAATCACAAGCCTGTCTCCCGAATCATCGTCTTTATATGTACCTGCCCATCCCATTGTGACCGGGTCTGTCAATACAGCTTCCCTTTTACTGTTATCTTTTTCTTCCTTTTTTTCTTCTTGCCCGGAATCTTTTTTCATTTCCCCATCAGTTTCTTTTTTAGGTTTTACATTTTCCTTTTTCGCCGGCTTCGATTCTTTTTCAGCTGCATTCTCTTTAACCTCTTTATATGTCGAATCTTTTGCAGTTTCTTTCGCATCGGAACTTCCAAACATTTTCACTGCTGCAATAATTCCGATTATTATGACTGCTGCCATCGCGATAATTCCAATTACTACCGCTGTTTTTTTCTTTTTCGGCGCAGGATGAGACACACCCTTGTTTTTAACATCTGCACTTGAATTACCTGTTGTCTCTTTTTGTGTCAACCGCTGGTCTGACTGTGCCGACTGCTTTGGTTGTTCACTCTTCTGTTCCGGCTGTGCCGACTGCTTTGGCTGTTCATTTTTCTGTTCCGGCTGTGCCGACTGTTCTGGCTGTTCGCTCTTCTGTTCCGGCTGTGCCGACTGCTCTGGCTGTTCGCCATTCTGTTCAGGCTGTACAGACGCTCCGCAATACGGACAGAACTTATTCTCATCTTTTATTTCTTTTCCACAATTTTCACAAAACATTTTTTTACATCCTTTATCTTATTTTACCTTTAATATAACGATGCAGTTCCCTTATAACCGTCATATTCCAAAATCAACGTCGCTCCTTCTACATCACACTCTGCAAAACTCAAACCATAAAATTCAAGAACATTTCCTTCAAAATCTTCTATCGCAAAATCCCAATCAAGATCCTCCTCTGTGATCACAAACTCTATATCTACCCTTTCACCATCATACACTATACCATACTCAAGCAAATCTTCTTCCCAGTTATCCACATCAGGTTCTGAAGCATAAAGAGCATAAATATCAAAACCGGTATTATTAATTACATGCACATTATATCTTAATATTTCATCCTTTGAACTGCATTTAAAAATACCGATCGCCACAATAATAACTAAAACAGCGATCGCGATAACCGCTCCTTTTTTCTTTTTTCCTGCGCCTTTGACGCTAAAATCCGGCGGTATATCATGACTCGGTTCTTCCTTATTTATTTCATTTTCCGCTCCGCAATACGGACAAAACTTATCCCCATCTTTTATTTCTTTTCCACACTTTTCGCAAAACATGGCAAATTCCTCCTACATTCTCTTTTAATGTTTTCAATCACATAAAATATCTTAAATATTTCATAATGATATTTCCGAACGCATATCCGCACAGAAGACCGGTTATTAATCTCCGTATATTATTTGATTCGTAATGAAATTTATATTGTACGAACCAATCTGCAAACATGATCAGAGAAAACACGACCGCAATTATATTGGAAATCTCGCCGACCTTGAATAAGAAGATTCCCAAAACTTCTCCTATAAACACCCCCGTACATCTTGCGCATACCGGAAATTGTTTTCCGCGAAAGGAAAAGCTTCGTTCCGGTAATTGATGACATCCCGTCGCTCTTCCTATCACCATAAGTTTCTTATATATTTTTCTTTTATCCATCATCATCTTACTCTGCAAAATGTACTAAGATCGGACAGACAAAAATCAGTGTACCGGCTAAAGAAAGCATTGAAAATTTTATACAACTCCAAATTTCCTGTTTCTTTTCTACTTCTAAAATATCCCAAATACTATACCCTAACTGTTTGTCTATATCCTCGCATAACTGATAGCAAAAATATAACGGCAAGGAAACTCCCACTATGACAGCGATCAAAACAACGATGACCGTTCTTAAAAATCCATGCACTAATTCATCCAGTATCGGGTAAAGCAAAAGAGAACCTAGCGCGCCATAGCAAAGACAATTTACTGTCATTTTATCCATCAACGAACTTAACGTTTCAACAGCGTCATGCTGCGCTAAATGTTGTCTTCCGCAATTTTTACATCCCCACCAGGTGATAGATCTGCTCTTTACTTTAGAGCCCGTGAAGAGCGCTCCGCACAATAATCCAAACGGACCGAGCAAACACATTCCACAGCACCCGCGCCCCATACTGTATCCTTTTGTTTTAATCTCTGTCTCGTTCTTAACAATCGGAAACGTATCCTCGCTGTTACAATACGGGCATATAGAATCTTTCGGTATATTCGGCGGCATCTGAATGATTTTGTCAATCGCATCGATAATATGAAGCCCCGCTTCTTTCATATATTCAATCAGCGCTTTAAAAAATTCGACAAGAGATTCCCAAAGCGATCCATCCGCGTTACTTTCCTGATATGAATTCTCATTTTTCCCTGATTGTTCCTCACTTACAGAAGCGCCGCAATTCGGACAATATTGAATATCTGAATTTAATTCTTTTCCACAATTTCTGCAATATTTCATCTCGCACGCTCCTTATTCTTTTCCGATCAATAACCGAAACTGTTCCACATCTTCAGTCATTCCATTTACAGGAATTTCAAAATTCAGTCCATTTTTCATTTTTAAATTTAAAACCTTTCCATAACCTGTATAAAGAAAGACTGCTATCAATAAAAGCCATGCTACATCTGTTATATTCATCAGAAACATTACCCCAAATAGCGCTGCATACAATGTATCCCAAAAATCCATTTTTGTTTTTAATTCCATTGAACCGATTTCTGATAATTTTATCTCCAAATGGTTTTCTTTTTCTTTCCTTAAAAATCTATGTATCTTTTGACTTATCTCCAAACGCTCTTCATTATTACTTACTTCTGTTCGGATAATTTTGTATCGTAATCTTCCGATCATTTTTACTTTTTCAAAATAAAATGTTCCTTTACTTTGTTCCGCTTTATCCTTTTCTTCATCTTTTAATGTACTTACATCCTCTTTTTGTTCCAATGTACTGCTCCCACATTTAGGGCAAAATTTTGACTCTTCTCTAAGTACATTCCCACAATTCACACACCTTTTCTCCGTTTTCGTCTCATGAACATTATGTTTACCGCTGTGATCTTCCTGCTGCTCCAATATATTGCTTCCACATTTTGAGCAAAATTTCGCCCCCTCCCTAACTTCATTTCCACAATTTTCGCACTTCATTCCTTTTTGCACTTCCTTTATAACTAATATTTTTATAGCTGTAGATAATTATACTATAACTAAGTAAATATTACAATTAAATCAATATTTTTTTGGAGGTTACTGCATGGACACTTTAAACTTTGAACAAATAGGCGAAAAATTAAAGAAAATCCGCCTTTCCAAAAACTTAACACAAGAATATATCGCTAATGCTGCTGATGTGAATACAAGTCATATCAGTAATATCGAAAATAACCGTGTCAAAGTTTCTCTTTCTGTTTTAGTGCAGATATGTAATGCGTTAGATACTACTGTTGACTATATTCTTTCCGATGAATATAACGACTCATCCTCTGCCATCGAACAGGAAATTCTCCATGAGTTACACTCCTGCAATAATGAAACAAAAGAGCAGATTTTGAAAATTGTCAAAGCTTTACAGTAATTTCTCTCATTAACATTACGGCATATCGAAAACCTTGTATGAATCCTTTTTCTTTTGCAGCCTCCGTTAATGCAAATAACTCATCGCGAACCTCTTCATACGTCTTTTTCTCCAAATTCACTCTATTTTCTTTCAACAGCCTCTCCGTCTCTTCGTCAATCTCTTTCCCAATTTCCTTCAAATAATCGGTTTCAGACAGTAAGAAGCGATAAATCTCTCTTATCTTTTCAGTCTTATCTGCCGAGC
>OLPX01002097.1_pt1 | contig 12409 bp, 10 predicted proteins | sample 1672491 | NCBI WGS metagenome assembly OLPX01 (sample SAMEA3136692, study PRJEB25190) | human gut metagenome | biome: human gut; feature: human-associated habitat; material: faeces | place: Austria | collected 2013 | reverse complement strand
GTTTGCTTTTAAGAGCTGTTTGCCGACAATATCAAACTGTTCTGCAGGATAGAAAATAAAGGATTCTATCAGAGCATCTACATAGTCGCTCACCGTATTGGGAGATAGTTTTCTGCCGTTTGAAGTTAAATAATTTGTGATGCTCCTGATAGAAACAGGATTACCGGCTACACTGGCAAGATACTTTGCAATGGTTTTCAACAAAACAATATCTGTAATTTTTCTTTTATTCGGGTCATTTTCACGGCTGATCTGCCGGTCTTCCATATACTTAATAATAACTGTATTATAAATGCCTTTCAGATAGACGTATGCTTTTTCCGAAGTTTTTTTCATGGCGGACAGATAATGGAAGCCGCCATATTGCATATATTCTGCAAATACAATGTCTGCATACCTTCCTGTGTCCTCCATGGTGTAGTAATCCAGAAAGCAAAAGGGGAGTATGGAAATTTCAATGTATCTTCCGGTAAGGAGGGGTGTGAGATCACTGGGAAACAAATAAAATTCCGAAATCGGAATTACAATTACCTCTTGCGTTATGCCTCCCAAAGAGATATAATAATATTACACTAAACGTAATAAAGAAGGGAATATGCATGCGCGAATGCGGAAATGAAATATTGACCGAAATCTCCTATCTGGTATTGCTGGCATTCTGAAGTCCGAATCATGGATATGGAGTTATGCAGTTTCTGGAGGAGCACACAGAAGGCAGGGTAAAACCCGGGGCAGGAACACTTTACGGGGCAGTGAATGCGCTGCTGAAAAAGGAGTGGATCGCTCTATATGCCCGGGATGACAGGAAAAAGACGTATTTGATCACAGATAAAGGCAGAGCTGTTTTGGAAAGGGAAGTGAGAAGGCTAAAGCTGAATTATACATTGGGACAGCAGATATTGAATGGAGGGGATGAGAATGGAAGTGACTAAATTTTTTCTGTCCATAGAAAAGGAAGAAAAGTGGCTGAATGATATGAGCAGTGAAGGCTGCCGTTTCGTCGGAAAGCACGGGTTCTCTTATAAGTTTGAGCCCTGCGAAAAAGGGACATACCGGTACTGTATAGACCAAAGGGGATTTCTTAAAAACAGTGAGGAGTTTGTGGGATTTTTAGACGAGTTAAATATGAAACTTGTTCATGAACAATGGGGATTCTACTATTTTGAAGCAGATAGAAGCTGCAGTACGGAAAAAATATATACGGACATAAAATCTAAGTCCAGTTTTTACCTTCGATGCATTTTATGGCTTGCGTGTATCGGAATATTAAACATCTCCATAATAAACCATGCAAATGGTCCCTATTTTTTAAATATTTCAATTCCTATAGTTGCAAATACGGTTGTGTTATGCCTGGTATTATCTGCAATATTGAAATACGTTTGGAATATCCTTTTGCTGCATCTGAGAAAGTAGTTTGGTATTATGCCGGAGTATATTAAAAAACTTCATGCATCCATACAAAGAAGAGAATAAAAGAGGAGGAAATACCACATGACAGAAAAAGTCCTGTACGAAGAGCTATGCCCGGCAGAATTTCAGGACCGGCTGCAGGCGTGCCCTGTAGCGTACCTGCCGCTGGGGACGCTGGAATGGCATGGGCCTCATCTGCCCCTGGGAGCGGACGGAATTCAGTCGCAGGAATTATTTATACGGACAGCAGAAAGGATAGGCGGAATCGTATTGCCGAAACTCTTTCTCGGGCCTGACCGGTTTTACCATGACCCGGAGAGGGAGCTTTACGGTATGGATATCTGCACAGGCGGGACCATAGTGCCTTATGAAATGCAGCAGCTTCCCGGAAGTGCCTACTGGATGCCGGATGAGGAGTACCGAGGAATGATTCTGCGTATTGGAGCCAATCTGTCCAGAGCAGGATTTAAAATTCTTGCTGCCCATGGCCATGGGCCGTCCATCCGGCAGTTTGGTGCTCTGAAAGAAGAACTGCACAGCAAATGCGGTCTGATCGGGGTGACAGCTTTTGATTTCATGGAAGATGACAGGCTGAGATTTCAGAATGACCATGCAGCAGCCAATGAGACTTCCATTACCATGGCGGTCCGCCCGGAACTTGTTCAGCTTGAAAGGATTCGGAACGGAGAGGAACTGCCCATAGCTGTGGCAGGGGCTGACCCGAGGACAGATGCCTCACGGGAATACGGAATGGAAATATTGGAGATGAATGTAAATGCCCTCTGCCGGGGAATCGGAGATCTGCTGAACATGGAAAAACTTACTTTGTAATGGCGAGAGGGTGCAAAGATAATACTGTTCAAGTTTAATGGTATATGCCCTGCCGAAAGTACGGGAGGGACTCATCTGCCGGTTTTTGCGGAGACAGGTAAGAACTGCTGGTTAGAGTCACCGTTTAACTGTGATTACGGAGGAGGAAAAGAACATCAAATGCCCCATAAATGTCATGATACAGGCACTTATGGGGCATTTTTACCATTAGAGTTATGACAAATGGCTGTGCGTCTTCTGCCATCCGAAAGAGCGGCTATTTGATTGTAATCTTAAACACTACGGGTTTGTCAGATTTCACATTCTGCGTTTCAATTTCCAGCCCGTTTTCTGTTCTTTTCCATATCGGGGATTCCTCAAAACCCAGCACTTCCACATTTTCAACGATGCCGTGGAATTTCGGCAGTCTGGATGCATCCTGTTCGGCCAGGGATTTTATGACAATGCGGCCGTCCTCAGGATAGGAAAGGCAGGCGGCATAGAGGTGTGATCCCTTAACTGTGAACCGGAAATCCTCTTTTGTAAAGACTTTGTCCTTACCATCTGTAAACTGTCCTTCTTCCACCTTTGTGGGACCTTCCGCGGCTGTGCGCCACACGCGGGAGCCGTAAATGGCCTCACCGTTTGCCTTCAGCCACGCTCCGATCTGCAGCAGTATCTCCGTGTCCTCCTCCGAGATGGTTCCGTCTGCCTTCGGGCCTACATTCAGCAGAAGATTTCCGTTTTTGCTGACCACATCCACCAGGTCACAGAGGATATCCTTTGCCTTTTTAAATTCATTATTCTCTGTATAACACCAGGAATTTTTTGCGGCAGCAGTATCTGTCTGCCAGTAAAATGGCTGTACGTCCGCAAACTGTCCCCGCTCAATATCCACCAGGGCGGTACCGAACATGAAGGCGTCGTGTTTATAGGCGATCACAACCTCTTCTTTCCACTCTGCGGCGCGGTTATAATAATAGGCAGCGATTTTCTGCAGATAGGGTTTGGCGCTGCTGTGCTGGATCCACCAGTCAAAGTACAGCTCTTTTACGTGGTAGCGGTCTATAAGCTCACAGGTCCGCACCATCCAGTCCTCCAGGAATTCTCTGGTGGGGACGGGTTCGCTGAATAAGTCCTGATGGTCCCCCTCCGGCATGGCAGGCCAGTACAGGTCTCCTTCTTTTTCAGAGCCGGTGATATCGCTGTCAAAATCCCGCCCATGTCCCATAAAAAACCAGTGTTCAATACGGTGGGTGGAGGCTCCGTTCACCAGCCCGTTTTTATGCATTTCCTCTGTCAGTTCTCCCAGGACGTCACGGTGCGGGCCCATTTCAAAAGCGTTCCAGTGGGAAATATCGCTGCGGTACATCTGGAAGCCGTCGTGGTGCTCTGCAACGGGAACCACATATTTGGCCCCGGCCTTTTTAAACAGGTCTATCCAGGCAGCGGCGTCAAAGTGTTCCGCTTTGAACAGGGGAATGAAATCCTTGTAGCCGAAGTCCTTCTGATCTCCATATACCCGGCGGTGGTGTTCGTATTCCGGACTGCCCTGTATGTACATATTCCGCGGATACCATTCGTTTCCGAATGCGGGGATAGAGTAGGCGCCCCAGTGAATAAAAATACCGAATTTTGCATCCCGGAACCAGGCGGGGGTCTCGTGGGCAGAGAGGGAATCCCAATTGGCTTTGTATGGCCCTCTGTTAATGACATCTTCAATTTGCTGTAAATACATTTCTTTGCTGTACATAGGCGTTCTCCTTTCCGTAACTGTCTCTATTGTATGTCCCGGCACAGGAAATAAAAAGACAGAAAAGCGTCCAGTTTCCTGTCGGGATGTCGTTATTTTCAGGGTGAGGACACCGCGTGCTCAAAACCGGTTTTCATATACGCGGAAAGCATGTATAATTACAAAAAAGGTGTAACTATTCAGCCAGCTGAATAGTTACGGGTATTCGCCCATTAAAAATCGCTTTGCGATGGGACGAATACCTGCTACCACTACTCTTATGCACGGTCAGCGCAGTAAATGCGCAGACCTGACTGAACAGTTATAAAAAGGTAACGATTCCGCCGGCTGAATACTTACCAAGTAAAGCTTCTGAAAAGAGGAAGAAAAATGGCAGATGTGAATTACAAAGTGAATCTGGACGGTGTACCGTTTCATATAGTATCTGTGGGACATGGAATCACAGGTCACATTAAGATGCACGTGCACAGCATAACCAGCTATGAAATTCATTACATAGAATCAGGAGAAGGCATACTGCGCCTCCGTTCGGGAGAGCACGGACTTAAAAAGGGGACCTTTTACCTGACAGGACCGGGAGTGGCACATGAACAGATCACAGTGTCCCGGGAGCCTATGGAGGAGCTGGTCCTCTATTATACGGTTCCCCTGTCCTGCAGGGCGCAGCGGCAGCGGGAGGACTGGATGGAATGCCTGCTGGACCAGCGTTTCTGGATTGGAGATGATGCGGGGGAGGTGTCGGATATCCTTCGGGGGATAATCCGTGAGACAGAGAGGAGACCTGCCGGTTTTCAGGCAATGATACCGCATCTGGCAGGACAGCTTTTTATCACACTTGGCAGGATGTACCGGGCAGGCCAGCCGGAGCAGGGGGAAGTGTACATGCCATGCTCCGATGAGGGGAAATATCTGCAGATAGAGAGAATGTTTCTGGACGACCCGGTACATATTACCATACATGGACTGGCGGAAGCGCTTGGGCTCAGTGTGCGTCAGGTGCAGCGCCTGATGAAGAGCCATTATGGGATCACATTCCGGCAGATGCAGATGGAAAATAAGCTTGAACTTGTGTGCAGGCTGCTGGAGGAGAAAGAATATTCTCTGGAAGACATAGCGGAACGAACCGGATTTTCTTCCGCAGATTATTTTGGGTACTGCTTTAAAAAGAAATACGGGATGTCTCCCGGTAAGTTCAGAAAAGAGGCGGGCCAAAGACCGTGGATAACCGAGGAATAGTGTACGGTATTTGCAATGTTTTGTATAAAAATAGGAATAAAAAAATTCTTCATTCATGATATCATTCTATAGTGCTGGACACAGCAATACATAACACTGTCCCGACTGTATAATATCTATACATTAGAGTCCGGGCAGGGAGAGGAGATACATGAAGTTCAGAATAAATAACCCGGATCATGAGAAAAGTCCCTATACCGGAATGACAAGAGAACACTGGCTGGATGCTGCTCAGTTTCTGTTAGATGGGATCTTCTCCAACATCGGGGATTTTGATACGCCCATATACTGTCCGAGAACAGAATTTGCGGTCAGTTATCCCAATAAAAACAGCGGGGAATGGAAAACATTTGCCGCCAGATTCGAGGGCCTGGCAAGGAGTTTCCTGATAGCGGCTCCGCTTCTTCACAACAGACCGGAGGCTGAAGCAGGAGGATTTTCCGTAAAGGAGTATTACAGAGAACATATCCTTCGCGCAGTCACAAAGGGAACCGGGGATTATATGCTTACCTACAGAGAACTGGATGCCATGTCCGGGGAAAAGGAGCATTGCTTTCAGCATACCTGCGAGTGCGCGTCGCTGGCGATCGGCCTCTGGCAGTGCAGGGAAGTTATTTGGGATTCCTACACACAGCAGGAAAGGGATAAAATAGCGGAGTATCTGCGCGAATTCGGAGATGCAAGGACAGTGCCCCACAATTGGCGCCTGTTCAATATGCTGATCTTAGGGTTTTTGTGGAGCCAGGGATATGAAATTGATGAGCATAAGATGAAGGATCATGCCCAGACCATTCTTTCCTACTATGCCGGTGACGGCTGGTTCAGGGACGGACACCGTTTTGATTATTACAGCCCCTGGGCCTTTCATGTGTATGCTGCACTCTGGAATGTGTGGTACGGGTACGAGAAAGAGCCGGATATGGCAGAACGGATAGATGCGTATTCCAACTGCCTTCTTCAAAAATACACGGGAATGTTTGACAGAGAGGCCCATGTGACCATGTGGGGAAGAAGCGGTATCTACCGGAACGCCGCCACTGCGCCCTTTGCCTCAGTGTTCTTCCTGAAAAGACACGAGGTGGACCCCGGACTTGCCAGGCGGATCAATTCCGGAGCGCTTCTGCAGTTCATACAGAACGACAAAGTGTTTCAAAACGGTGTGCCTGTTCTTGGGTTTTACGGGGAGTTCCCGCCCATGCTTCAGGATTACAGTTGCGCAGAGAGTCCCTTTTGGATGGCAAATCCGTTCCTCTGTCTGAATCTTTCGAAAGACCACCCCTTTTGGACTGCGAAGGAGAATAACGGGGACTGGGACACTTTGAGGGAGGACGCGTACAGCTCTTATGTTATGGACGGACCGGGCATCGCGGCCTTTCATCAGGGTGCCAACGGGGCGGCGGAATTCTGCACAGCTAAAAATGTGTTCCACCCGCAGGATGATTACATTAAGGCGTATATACGTCTGGCGTTTCACAGCCGTTTTCCCTGGGAGGATTTTGACCGCCGGGGAGCAGAGGCCATGCAGTACAGCCTGCAGTACGATGGGGAACATCAGGCGCAGATTCCCAATATCATGCTGTATGGCGGGGTGCGGGACGGCGTGCTGTACCGCCAGGAGTATTTTAACTTTCAGTATAATTTTCAGGGGCTGGCATGTATGAATCTGGCGGATATTCCACTGCCTAACGGTATCCTGCATGCGGATAAAATGAGGATACATGAGAAACCCTTCACCCTTACTTTGGGAGCGTATGGTTTTCCGAAGGAGGGGAACGTACAGACAGAGCGCAGGTCAGATGGCACAGCGCAGGCCTTGATCGTGAAAAATGAAAAGCGGAGCCTGGCCTTTGTGAGTTATACCGGCTTTGACAGCGTTGAAATGAAGGAGCGCACAGGCGTAAATGCAGTCGCTGAGAGAAGTATTCTGCTTTACGGAAAATGCAGAAGAGAAGAGTATTATGAGTACAGGCCCTATGTGATGGTCTATGCTGTTCTGACCGCGGAGGGCAGGGAGTTTACCGGGGAGGAATTGTTCCCTGTCAGTGAAATCAAGTTTCAGGATGAGGAGCAATGCGGAGCTGCAGGGCCTGTGAGAATCACGCTGCGTTCAGGGAGAACGGTCTGTGTGGATTATGAAGGGCTTGAAGGTAATTTAAGTCTTTAAATAGGCACGTTTATGAACAGGAAAATGAGTCCGGGAAAACCCGGACTCATTTTTTTGCTTTATCAATAACATGTTCCGCATACTTCTGCGGTGTCATTCCCGTATATTTACTGAATACCCTGATAAAGGTATTAGAACTGTTGAAACCGGTCATAGCACTTAAATCTTTTGTCTTTAAAGACGGGTCCTTTTCCAGCAGCGCCCTGGCCTGATTGATGCGGTAATTGTTCAGGTAATCCTTAAAGTTATTGTCACTGAGCTGTTTAAAGAGAATCCCGCAGTATTTGGGGGAGATGTTGAACTGGTCTGCCAGGTCGTTGAGCATGATATTGTCCCTGTAATTCTGATGGATATAGTCAAGCATGCGGGACAAAATAGCTTCATCCTGTGTCTGGCTGCGCCTGTTTTTCTCCTTTATGATCTCAGAGATGACGGTTTTGATGCCTGTTATGGTCACGGAATCGGCCCAGTGTGTGTACCAGTGTTCATAATCAATGGACCGGCCGATAAATTCCTCGGGGCTTGTCTTAAGCTCCTGAAAAACCCTGTTTATGGTTCCGATCAGAGCGTAGACAAAGTTCTGGAGAACCTCCATGGACAATACCTTGTGGACAAGATTTTCCCGGATCAGGCTGTCGAACAGTTCCACTGCCTGTTCCCGGCCGTTGATGATCTCCTGGATCAGCTTGTTCTCCGTTGAGAGAGGATAAGAATAGGTGGCGGAATCTATAGCGGCGATCTGTTCGTGGGTAATGATCTTGTCATGGGGGAGCATGGGCAGATACTCTGCTATTTTCAGCGTCTCCTGATAACAGTGGTAGAGATTTTCAAATCCCCGTCTTACTGTGCTGAGCACGGTCTGCTCCTCCCAGTATTTGCCTGATTCGTCGCCTTCCATAGGCGCAGACAAAGCCCTGGCAGTCAGTAGTTTTGCGCTCTCCATACTGTCGGTTTTCAGGATCAGGGCGCAGCGGTACATGGAAAGCTTCACGAATACAATATCATCTCTCTTTACGCAGTTCTGGAAGATCAGGTTCTTGTACATTTCAAGCTGGCAGAATCCGCTGTCATCCAAAGTCTGGGAGGCATCCGGTGAAAAACATATAAGCCCCACACAGAACAGGCTGTTGTCAGGGAAATACGGTTTTTCTTTGGGGGCCAGATATCCATTGGGGTCTGTGAGCAGATTCTGGTAATACTGCTGGGCCAGAAGGGTGTTGGTGGTCTTCCTGGTTGCCATCAGGCTGTGGTTCAGACTCTGCATCTTTGCCAGGTTGTCGTTCAGGATCTGGAATTCATCGTAGCTTTTGGAACCTTTCTCTATATGAGGCTGCAGTACCTCGTATATGGGCCGGTACAGAAGGTTCACCACATAATAAAAGGCAGCGCTCAAAAGGATAAAAATGACCAAAACCGCCAGAAGAAAGAGGAATATGTTCATGGCATTGAAGCTATACCGGTCATACAAGTAAGAGATATTCCAGTTCATAGACAAAAGGTGGGCGTTGGCTATGTAATAACCGGATTTCTTTACGATATCCCTGCCTGTGTCCAGATTAGTTCCAAGGGATGTAAAGAGTGACACATCATGTTCATCCAGGGAACTGGGGATAAACAGACCGTCCGTGTTGGAAATCCAGTATTTTTCCGGTGTGGCAGTACCCACAAGGGAGCTTATGGGGATATCAGCCATGTAAATACAGGTGCGCGGCTGCTTATACCCCTTGATCAGATAATAAAGGGAAGCCAGCTCGCCCCGGTCATTGTAATGCGGAATCACATAGGGAAACATATTTTTATCAAAATATTCCTGTATATCTGTCAGATCATCTTCCGATAATCCCTTTTTCTTTAAAAATTCAGAGACAGAGAAAGAACCCTCAGGGGACAGGACACTGGAATGTGTGTTGTCATCAAGATCTGTCTGTCCGTTGTTGAGCAGAAGATACACCTGAAAGCGTGTTTCCACAGCGCCTGCGTATTTGAGAAGCGCTTTCTGTGCCCGGGAGGAGAGCAGATAAAAATCACGTGTGCCCTCTGAGACAGACCATTCCTTGATCAGGGAATCATTTACGATATCCGTCATGGTGTTGGATATCTCTTTCAGAGAGACTGCGCTCTTTTCCTCCAGGATCGTGCGGGATACAGAGATGGAGGTCTCATAATTCTCTTCTGAGCGCTGAGTCAGCAAGATGCCTGAGATGGAGGCCAGAACAAGAGTCACCACAGCGGCCAGAAGCAGGAATACGATTTTCAGTTTTTGGTGATATAATCCGGATGGCTGTTTCTGCATATCTGCTGTCTCCTTTTTTCTTTGATCCGAGTCAAGTTCCCGCTGCCAGGTTTATGTGCGAAATGGAAGGGGGATTTTCCTGACGAGATTAAATTATAATTGCATTTTGTTGATAATTCAAGTGGAAGCGCCTTTATTTATGGGCCTTGGGATAAAATGGTGATGATTTGAAAAATGGTGATGCCCCGGAAACAAGCGCTTCTTTGAAAAACAGGGACGAAGTGAAAAATGTGTATCCCAAAAATCCGGAAGAAAATAAGCCGTGGAATTTGATGATTTACATTTCAAAAAATTTCCGTTAAGGTGTGGATATCGACTCGAAGCGCTTCGATAAAGGAGAAAGGAGAGAGAAGAGGACTTTGGCTAAACAACAAATAAAAATACAGAAGAAAAGAAATTTTTCTTTTGTCATAAAAAAGATAGCTTCAAGTAAGGAATTATACCTTCTGCTGCTTCCCGGTATTATATGGTATCTTCTATTTGCTTACCGCCCAATGACAGAACTCAAGATAGCATTTTACGACTACAATGTATTTCAGGGTATTAAAGGAAGTACATTTGTGGGACTGCAGAACTTTATGGAATTTTTCAGAGGGAAGGATTTTCCCAGGGTATTAAAGAATACTTTAATGATCTCCTTCTGGCAGCTTTTGATCTGTTTCCCGCTTCCGATTGCCCTGGCAGTCTGTGTGACGGAGATGAAGAATAAGTTTGTCAGCAGGATGACACAGATGTCCACATTACTGACACATTTCATATCAGTCGTGGTTGTCTGCGGTATCGTGATCAACTTCCTGTCTCCAAGTACGGGGGTCATCAACCTGGTGCTGGAGAAAATCGGTGTGGACCCTGTATACTTTATGACGAAACCGGAATATTTCAAGGGAATCTACACATTAATGACCTTATGGCAGAACGCGGGATTTGACGCCCTGGTGTATATCGCGGCGATCATGGGAATTGACCCGCAGCTTTATGAGGCGGCAACCGTGGACGGCGCGGGGAAAATGAAGAAGATTTTCCATGTGACGATTCCCGCCATTGTGCCCACGATCGTGACGATGCTGATCCTGAAGCTGGGAGGTATTATCAAGGTGGGATACGAGGCAATCTTACTGTTATACCAGCCGGCAACGTATTCTGCGGCTGATGTGGTCTCTACATATTCTTATCGTCTGGCATTTGAGAATGGAAACTATGGGCTGTCTGTTGCTGCGGGACTCTTTGAATCCGTGGTGGCATTTATCATGGTAATTCTTGCAAACAGATTCAGCAAGAAGATTTCCGACAACGCGTTATGGTAAGGGGGAAGAGAGATGGCAGGAAATAAAAGAAAACAGGGGCAGGTCATCGGAATGGGAGAGCGTGTCTTCAATGCGGTAATGATCGTTCTCGGTATCGTAATCACATTCATTGCCCTGTACCCCATATATTATGTATTGATCTCCTCCTTCAGCAAGCCTTTCTTCGTGGAGAATGGGGATGTGCTGCTGAAGATCAAAGAATTTACCACAGCCAGCTATGAAGCTGTGTTTAAGAGGGACGGACTGTGGACTTCCTATGGCAATGCCATTTTCTATACCGTGTTCGGACTCATGGCAAATATGTTTTTTACCACGACCATGGCATACGCATTGTCCAAGAAATATCTGATGGGAAGAAAGCTTCTGACCCTGTTTACGGTATTCACCATGTGGTTCAGCGCAGGTATTATTCCGACTTATATGAACTTCAATAACCTGGGTCTGCTGGATACAAGGACAGCGATCATTTTCGGATTTGCCATTGAGACCTATAACCTGATCATTATGAAGAGCTTTTTTGAACAGGTACCGGAAGCGCTGGAGGAAGCGGCATTCATTGACGGGGCAGGGCATTTCAGGGTATTCTGGAATATATATCTTCCTCTTTCCAAGCCGGCGCTTGCCACAGTGGGGCTATTCTATGGTATCAGCCGCTGGAACGGATACTTCTGGGCAATGCAGCTTCTGAAAGATGACAATAAGATACCCCTTCAGGTTTTCCTGAAAAAACTGATCGTAGAGCGGGTTTCCAATCCGTCGGATGCAGCTATTGTGACAAAGGCATCCTTAACATCACCAACTACACAGGTATACGCACTGATCATTCTGGCAATCGTTCCGATGATCGTGGTATTCCCGTTCATTCAGAGATATTTTAAAACAGGCCTCACCGTCGGCGGTGTAAAAGGCTGATCATAAACGGAGGATTATTATAATGAAGAGAAAACAGATCACAGCATTATTACTGACAGCAGTTCTGGGAGCATCCATGGCGTTTGGAGTGACTGGCTGCGGCAAGGAAGAAAGCAGCAAAGAGACAGCATTAGGCAAGGACGGCAGCAAGGAGTTTACTGCCTTCATGTTCCTGTCAGGGACACCGTTCAATTCTGACTGGGAAGTGTGGAAAGAAGTGGAGAAAAAGACAGGCGTGAAACTAAAAGGCGTTGTGGCTTCCTCCAACTCAGACTACGCCACTGCATTCCAGAACATGGTTGCATCCGGTCAGCTTGCCGATATCATTGCCTGCGACCTGACTACAGATATAGAGAAACTGGGCAAGGACGGCGGAGTTATTCCCTTAAATGACCTGATCGAGGAACATGCACCACATATCAAGGAAGCCCTGGACAGCGACCCGAACCTGAAATACCAGGCGACAGCAGAGGATGGGAATATCTACAATATTCCGTTGGGAAAAGAATTAAAATCTTCACAGT
>OLPX01002082.1_pt1 | contig 12464 bp, 9 predicted proteins | sample 1672491 | NCBI WGS metagenome assembly OLPX01 (sample SAMEA3136692, study PRJEB25190) | human gut metagenome | biome: human gut; feature: human-associated habitat; material: faeces | place: Austria | collected 2013 | reverse complement strand
CACTCCTCCTGGGACGGCCGGATCACCTCTTCGCAGATATCGCTGTAACGCCCCTCTTTTTTATATTGCTTAAAAGACTTCTTCACCAGCCGGTCCTCCCCCGAGTGGAAGGTCAAAATGGCTGCCCGGCCGCCCGGGGCCAGCACTTCCGGCAGCTTTTCCAGAAATGCGTACAGCGCCTCGTACTCGTTGTTCACGTCGATTCGCAGAGCCTGGAAGGTCCGCTGGCTGGATTTCTTCACCGCCTCCTTCCGGTCCTTTTCCGGCAGGAAAGCCAGGGCGTCCCCAATCACCTGGTAGAGCTTCGTGGTGGTGGCGATCTCCTCGCCTCGTTTCAACCGCCCCGTCACCTCCCGGGCGATCTCCTCCGCGTAGGGCTCGTCCGCATTTTCGGTGAGCATGCCCGTCAGTTCCTCCAGCGTGATCTCCTTCAAACGCTGGGCGGCGCTGATCCCGCGCTCCGGGTTCATCCGCAGGTCCAGCGGCCCCTCGGCCTTGAAGGTAAAGCCCCGCTCCGGGTTGTCGATCTGCATGGAGGACACGCCCAGGTCCGCCAGCACGAAGTCGAACCTGCCCGCCTCCGCGGCCACCTGGTCGATCTCCGCAAAATTTTGCAGCCGCACCGTTAAAATCTCCGGCCCGTAACCCAGGTCGGCCAGCCGGGCCTTTGTTTTCTCCGACTCGATGGGGTCTACGTCCAGGGCGTGGATATGCCCTTTCCCTTCCAGGCATTTGAGCATTTCCAACGTATGCCCGCCGTAGCCCAGAGTGGCGTCCAGCCCGTTCTGCCCAGATTGAATCTGCAAAAAGTCCAGAATCTCCTTCACGCAGATGGAGATGTGCATCCCCGCCGGGGTGCTGCCCTTCTGGATCACCTTGGACACGGTGTCCGAGTATTTCTCCGGGTGAAGCTCCTTATATTTCTCCTGGTAGCGCTTTGGGTGCGTGCCGGAATAGCGGACGCGCCGCTTGTGCCCGTTCTGTTGATTTTCCATTTATTTCCTCCTCGTCGTTGTGAAATTTCCATCAGCTCTTCCCGGCTGAAGCCCTCGTTTTTTAAGCCCTCATCGCCGGGAATCTTCTCCGCTGGCTCCTGCTTCTTCTCCTGGAGACGGCGGATATTTTTCCTCAATGACGCCCTTGGTCTCCCAGGTATTCATGCCTTTAATAGTAACACTCCCTCTTTTGATTGTCTACCTGTGGATTGCATTTCCCCGTGTAGCCCCTGCATATTGGGAATTCCGGCATTTGTCCCTCAAACGAAAACCGCCAGCCGGGAAACGGCTGGCGGGAAAAACCCGTGTAACAGCTTATTCGAATCGACCGCTCCCGGGTATTTCCATCTGCGCTCAATCACTTTTTGTATCGGTAAAACGGCTTCCTTCTACTGCGGGCACAAGTTCCGCTGCCACTATCCCGCTTATCCGCACAGCGCAAAACGCCCACCGCTAACAGCTGCCCGGCTGGGCCCCGAGTCCTGAAACCTTCTCCTCCTCCTGCTCTAAAAGGGCGACCCACTGATTGCAGAAGCCCTCAAAATCTTCCCGGCAAAGGCAGTCCGCCATCTGTTCCACCCGGAACGCATAGGCATTTCCCAGCTCCCCCTCCGGCAGCATCAGACGGGCAAAGGGGTATCCCCAGGCCACCAGATCCGCGATCCTTCCGTAGCATTCCCGGACCATCGCCAGAGGGCACTCCTCTTTGACAAACATCAGCATGGTCTCAACGCAGCGATAGCTGTGCCCCTGTTCCAACATCCCGCGCAGCCTCGCCTCCAGCGCGGCCCGTTTCCCGGCGGATGCGCGCTCCAGCGTAAAGAGGGCCACCCCCCGGATGGTAAGCCTCAGAAACTGAAGGCTTTCCCGGTGCAGCCGCAGGCCCTCCCGAATCTCGGCTTTCTCAAGATCCGGTGATTTCCGCTTCATGCACACCAGGGTACCCTTGCCCTGAAAGGATTCCGTGACGCCCAGCTCCTCCAGCAGGGCCAGGGTACGGCGCACCGTGGTCAGGGAGGCGCCGTACCGCTCTGACAGCTCCGGCAGTGAGGGCAGATAGCTTCCCACCGGATAGACGCCGTACAGAATCTTCCGGATGAGGATGGAAGCCAGGGTATAACGCATCTGCGGCCGGTTTCGGTATATATTCCACTGAAAGGGAATTGCCGCAATTTCCTCCGCTCCCCGGGCCGCGATCTCCCGGTGGATAAACGAAAACATCCTCTCCTCCAGCGGTACATAAACATCCCGGATCGCCTTGTTCATCCAGGCCACCACGTCCCCGCTGTCCAGCCCCTCCCGGATCGTATCCGGGGTAATCGGGCTTTTCATTTTTCCCCGGTCCACCAGAGAGGGCATCCGGATGTAGCGAAGCACCTCCCAGTACAGGTTCAGAAGCAGCTGGTTGTTTAACTCCATAAGCGCCAGGAGATGGAGCTCCATGGACGGAGGCGGGTCTCCCGGCAGAATGCCGCTCAAGTTCCGGCAGTAAAACTTCCACCGTTCCTGGTTCCATCTGCGCGCTCCCGCCTCCCAGAGAGGCTGAATTAACAGATATCCGGCCTCCCTCATTTCCCCGAGACCGTCCTTTCTGGGCACGTAGTAATCCCGGGCGTTTTCAGCATACCGCTTATGATCCGCCTGATAGATCACCCGGGCGGCACGCCGCTCCTGATTTTCGACGTAGCCTTCCGTTTCCAACAGGGCAAGGGCGGCGCGGACCGTAGCGCGCCCGAGGTGAAAGGCGCCGCAGATATGGGGAATCGACGGCAGGCAGTCCCCATACCGGTAAAAACCAAACCGGATCCGCGCTTCGTAAAAATCGTAAACCAGCAAATAAAGTCCGCTGCTTTTCTCCATAAACCCCTCCGCTTACTTTTCGGACAAATACCGGTACAGCATCTGCTCGAGCTTGGCGATCTCGATGGGCTTGGCAAAATGGGCGTCCATCCCGGCCCGTAGCGCGGTCCGCACATCCTCGTCAAAGGCGTTGGCGGTCATCGCCACGATTGGGAGGCGGGCCGTATCCGCATGGTCCAGGGAACGGATGGCCCTGGTGGCCTCGTACCCGTCCATAATGGGCATCTGCACGTCCATGAAGATCATATCATAATACCCCGGCGCGGATTCCGAAACCATCTGTACCGCCCGGGCGCCGTCGCAGGCCTCCTCCACCCGGATCCCCCGCTCTTCCAGCAGGATGCGGGCAATCTCCCGGTTGATATCATTGTCCTCCACCAAAAGAATACGGCGGCCCCCGTAATCCCGGACGGGAGATACGTCCTGGCCTTCCGTCAAGGTCTCTCCGCTGATCTCATTGAGCAGATAGCAGAGCTTGGATCGGTAGAAGGGTTTGGAGATAAAGGCCGTTACCCCGGCCTCCCGGGCATCGTATTCAATCTCAGACCAATCGTAGGCAGTCAGGATAATGACCGGAATTTCATCCCCCACTTCCCGGCGGATTCGTCTGGTGGCCTCCACGCCGTCCATCCCCGGCATCTTCCAGTCGATAATCACCAGGGTAAATGGATCCGGCGTGTCCTTTGCCTGGATAACTCTGCAAACCGCCTCCGCCCCTTCCGTGACAAACTCCGGCCGCAGGCCCATGTCCTCAAGCAGGGCGGCGGCGTTCTCGCAGGTCTGCCGGTCGTCGTCCACGATCAGGCTGTGGACGCCCAGCCATTCCTCCGGCACATCCTCCTGCCTGGCATTTTGCAGCTGCAGGGGCAGCATCACCGTAAACCGGGAACCCTCCCCCGGACGGCTCTCCACCTGGATATCGCCGCTCATCAGGTCCACGATGTTCCTGGTAATCGCCATGCCCAGACCCGTACCCGACGCCTTGTCAGCCGAATCCGCGGCCCGTTCGAAGGGCTGGAACAGATGCTCCAGAAATTCCCCGCTCATCCCAATCCCGGTGTCCGTGCACCGGAAAAAGAAGTTCCTTCGCCCTCCGCGGCTGCCCGGCTCCTCCCAGACTTCGATCTGCACGCGGCCGCCCGCCTCCGTATACTTCACTGCGTTGCTGAGAATATTGAGGTACACCTGGCGGACGCGAAGGGCGTCCCCCACCACCTCCTCCTGGCTCAGCACCGGCAGGCTGACATTCATTTCGAGCTGCGCGGCTATGGCCTGGGGGACCATAAGCTCCGTTACATTCGCCACCAGCTCTGCGAAATTAAAAGGTTCCTCCCGCAGGGACAGCTTTCCGCTCTCGATCTTGGACATGTCCAGAATATCGTTGATCAGACTGAGCAGGTGCTGGCTGGACAAGCTGATCTTTTTGAGGCATTCCGCCACGCGGACCCGGTCGTCCAGCCGGGTGGACGCGATAGCCGCCATCCCCATGATAGCGTTCATTGGCGTGCGGATATCATGGCTCATGTTGGAGAGGAACTGGCTTTTGGCCATGCTGGCCGCCCTGGCTCCCTCTAACGCGCTCTGCAGCGCCTGGCGTTTCTGCTCCTCCTCATAGCGCTGCTCGTCGATGCGCCGGGAGAGAAGGATCGCCAGATCATCCTCCGAGTAGGGATTGTCCACGTAGATGATCTGAATCGAGGTCCAGTGGTACTGCCCGTCCGTCAGCATCTGCCGGGTGTCCATAAACACCTCCGGCCGCTCTTTGCCCAGCGTTCGGCGGAGATTCTCCAGCGAAAAGCGGCGTTTGAACTCCTCCAGGCTGTCCGGGTGCACGGTGGGGATAAAGCTCTCATAGAGCTGGCTGTAGGCCCCGTCCTCCCTGATATTCACCATAAGCCCCCGCTGCAGATAGATGAATTTGAGCGTATCCCGGCTCAGATTCAGGCTGATGATCACGGGGAATACGTTGGATATGGCCCCCACCAGCATCCTGCGCTCCTGAAGCTTCTCCCGCTCCGCCTCCTCCTCAGCCAGCTTTTCCGCCGTAATATCGTGAAAGGTGGCGATGAGAATCTCCTTTCCATCCTGATCCAAAACCCGCTCCGCGATGCCGGAGGCCCAAAACAGGCTCCCGTCCGCGCGTACCATCCGGCTCTCAAATGGAATTTTCCGGCCGGAGCTTATGGCCTCCCGAAAGAGGTCCGCCGTCCGTTTATAGTCCTCCAGATACAGAATTTCTTCCAGACTCCGCACCTGCGAACCGCCTCCCGGGCCATTAGCGGGTGCGTTTAACAAACGCGATCCTTCCCGGTTCAGCTCCAGCAGCCGGTAAGGGCGTTCCACGGTCAAAAGGGCGATCCCCTCCGGCACCGCGTTGTACAGATGTCCGATGTAATCCGCCTGCCTGCGCAGCTTCCCGGCCGCCCGGTTGGCATAGTGGAAATAGAGCGCCACCAGCCCGACGATCCCCGCGATAATCGCTCCGATCAGAATCAGGGTGCGCTGAATGATCTGGTTGGTCTGAGCGCTGACCACCGCCCGGGGGATGATGGATATCAGATACCAGTCCGATCCCAGCTTCAGCGGAAGGTAACAGAACACGGTCTCCTCGCCCTGATACGAAAAAGTTGCCCAGCCGGTTTTCTCCGTTGACAGGGAATCCACAAATAATTGCATTTCGGAGGGATCGTTGGGGGATTCCTCCAGGATGTCGAACAGGTTCTGTACCGTTTTGTTGCTGTTGGGGTGGGGCGGCCGGATCAGGACATTGCCGTCGGAATCCACCACATAGGAAAATCCTGCGTTCTGATAAAATGAGATGCTGAAGCTGTCCACAATGGAATCCACCTCGTACTCCTTCACCAGGTACGCGGCCGTGCCATCCGCCATGGTCAGGCGAATAAACAGATTGAACACATTGACTCCGGTCGCGCTGCTGATATGGGGTTCAAGAATACCGTAATCCCGGCTATCTTCTGCCAGGATCCGGGCCACGGCCTCATCCGCCTGCGCTCCGTAGGGCAGGCGCCCGCCGTCGCCGCTGTACAGCACCACTCCTTCGTCCACCTGCACATAATCCCGGAGCAGGCTGTCCACGTTTTCAACCCGCCCCGCCTCGTTCAAATAGCCGGCGACTCTGCCCAGCATACGATACTCATCCTCCAGCTGGACCCGCAGCGTAAGGCATCCCTGCTGCGTACTCTCCAGAATGGTGCGGATGGACTGCTGCCAAAGCTGTTCCCGCACCGTCCCCAAAAACAGGCAGGTGAGGGCGGCAAGCGCAGCCCCCACAATCGCGGCCGCAGCCGCGATCTTTTCTTTTGAAGCGCCGGAATTTTCTTTATTCACGGTTCCAATCCCTCCTTTGCCTGTTCGTCCATCCAGGCCATAGCCTCATCCAACGTCTGTCCGGACAGCAGTCCGGCGGAAACCTCCGCGGTCAGATCCCAGATCGGGATACTGAGCCCGGCGTCGGCTCCAAACACCACGCGTCCCTCCTCATAACAGGGGATCAAAGGCCGGATTGCCTTGACGGAAGTGGGCGGGCTGTTCACAAGGGGGCTTAAGGAGGCTTGCTGGTCCGCAAATTTCAGAATATTTTCCTCTCTTGTAAAATACTCCACGAATTTGATCGCCTCGTCCAAATGCTCGCTGGACCGGTTGACGCTCAGGCGCGTGTCCGCGTTGATCACCAACAGCGGCCCGTCCTCCAGCACCGGAAGGGGATGCACCTCAAAATCCAGGTCCGGAGCCATCTCCTCAAGGCGTCCGGCCGCCCAGGCCCCCGTGAGCATGAAGGGGGCTTCCCCCCGGGCGAATTCCTCCAAATCGTCCGAGGTTTTTCTGGTCGCGGCCGCCTTCGCCGCATCGATATACCCCCGTTCAATCAGCGATTCGGCCAGTGAAAAGCCCGGCCGCAGATAATCGCTGAGCTTGTCACGGCCGCTGTTTAGCCGTTCAAACGCTTCCGTCTGGCGGCCCTCCTGATAAACGGGATAAAACCCTGCGCCGATCGCCAGGGTTTTCAATGAAATATCATTATTGGCCACAATGGGGGTGATTCCACGTCCCACAAAGTAATCGCATACCTGCTCCCATTCTCCCAGGTTTCGCGGGATTTCCTGTTTGTGCTTCTTTAACACATCCAGGTTGCAGTAAAGACCAAACATGGACACCGTGGTGGGCACCCAGTAGACCCCTCCGTGCTCAATCTCCATCTGGCTGAGCATGGCGTCGCTGTAGCGGCCGATGCTCTCTAAGCCCGACAAATCCGCCACCTGCCCGCTCCGCTCCAGCTCCAGCAGCACGTCGTGGTTCACCATAAACACGTCGTTGCCCTTTCCCGAGGCCATCCGCTTGCGCAGGGCCTCGAAATATTCAGCCCCCTTCAGGCTCTCGTAGGAGATGCGCAGATTCGGGTTTTCCTCCATGAATCCGGTGATGATCTCCTCGATCACCCGGACGTTCTCAGGCTCGTATTTATTTCCAAAAAATGTAATCGTCGTGACAGGAAGGTCTGTATCCTGGTAATTCACCACCTGGTTCTTCCCGCTGCAGCCCGACAGATGCACGCACGCTAAACAACCTGCCAGCAGCAGGCATAGGCTTTTCTTCATCAAATCAATATCCCTTCCTGTTCCGCACCTCTCCGATAACCTCCCCCACCCGTGGCCGGACGGGATAGCCGCCCGTTTTATGGCGCTGTAAAAAATGGGGACGCGGTGCGTGATTCCAACTCTGTTCATATAGGTATCAAAGTTAGTATAGCATAGGGGAGGGAAAGATACAATTAAATCGTGAGCTTCCGTGAACTTCTCAACAGCTCCGGTTCACGTGCGCCTCATAGGCAGCCACCCCTTGTTTCAGCCGCTCAAGTCCTTCCAGAAGCCGCGCCCTGGGGCAGGCGGCGTTGAGACGCAAAAACTGTCTGCCGGTTTCGCCGTAGGTGATTCCCGCTGACAGGTACAGACCCGATTCATTTCGCAGATAATGGCACAACTCCAGTGCATCGCCGGCCACCCGCGAGCAGTCTATCCAGAGCAGGTAGGTCGCGTGGGCGGATACCAGGGATACGCCCTCCATCTCGTTTTCCAGGAAATATTCCGCTGCCCGGCGGTTTTGGGACAGATATTCCCGCAGGGCGTCCAGCCATACCTCCCCCTTTGTGAACGCAGCAATGGCCGCGTCGATTGCAAAGGCATTGGGTTCCGCCACCTCGTCGGTATTAAGCCCCCGTTCCACCTTTTGCCGCAGATCCTCGTCGGGCACCACCACGGCGGCGGTCTGCAGGCCCGCCAGGTTAAAGGTTTTTGTGGGAGCGATGCAGGTCACGCTGTTGCGGGCGCAGTCCCCGGACACCGACGCGAAGGGCACGTACTCATATCCCGGCTCCGTCAGGTCGCAGTGGATTTCGTCGGACAGGACCCGCACATGGTTGGACGCGCAGAGCTCTCCGATCCTCCCCAACTCTTCCCGGGACCAGATGGAGCCGGTGGGGTTGTGGGGATTGCAGAGAATCATCAGCGTGGTCTGGGGATCCGCCAGCTTTTTCTCCAGATCCTCCCAATCGATGCGGTAATTCCGGCCATTGTACAAAAGCCGGTTTTCCACCACATTGCGCCCGTTATTGCGGATGGAGTTGAAAAAGATATTGTAAACCGGAGTCTGCACCAACACGTTCTCCCCCGGTGTGGTCAGCTTGCGGACCGCGCTTGAGATAGCCGGGACCACCCCGGTGCAGAAAACCAGCCATTCCGTTTCCATGGGAAACCCGTGCCGCCGTTCCCACCATCCGGCCACAGCCTGCCGCCAGGCCTGCGGCACCACCGTATAGCCGAAAATCCCATGGGCCGCCCGTTTCCGGATCGCCTCCGCAATCTCCGGGGCAGTCTCAAAATCCATATCCGCCACCCACATGGGCAGCTGGCCCTCCGGCACATCCCATTTCATGGAATTGGTATCTCCGCGGTCCGTCAATCTGTCAAAATCATATTTCAAGGTTCAAATCCTCCTTTCACGCCAATGGACCGGAGGGCGGCAACTGCCGCGGCCCCGGCCCATTTTCCGAAATCCTACACATTTTTTCCCATCTCATAGGCTTCCTCCAACGCACCTGCGTTATCCCGGATTGCGCCCTTTTCATCCGCCCCGGTTCCCCTGACCACTCCGGCCAGACGGGCCTGCTCAAAACAGCTGATCCACCCCTCCAGTCCCTTTACCGCCCCGTCCATGGAGGCCGCATCCCCGTCCGCCGAGGACGCCAGCAGATAGACGCCGCCAAAGGCGTACTTCGCCGGGAACAGCGGGTTGGTGCGGTCCAGCAGCGTTTTCATCTGGCCCGACATCTCATAAAAGTAAATGGGCGTGGCAAAAACCAACGCATCCGCCTGCTTCATCTGCGCCACGATATTTTCAGCGTCGTCGTGAATCACGCATTTTTGCGTAACCTGGCAGGCCAGACAACCTTTACAGAAGCGGATTTCCTTGTCATAGAGGCAAATCTTTTTCACGTCGTGGCCGGCCTCAGCGGCACCTCTCATAAATTCGTCCGCCAGTATCTCCGAATTGCCGCCCGCGCGGGGGCTGGTGGACAGAACAAGAACCTTTTTACCCATAATTTTCTCCTTTACGCCATACTGGCTTTTAATATTTCCACAATCTCATCGTGATCCAGCGCCCGGTATCCGCCGTCCATGGCAAAGGTGCCCGCGGCGATGCCATCCAGCATTTCCTCTCTCACGCCCAACTCCCGGATGTCCATGACAAGGCCCAGCTCTCTCATGTACTTCTCCATCCGCGCAAGCCCCTCCTCCGCCACCGCCTCGTCGCTCTTTCCCTCCGGGTTCACATTCCACACGTTGACCGCGAAGCGCCTGAACTTCGCCAGGCCGTAAGGCATGATAAACCGGTAATACGCTATGGAGACTGCGGACAAGGTCATGCCGTGGGTGGCGTCCGTGTAGGCTCCGATGGACTGGCCGATCATGTGCACCATCCAGTCCGTGGTCTTACCCTTGGCCACCAGCGTGTTGAGCGCCCAGGTGGCGATCCACATGATATTGCTTCTGGCCTCGTAATCCGTGGGATGTTCCGCCGCGATCCTGGTGCTGTGGATCAAGGATTTCAGCAGCCCCTCCATGATATAGTCGGAGGTATTGTCGTCCTCCCCGGAAAAATACTGCTCCAGGATGTGGGACATAATATCGTAAAATCCCGCGATCATCTGATATCTGGGCAGGGTGAAGGTAAATGCCGGGTTTAAAATGGAAAACTTCGGAAATACATTTTCTCCGAACACGTGGCCGATCTTCAGCTTCGTCTTGTGGTTGGTGATCACCGCGCCACCGTTCATCTCAGAGCCCGTTCCCACCATGGTCAAAACGCAGCCAACCGGGATAATCCGGTTGTCCACGTCCTCCATGCGCAGGTAGTATTTTTCCCAGGGATCCTCCTCACAGTGGGCGGAAACGGACACGGCCTTGGCGTAATCGCAGACCGAGCCGCCGCCCACAGCCAGGATCAGATCCACCTGGTTCTCCCTCGCGATGCGGCAGCCCTCGTAAAGCTTTTCCACCGTAGGATTGGGCATGACGCCCGGGTCCTCAAAAACGTTCTTGCCGCCCTCGTCCAGAAGCTTTACCACCTGATCATAGATACCGTTTCGTTTGATGGAGCCGCCGCCGTAAACCAGCATGACATTTTTTCCATATTTAGGGAGTTCCTCTCTCAAATTGCTCAGCGAATCCGCTCCGAAATACAGTTTTGTGGGGTTACAATAGCTGAAATTTCCTAACATGTCTTATTCTCCTCTCATCGCTCTCGTACAATCCGGTTCTCTCTGTTCATCTGGAATATCAGATAGTCCAGACAATCAATCTGTTTTTCATATTTGTGAATCTCCTCCAACAGGCGCTTGCGGTGCTTTTCCAGCAATCCTAACTGCTTCTTACACTCGCCGGACCTGCAAAGCTCCAGGAACTGCTCCACGGTCTCTCTGCCGCACCCTGCGTCCCGAAGATTTTGTATGACCGCCTGGACGTTATCTGTGTATTCCCCCATGTTTCCACCTCTTTCATATTCGAGTATAAGGTAATCCCATACCAATATTAAATGCGTTCATATCTTAACCTCTTTCCTTTTTATGGTTGTTTTGTGTTCATGCGACATTTTTTCCTACAGAAATGCGCCGTTACATACCTGAAGTACCTGGCCCTTTACATGGCGTCCCATTTTGCTGGCCAGGTACAGGCAGGCGTAGGCCTGGTCCATGGGATCGCACTCCGGCCCGGGGAAATACACGTAGTGGCCGCTGTATTCCAGCATCTTCGCGCCTCCCGGCTGCTCGCCCTTTTTATTGGCCAGATGCGCCGGCGTCACCGTTGCGCCGGGGGCCACCGCGTTGCAACGGATATTCGTGTCGACGAGGCGCATTGCCACATTCTTTGTCAGCGTGTTCAAGGCTCCCTTGGTGGACGTGTAGGTGGCCCCGCAGAAGGGACGGGCGCCATTGACGGAGGAAATGTTGATGATAACGCCGTCGTTTTTAGGCAGGAAGATTTTCAGCGCCTCCTTGATGTAGCGCATTGGCCCGCCCAGATTGGTGTTCATCACGTAGAGCATCCAGTCGTCCTCCGTCTCGTCGATCATTTTCTGCTCCCCGATCCCTGCGTTGTTGATGAGGATATCCAGGGTTCCGAAGGCCTTAACCGTCTCCTCAAAAACCCTCCTGGTATCCTCCTTGGAACAGACGTCCGCGGTCACGCCTATGGCCCTGCCCCCTTTTTCGCGGATGCCCTCCACCACGGAATCCAGCTTCTCCCTGCCTCTGGCGGTCAGCGCCACCGCGGCCCCCTCCTCGGCGAAAAGCTCTGCCATGGTCTGGCCCATGCCGTAGCTGGCTCCTGTGATCAATGCGACTTTTCCTTTCAGCATCTGTTTTTCCATTGTTCAAATCTCCTTTTCTTCAATCATATTTTTAATGATTGTCACTGCCCGCTCAGGCCGAAGGACACCGCCGCGTCCCCCCGGCCCAGGGCCCGGGCCAGTCCGCCGGGGTCTGAGACAGCGCCCAGGCGGGTATAGCGGTATGAGGTTTGAAAATCCTCGTAGAACAGCACCAGGCAGTCCGTACCGAAGAGCATCAGGTCGCCGGTATGAATATTCCCTACGTTCTCAGAAGCCGCGGGCAGGGATTCGGGCAGATAGTAATATTTTTCGTTCCCGTTCATCTCGGTCATGAACACAGTCATGGGCAGTTGCGCGGCCAGGGCCCGGGCGGCCTCATTGTCAAAAAGAGCGGCCTCAAAGGTCTGATCTCCCACCTGGATTGTCATCGGTATCATAGTTTCCTCTCCATCCGCCCCCACTGCCGTTTTGCCGTCCCCGGCGGCGGGTCCGGTCTCTTCGCGAACCTGGTTGAGGGAGTCTCCCCGCCTCCACTGCCCGGCCAGAACCGTTCCAGGAATCAGGGCGGCCGTCATGAGTATAAGCATTGTTCCAAACAAATGTTTCATCGCGTTCCCTCCTTGTGTCTTTATTGTAATTCAATGGTGTATTTATATCAAATACTTATATTAAATAAAGTCCCATACTTGACAAGCATGAATTATT